>Ga0209417_1006687_pt1 | contig 11619 bp, 16 predicted proteins | sample RifGroF2_FD_184002 | JGI IMG/M metagenome (GOLD analysis project Ga0209417, IMG submission 184002) | Groundwater microbial communities from Rifle, Colorado, USA - Groundwater F2 (SPAdes) (version 2) | ecosystem: Environmental > Aquatic > Deep subsurface > Groundwater | place: Rifle, Colorado... | reverse complement strand
AAAAAATTAATTGCGAACTTAAAAAATATTTGCAATACTACAATTACGAAAGATTACATTTGAGCTTAAATTTAAAAACACCTTCACAATTTACTTAAAGTGATTCCAAGCTATTGGTTAGAATACGGCTATTAAAAAACTTAATCAAAAAGTGAGAAAACACAAGCCGACTACTGAAGGGAAAATAGCTTTTTTGTGTAGTATGAATTCTTATCTTGGGATAATGAAGCATTATAAGACATATAGTTTACGTAAAAGAATAATTATAAAAAATATTTCTGGCTGGTGGTGGAATTATGTGTATTTAAGTGGTGGTATAAATAAGTTTGAGTTAAAAACAAAAAGAGTATATGCGTTAGGCAAGACCTAACGCAGAAAACTAAAACCAGATTATAAATTCTTTTTTAAGAATATCACAAGAGCAGTATTTTTGATGTTATCAAATTTGACGGCCGTCACAAAGTGATAACCACTAGTTATTTTGTTTTGTTCTTTCAATAGAAAGAAGTTCAAAAACTAGAAGCAAAAAAAGTGTTCAGTTAACCTTCAAGGGTGACACTGTGGATAAATAATAATTTAGTTTCTCGACCGGTATCATGCCATTTAAATATTTTCCTAAATGAATGCGTTCGTAATTGTAAAAATGTAAATATTCTTCTAGTGTTTTCCATGTTCGCATTGGATTTAAATAATACTCTTGATCAATCACTCCATGTGCTCGTTCTACTGCTCCATCCCATTGAGGTGAAGATTTTGGAATGAAGTAATGAGCAATTCCAATACGTCCAAGAAGTTGATGAAACTCTCCACGGTTTTCACCTCCATTGTCAGTTTGTATTCCAAGAATCTTAAATGGAAAATTTACTTCTGCTTCCAGAAATGCGTTAATGGTGTCTTCTGCTGTCATAGTGCTGGTGACACTCGCAAATTGCATACCGGTGTAAATATCAATGAACGTACGCTGGTATTTGCGTGTACCATCTTCCCATATGTACTTCGCGTCCATTTGCACTACCTCACCCGGAGCTTTAGGTATCACGGCTTCTTTGATTGGTTGATACCAAGGTAATCGCTTCTGGGGTCTCCGAATCAATCCTTTCTTTTTGTAAAGTTTGTAGATGATGGTCGTGGAAATATCCAAATCAAATTTCCTTTTGACTAACAATTTCATTTTTCTGGGACCGTAATTAATTCTCAATTTCTCTTCACAAATGAAGGTTTTAACCTCTCCTTTAATTTTGGTTTCTGGATCTTCTTTCCTCGGAATGTATTTTCCAAAACCCAAATCTTTTCTTTTCCATTTGTAATATGTTTTTCTGGAGATCATATACATTTTACATACTTCATCTACATTCTTACCCGCTTTCTCGACCAGAAAATACCATTTTGCTCTAACCTTGGATGGATACGCTGCACTCTGATTTTTGTTTGCCATATGATGTTTTTAAGCTTTCGCCTTTTAAAATTAAGATGATTAACCTTTGTCACCTCAATTCTACCCTAAGTGTCACCTCATATGGTTAACTGTACAAAAGTTGACTTTTTAGACAATAAAGAGTATTATTAAGAGAGCCCTTGAAAGGGGGCTTTTTTAAAAGGTTTAATAAATTTTTAAAATTAATCATGTCAAAAATTACAGAATATTTAAAAGAAACAAAAGTAGAATTGAAGCATGTAATTTGGCCATCTAAAAACCAGACACTATATTATACTTTGATTGTTATGATTTTATCTGTGATAATTTCATATTATTTGGGTATTTGGGATTTTGTTTTTTCACAAGGCTTACAGAAAATAATCGGTTTTTAAATTTATTATGAAACAAGAAACACAGGCAATTAGAAACTGGTATGCAATACATACTTATGCTGGGTATGAGAATGTTGTTCTTCGTAATTTAAAACAGCGCATAGATTCTCTAGGAATGAATGATAAAATTTTCAATGTCATAGTTCCGGTTGAAAAGAAAATAAAAATTAAAGGTGGTAAACGTGTGGAAGTAGAAGAAAAAATTTATCCAGGTTATGTGTTAGTCGATATGGTAGTGACTGATGATTCTTGGTATGTTGTGCGTAATACTCCTAGAGTGACTGGTTTCGTGGGTGCTGGAGTAAATCCAGTTCCATTAAAAAAAGAAGAAGTTGATTTCTTGTTTAAGAAAATGGATTCAGGCACAGTCAGACACAATATTGATATGACTATAGGTGAAACAGTACGTATTAATGATGGTCCATTTAAAGATCTTGAAGGTAAGGTAAATTCTGTGGATCAAGATAGAGGTAAGGTAAAAGTTTTAGTTTCAATGTTTGGTCGTGAAACTCCAGTTGAGCTCGATTTCTTGCAAGTAAAAAAGATATAAAAATATACTTGTCCCGTACTAAATTTTTGATTAGTTAAAATTAAAAAAAATAGACAAAAATGGGAAAATAGTATAGATTAAGATTATTCATTATAAATAAAATTTTAGTACTGGGATGGCAAAAAAAATAACCAAAAAAATTAAATTACAAATTCAAGCTGCAAAAGCAACGCCTGCACCACCACTTGGGCCTGCACTCGGACAAGCTGGTATAAACATTGGTGACTTCGTTACCAAGTTTAATGCTGCTACAGCAAAGATGGCAGGGGATAAAGTCGGAGTTTCTATCACTGTCTATGAAGATCGTAGTTATGATTTCGTAATAAAGACACCACCTGTTACAGGATTGATTTTAAAAGCTGCTGGTGTAGAAAAAGGTTCAGGAAAGAATGCTACTACTAAAGTAGGTAAAATCACTCGCGCTCAAGCTTTAGAGATAGCTAACAAGAAACGTGCAGATTTGAATGCAAAAGATGATGAAGGTGCTATCAACATCGTCGCCGGCTCCGCTCGAAGTATGGGGATTGAAGTAAAATAATTTACTTCAATGAAGCTTTTGAGATATTTTACGAGTATTTCGAAGTAAAATATCCAAAAGGTGTACTGTTCCTGTAAGGAATAGAAGTTAAGTAATTAAATTTAAAAAATATGCAACAGCTAACTGATAGAGATTACAAAAAAATTCTCATTTGTTTAACTCTCTACCTTACCTCTCTTTTTGCTGCTAATACATTAGGAATAAAATTGATGCCTTTCCTTTTTGGTACCCACCTTTCAGTGGCAGTTTTTTCTTTTCCATTGGTATTCATAATGACCGATATAATTGGGGAAGTTTATGGTAAGAAAATGGCTAAAAATTTCGTCTTGGCTGGAGTCATTAGTATAATTTTATTTTTATTCTATTCTCTTATTTCTACGATTTTACCATGGGCACAAGATGGAGAATGAGTGAAAGAGAGATATAATCAAATTTTCGGACTTTCTGCACGTTTTTCTATAGCATCCCTAGTCGCCTTTGCGATTGCTCAGTATCAAGATGTCTTTTCTTTTTTCTTTTTTAAAAAACACACCGGTGAAAAAAAGTTTTGGCTACGTTCAAATCTTTCTAATGTGTGGTCTCAGTTTTTAGATACAGTTATTTTTATGCTTATAGCTTTCGTGGGAGTTTATCCTTTTAGTACTATTATTGCTATTATTATTCCCTGGTGGATTTATAAAGTCTTTATGGGATTTTTATTTACTCCACTTTCATATTTGGGAATTCGTTTATTGAGGGGAAAAAATAATGAAAATAATTCCAATTAAAACTAAAGTATTTGAGGAGAATAAAAATCTATTTGAGTTTATTCTTCAGTATGTAAAAAAAATTCCTGAGAATTCTATTCTTGTTGTGACTTCTAAAATTGTAGCCTTATCAGAAGGCAGAGTAGTAGAGTTTAAAAATAAAGAACAAAAAATTAGATTAATAAAACAAGAAAGTGATTTTGCTCTCAAGACTAAATACACGTGGCTTACCATTAAAGGTGGCATGGTGATGGCTTCGGCTGGGATTGATGAATCAAATGCTAAAGGTAAACTCATACTTTTACCCAAAGATAGTTTTAAGTCGGCGGATTTTATTAGAAAAAAATTAAAAAAAATATTTAAAGTTAAAAACTTGGGTATACTTATTACCGATAGTAGAATTTTTCCTTTGCGGGCTGGCATTGTAGGAGTTTCTTTGGGTTATGCGGGATTTAAGGGTGTGCGTGATTATCGTAACACCCCAGATATTTTTGGTAGAGTTTTAAAAATGTCTCGTACAGACATCGCGGATGGTTTAGCAACTTCTGCAGTACTGTGTATGGGGGGGGAAATGAACAACAACCCTTGGCTTTGATAAGTAATGCTCCGGTTGAGTTTATTGAAAAAATTAATAAAAAAGAACTCTTCATTGATCCGAAAGAGGATTTGTATTTGCCTATTTTTAGGAGTATATTTAAGGCATGAAAAAAGAGACTAAAAAAATAGCTCCACGAAAATGTATATCTTGGGATGAATGTTTTATGAGGATGGCTCATACTATTTCTGAAAGATCAAAAGATCCATCTACTCAAGCTGGAGCTATTGTTGTAAATAAAGATAATATAGTAGTAGGAGTCGGATACAATGGCTGGCCAAGAGGAATAAAAAGTAATGCTTTGCCTTGGGAAAGGGAGGGAGACTTTGAAAATACAAAATATGCTTATGTTTGTCATGCCGAAGAAAACGCCATTTATAATGCAAACAATTCCACTAAAGATTCCAAGATATACTGTACGCTTTTTCCATGCAACGAATGTGCAAAAGCCATAATACAAAATGGAGTAAAGGAGGTTGTTTATGAAAGTGATAAATATGCAGACACTCCGGTAGTCAGGGTTTCAAAAAAAATGTTTAAACTAGCGAAAGTATCTTTTAGAAATTATAAAAGAGAAATTTAATGAATAAAATAATTTTAGGTTTGGTGGGTCCACTCGCTTCTGGAAAAGAAGCTGTCAAAAAATATTTAGTAGAAAAATATAAAGCAAAAGATTGTAAGTTTTCTACTATACTGCGTGATGTTTTAAATAGGACTGCTGTGCCCGTGAGTCGAGAGAATCTTCAAAATTTATCCACAATATTACGTGCAAATTTTGGAGAAGATTTATTGGCAAAAGCTATTGCTATGGATGCATCTAAACTCGATGCAGATATTGTAGTTATTGACGGAGTGCGAAGACCTACAGATATAGAACATTTAAATAAATTACCAAACTTTTTCTTAATAAAAATAGATGCTGATTCTAAATTGAGATACGAAAGAATGGTAAAAAGAAATGAGAACGAAGGAGACGACAAAAAAACTTTTGAACAATTTCTAAAGGATCATGAAGCAGAAGCTGATAGGCTAGTGCCTATCGTGATGAATACAGCCAAACACACTATCAACAACAATGCTAGTTTTGAAGATTTATATAAACAGGTGGACGAAATAGTTAAAGAACTTTCAGAAAAAAATGAGATTAAAATCTAATTATTTATTTTTTATTGTTATTTTATTTTCATTATGTTTTTTGAGAGTTGTTAGCGTGCAAGCTCAAGATGTAGCTATTTTAGAGGAGTATATAGAGAATTTTAGTTCTAGTGTTTTTGTAAATACAGATAATTCTATAGAGGTGATAGAAACTATTGTTTATAATGGAGGAAAAGAAGAACATCACGGAATTTATCGAGATATTTATCCATATTCTTCTATCGGGTCCAAAATGAATATTAAAGATATTAGTGTAGTTGATGAAAAAGAAGCACCTTATATTTTTTCTACTTCTAGTTTCGGATCAAACTTTAGAATAAAAATTGGGGATCCGGATAGTACTTTTACTGGTCAAAAAATTTATGTTATCAAATATAATGCAACCAAAGCAGTTGCTCAATTTAAAGATTTTGATGAAATATATTGGAATGCAACGGGGAATGAATGGGATATGCCGATACACGGGGCGAGTGTTTCTGTCATCTTGCCTACAGGAGTCAATGCAATTCAAACCTCTTGTTATCTTGGCGCCAAAGGTAGTAAAGAACAGTGTAGTTTGAGTGATAAAGATGAAACATACACTTTCAGTTCATCTAGACCGCTGGCTATCGGAGAAGGGCTCACTGTAGCTGTCGGGTTTCCAAAAGGAATTGTATATCCTTATTCAAAATCTGATAAAGTTGATAATTTTTTTGATGTATATCTAAGTTGGATTATCATCTTTATGTTGCCAATATTGACGCTAATCTTTTCTTTGTGGTATTGGTATAAAAAAGGAAAAGATCCAAAAGGGACTGGAGTTATAGTTCCTCAATACGATGTACCAGATGATTTATCTCCAATCGAAGTCGGAGCCATCGTCAATGAAAAAATAAAGACAGATTATATTTCAGCCGAAATTATTTATCTTGCTACAAAAGGATATTTGAAAATAAATCAAATTCAGGAAAAGGTTCTCGGTATTTTTAATACAACTGATTATGAACTTATAAAACTAAAAAATTCTTCTGATCTTAAGAAAGAATTTGATAGAAAAATTCTAGAACATTTGTTTGTAGATAATTCTGATACTGTAAAACTTTCTGCACTTAAGGGTTCTTTTTACAAAAAAGTAAAAATTATTATTGATTCTGTGGGAGAAAATCTATTGACCAACGGTTACTATAAAAATTTAGGTAAAATGAAAAATTCATTCACAAGAATACTCATCCTGTCATTTACGGCAGTTTGGGCTTCGAGTCTTTTTGGTGGATTGTTTGGGGCTCTTTTTTTCAAAGGTAATAGTTTTCCTCTTATATTGAGTATTTTTATCTCTATAGTTATTTATGGAATAGTGTCGCATTTTAATCCAGCAAAAACAGAAAAAGGTGTTGCCTTAAAAGAACACATCCTCGGTCTTGAGGATTATTTGCGTATTGCCGAAAAAGATCGTTTACTCTTTCACAATGCTCCAGAGAAAAAACCAGAAATATTTGAAAAACTTTTACCTTATGCGATGGTCTTGGGTGTAGCAAAGATTTGGGCAAAAGAATTTGAAGGAATATATTCTACTCCGCCGTCTTGGTATTCTGAAGCGAATAATACTGGTTTTAATGTAGTTGTATTTACTAATTCTTTATCAAATTTTAGTTCATACGCTACGTCTTCTATGATCTCTTCTCCTTCTGGATCAGGTAGTGGTGGAGGAGGATTCTCAGGCGGAGGGGGCGGAGGCGGAGGGGGAGGAAGTTGGTAGAATTATTTTAAAACAATATCATGTTCTCCACGCTTGATGTCAAAACGGTCTATTTCTTTGTCTAAATGAATTACTAATCCAAATTTACCAAAAAGTTCTGATAATGCATCAGCCATCATTTTGGCTTTTTTTCTTAGAGTGGGATGTACAAAACGAGTAGCACGCAATTCAACTAGATAAACTAAAGCAGGAATATTGCCGGTTAGTCTGTTTGATGTACGATAGCCCATAGCAGTGTAATATTGTTTATCTTCTTTTGAAATTTTAAGGTTACTTATTTTTTTCTCTTGTTCTTTGAGAAATGATTCTGCTTTATTTTTTAAATCTTTTGGAAGTTCATCAAGATACCATTTTTCAAAACCAATTTCTGTAGTGAGAAGGGGCATTCTTTGTGTCACTGCGCGATGTCTTTGGATGTCGCGAAATGATCCGAAGTCTAAAAGAAATTCAAATTGTAAAGTTCCAGCCTCAGCGAGATGTCGTGGTAGTTCTGTTTTTAGCGGTCTATCTTCGAGGACTTTTTTTGGTAGAAGATTTGTGTTTATAGAATTATTAGTTATTTTAAAATCTGCACATTCTTTATTGTGATAATAATAATTATTTTTCATCCATTCTTTATTATAATTTTCTGTATTTTCGTAATGTTCGTGACCGAATGAATTTGGGAATGCCATACGTAGAGCTTCTTCTATTGCATTTGCTACATTTTTTACTTCTTCTAATGGATGATGGCGAAGGAGCATTATTTTATCTGCGGCTTGTCTCAAGTTTGTATGCCAGGCGAGATTGGTAGTGGATCCAGCGGGCAAAAAACCTCTTAAAATATCAAAAGCTCTCGCATTGATAGCTTTATCGTATATTGTTTCCTTTTCGTCTTTATTTAAAGGAAATTGTTCTTTTAAATATTCTTTTGTCGGAGTAAGGGCTTCTATATAAAATTCTCTATATGCTTCCAATATTTCTTTTCCTTCTTTTGTCTCTACAATATTTTTAAATGGCTGAGTTTGAAAATCGATATATCTGGTTGAAGATTCTTGCCCTGAATAAAGAGACCAATCTTGTATTGCTTTAGCTGTGAGCATCGATATACCTTCTATAAATAGTGATGCTGTCCCACAGTCTCCGATAGATTTGTGTCCGTAGCCTACATAGAAGTTTTTCATAAAATTATCCGGACCTTTTTCGGAAAGTATTTTTAGATGACTTTCGAGTCCTCCTATTGATCTCGAATGTAGAGCTTGGAGCATTGCATCCGCTTCTGGGCCTATCGTTGCTCCCGTATCTAAAACGATAACCTTACCACCACCTTTGATTTCTACCTGGCTATGTTCTAAATTTTCTATATTTGGCTTTGGCATATTTTTTAGTATAACTTTTTTAATGAATTTAAGAAATCATTGACATTCGATGGTTAAAATGCTATACTTTATATATCATTCTCACTGCTTGGATTTCTCTATGCATATTGGGGGTGACCCAATTATGTATACACGCAACTCGACAAGTCCGAAGAAATTTGGACGTCCTACTTTTGCCCGTAAAGCAAAACCACATTTTAATAATTCTAAGTCCTCTTTTAAAAGAGGAAGTGGAGCTAGCTACCGTAAAGGTGGTGCAAATAAACGATCTCGTGGTGAGCGGATTGATTTTTCTCGTTTTATTAAAAAGGGAACACAAATAGAAGAAAAAGCTTATGTATCGAAACATAGTTTTGCAGATTTTCCATTTAACCCACAATTACATAAAAATATTGAAAGAGCTGGGTATACAAACCCTAGACCAATTCAAGATCAAGCCATGCATGCGATTATAGAAGGCAGAGACGTCTTTGGTATGGCAAATACAGGCACAGGTAAGACTGCGGCATTTTTGCTTCCTCTTATAGAAAAAATTTCTAAAACAAAAGGACAAAATAAAAGAGAGACAGTACTCATAATGGCGCCGACTCGTGAGCTAGCACTCCAAATAGAAAGTGATTTTAAAAATCTCGCTTTTGGTTTTGGGATGTTTTCTGTGGCTTGTGTGGGTGGTTTGCCTATAATGAAACAAATTAGAGAAATAAAAATGGGTGTTTCATTTGTCATAGGTACACCTGGACGCTTGCGAGATTTGATTGAAAAAAAGGTTTTAGATTTATCTACTTGTCATTCTGTTGTGCTCGATGAAGCAGATAGAATGCTCGACATGGGCTTTCGCGATGATATGGTTTATATAATCGGTAAAACTCCAAAAGAAAATCGTCAGACACTTTTCTTTTCAGCTACTCTTTCTTCTGATATTAAAAAATTGACAGAACTTTATTTAGTAAATCCTATATTCATTTCTGTTATTTCAGGAGAAACTGCAAAAAATATTGATCAAGATGTAATACGATATAGGGGTAATGATGAACGAATAGAGAAATTGCATGAAGTTCTGAAAAAAGATGGGTCTGATAAAGTTTTGATTTTCCGTGAGATGAAACACAGTGTGGACACTCTCGCAAAAGAGCTCGCGCATATGGGTTTTAAAGTCGGTGGTATTCATGGAGACAAGAGGAGTCGAGAACGTATTCGCATTCTTGATTCATTTAAACGTGATCATATAAATGTCCTCATAGCGACAGATGTCGCAGCTCGTGGGCTTGATATCCCAGATGTTACTCATGTTATCAATTTTGACGTACCACAAACATACGATACCTACGTACACCGTATAGGCCGAACTGGCCGAAGTGGCAAAAAGGGGAATGCAATTACCTTCGTGCCCGCGTAAAACTCAATAGTAGAAAAAGATAGGGGCTGTTCGCGTGTTCGCGAACAGCCCCGTGTGCCCCCAGTGGGGGTTATTTCTTCTTGCGCAGATCCTCGAGTTCTCGGACTGCGTGAATGGCATGAGTCCACAGCATTCTGTCTGTAGAGTCACGGTCTCCTTCGTCCAGGATTCGTTGGACTTGAACAAGGAAGATGGCTTCGGCGTGTTTTGGTGGAACCTCAAGTTTTCTTCCTTTGACGAGATCTTCTGATGTCATCTTCACAATTCACCTCCAATACAAAAGTATCACCAAATTGGCGAATTATCAATAAATAGAAAATTTATTTTAAATAATACAAATATACGCCATGGCGTATATTTAATTTTGGGGTATAATTAGAATATGGCTAGATACAAAGGTGTACATGTAAATTCATTTGGTTTGCCAACTAAGAAAAAAGAGTATTTTAAAAAAACCAAAAATAGAGTTCGGGGTTTGTACCATGTCGCATTTAAATCTTCTTTCTCAGATGATGCTCCTAAAAATTTAATTGTCATGTACGACATTCCTTATGATTTAAAAAAAGAGCGTGATTGGTTCCGAAGAAATTTAATTAAATTTGGATATGTGATGATCCAGAAAAGTGTTTGGGTGGGCCCATCACCATTACCTAAAGATTTTATGGAGTATTTAGCAGAAATAAAAATAGGGGATAAATTTAAAACTTTCAAACTTGCCAAACCTTACAATTCAAAAATATCAGCCATGGCGTAAATATGAAAACAAATAAAAAAATTATTGGTTGTTATTGGGGGAGGTTTAATCCTGTCCATAAAGGACATGTTCTTTTAATTAAAAAACTTCTAAAAAAAGTTGATGAATTAGTGATTGCTATTGGCAGTTCGCAAGAAAAAAATACAAAGAGAAATCCATTTAGTGGCAATGAAAGAAAACAGATGATTCAAGCTTTCTTAAAAGAAGAAAAAATCTCTAAAAATAAATATACAGTTATAACTGTTTCTGACGGTAAATCTTTTAATAGTTCTGTCGCTAATCTTTTATTTAAAGCTCCAAAATTTGATATTATTTTTACTGACAAGGAATCCATAATTAAAATTCTCAAAAAGAAAGTTCAAGTAGAAAAAATAAAGAGAATAGGTAAAATTTCTTCAACTAAAATAAGAAATGCAATTGCTTTTGATAATCCGTGGTATTCATTAACAGGAGAGTCAGTTGTGAGGTTAATTTTAAAATTTAATGGAATTAAAAGAATAAAGAAAGCATATAATAAATGAGAAAGCCCCTTGATGTTATCTCGGGGCCTTTGATTTTGGGCTAACTTATCTCTCTCGGCACCATTCGTTTTCCGCGAGGTGCTCGGTGAGATCTTTTGTTGCCCAATGACAAGACGGACATTCGTCGTATCCAAGCTTGATAAGTTCTGCTTGGATTGACCACGATGCGTTGTACAAGGGTTTCCAGAAACCAAAACCACCCTCGCCGCAGTATCCGCTGATACTGTAAACGCACCTGTTCATCTTGTGACTGACCATCCAAATAAAAAGAGCAACAAACCAACCTTCGAGTTTCAACATGGTCTTTCTCCTTTGAGGGGAGACTTCATCCGCTTTCTCTTTCGAGGGGCAAAGGATGAAACGACCTAGTACAGTCCTGATAGCCCACACAGACTGCACCCTCTAATATAATTATACATTTATTTTATAAAAATGTCAACACAAACGTAATGGTTCAATAGC
>Ga0209417_1006684_pt1 | contig 11623 bp, 8 predicted proteins | sample RifGroF2_FD_184002 | JGI IMG/M metagenome (GOLD analysis project Ga0209417, IMG submission 184002) | Groundwater microbial communities from Rifle, Colorado, USA - Groundwater F2 (SPAdes) (version 2) | ecosystem: Environmental > Aquatic > Deep subsurface > Groundwater | place: Rifle, Colorado... | reverse complement strand
CCGATTTTCTCCACTGATTCACTAACGAAAACATCTTCTCTTTCTTGTCCATGATTTTTTTAACCACAAAAGTATCTGGATTCTTATAAAAGATAAAGTTGTACTTGATGGGGTGGATACAGTTAAAATATTACATTAGAATTTTTTTCTCTGGTAAAAAAAAATCCAGCTAATTAAAAATAAACGATCTCAACATACTAAAAGAGATGATTGATAGTTTTACTTAGGATTGTATTTTGATAATTCATAAAAAAGCTATCGGTATACGAACTAATCAATCAATTCCCGGTAGAACCTTTCATGGGCAGATTTATCTGCCCATGTTTATTTTTCAGGTAAAAGAAAAAAGTCATTAGTCATAGGGAAAGTACAAAAAGAAATGAGGAAAGAGGAAAAAGTGATCAGTGGTCAGTCGCAGTGTTCAGTTTTTGTCCTTTTCAAATTTGTTGCGGGTTGCAGGTTACAGGTTCTCGTAACGCGAAACTCGCAACGTTCATTTCTGAGAACTGAGACTGACCACTGATTACTTTTTCCTTCTGTCTTGCTATTTTACAGCTTTCAGCCAGGCTTCGGCCATCAGCGAATTGCCTGCCATAGAAGGATGAACACCATCTGCAGTCCAGTATCTGCCGGGCGCATACTTTTGAGCTTCGTCAAAAATAGTCTGAAATGGAATAAAAACACAGTCAAATTCTTCTGCCAGTTTTTTTGCTGAAGCCCGGTAACCATCAAATTCAGGAAACCATTTTTCATCAACTGCAGAACCATCCTGAACTGCAAAAGGCTCACCAATAACGAGCTTTATCTCTGGCAGCATCTTTTTTGTCAGGATCAGCAACTGCCGGAAGTCGTTTTCATATTTTTCAATCGTTCCGTCGTATTTGCCGTTCAGTTTGTGCCAAAAATCGTTTACCCCAATCAGAATACTGAGTAAACTTGGTTTCAGGTCGAAACAATCTTTTTGCCATCGGTCGGCCAGTTGGAATACTTTATTGCCGCTAATCCCCCGATTGTAAATTGAAAGTTGTTGAGATGCCATTGTATTCAATAGGTTGGAAGCAGCCAGAAAAGCATAGCCCGAACCAAAAGACACAGGAGAATTGGCCTGTTGCTTAAGTTTTTCGCGACCTGCATCAGTAATCGAATCTCCCTGAAAAAGGATCACCTCACCCGTTTTAAGCGAATTAAGCAGGTCTTTCCTTTTCCCGGCCTTTGATGGCATTGTGGAAGCCAGTATATCAGGAATTGCAGCCAGCCCAACGGTTGTTGCTGCGGCATTTCTAAGAAAATTACGTCTGTTAATAGTCATCGGATCAGAATTTAAATAAAGTATGAATCAGGTATTGCAGTCGTTCCTTGACAGGTAATAAAGGTAATTCAAATCCCTGATAATTCAAATCGGTATAAGTATCTAATACGATTTGTTAAGATCTCCTGCTGAAAAAGTTTTAGATTTTCCCATGAAAGCATTTTTCATCCCGAATTTAGCTGAGATTCAATCAGAGAATTTCAATTGATCTTTCATTTATTAAATTTTCATTAACAATGCTTCATTGAATTATTGATTTACAACCAATTAACCATCATTTCAAGTCGACTAAAAATATCTGCTTCAAATAAAAATATATATTTGCGCCTCAACCGTGTTCGCACACGGTTTTATATTTAATCTTAAATTCAAATGAAACTTAATCGTCAGACAGCAACACAAACACGTGTTTATCCAACCCGTATTCTTCAGTTCGGCGAAGGAAATTTTTTACGCGCTTTCACCGACTGGATTGTCCATAAAATGAACAAGGAAATCGATTTTAATACTGGCATTGATGTTGTTCAGCCATTGCCGGGCGGAATGGCCACCAAACTCAACGAGCAGGACGGTCTTTATCATGTTTATCTGAAAGGAATCAAAAATGGTCAACCAGTAAAGGAATATACCCTGGTTGACTGCGTAAATGTGGGAATCAACCCCTATACCGAATACGAAAAATATGAGCGTTCGTACCTGAATCCTGATCTTCGGTTTGTTTTCTCGAATACAACAGAAGCAGGGATCACGATGAACAATTCCGACTCACTTGAAATGCAGCCTCAGACTTCCTTTCCAGGGAAAGTTGCTGCCCTACTTTACCACCGTTTTAAAGCATTTCATGGAGCTGACGACAAAGGATTGATCTTTTTTACCTGCGAGCTTATTGACAGGAATGGCGATACACTCAAAAAATATATACTCCAACATGCCCAAAACTGGAAGCTGAGCGAAGAATTCATTAGTTGGGTAAACCGGTCATGTGCCTTCTGTAATACATTGGTTGACCGAATTGTGCCGGGTTTCCCAAAAGATGAAATTGGTCAGATTCAGCAGGAATTAGGATTTGAAGATAACCTGGTTGTGGTAGGCGAATATTTTCATTTTTGGGTTATCGAGGCTCCTGAATGGGTTCAGGCAGAATTCCCTGCTGAGAAAGCCGGTCTGGATGTGAAATTCGTAAAAGATATGACCCGTTACCGTGAACAGAAAGTTGCGGTACTGAACGGCTGCCACACTGGAAGTTATGCAGTTTCGTACCTTAGTGGACTGGAAACAGTGCGCGAAGCTTTTGAACATCTGGAAGTTGGTAATTTTATGAAGGATTTGGTTTATGATGAAGTACTGCCTGTTTTGGATGGATCAGAAAAAGAACTCCAATCGTTTGCCCACAAAATTCTGGAACGTTTCCGGAATCCGTATATTCGACACCTGTGGCAAAGTATCGCTTTGAATGCCATGTCGAAATGGGAAACCCGTAATTTGCCCACCCTACTGAATTATTACGAGGCACATCAAATGTTACCGCAGAAACTCGTATTTTCACTGGCAGCAATGATCGCCTATTTTAAAGGTGAAGCCGATGGAGTGAGTTACCAGATACAGGACGACCAGTGGATTCTGGATTTTTACAAGGAAGCCTGGGCCGAATGTGACGGTCGTCCGATTTCGATTCAGAAACTGGTTGTGAATGTGCTGAGCCTTGAAAAAATATGGAAACGTAACCTGAATGAGGTTCCAAACCTCACCATTTCAGTAACCTGCTATTTGTTCCTGATCGAGCAGGTTGGAATGAAAAAAGCTGTAAAAGCTGTATTAAGCGAGAATAACCCATTGATGAAGATTGGATAAACAAAATGATACGTGTTGCGGGTTACGGGTTTCGTATTACCCTGTTCCTGCAACGCGCATCCCGTAACCAGTAACATTTTAAGATGTCAAAATTTATAAAACTTAACCCGAATGATAATGTCGCGGTTTGTCTGGAAGCCGGGCAAAAAGGAGAATCAATAATTATTGACGATCAACAACTTGTTTTGATCGATGACCTTACAGTTGGTCATAAGGTTGCCTTGCAAAATATCGGAACAAATGCCGATGTCATTAAATATGGGGCACCGATTGGGCATGCCACAACATCCATTCAGACTGGAAACCATGTTCACACTCACAACCTGAAGACCAATCTCTCGGGAACCATTACGTATTCATTCAATCAAAAACTGAATGAAATCAGGTATGCAAAACGCGACCTGACGTTCAAGGGATACCGGCGCAGTAATGGCGAGTCGGGCATTCGAAACGAAATTTGGGTGGTGCCTACCGTTGGATGCGTAAATGGTCAGGCTCAGCAAATCATCAACCGTTTTCAGAAAGAAGTCAATCCACAGAATGTTGATGCCATTGAAGTGTTCAAGCACAATTATGGCTGTTCTCAACTAGGCGACGACCACGTAAATACCCAGAAAGCGCTGGCCCAAATTATTAATCACCCGAATGCAGGAGGCGTGTTGGTGCTGGGACTGGGTTGTGAAAACAACCAGATTTCGCAGCTAAAAAAATTTATTGGCGAATACGATGGTGACCGCATTAAATTTCTGGTGGCTCAGGAAGTTGAAGACGAAATTGAAGTCGGAGTTGAAATCCTGAAAGAGGTTTATGCAAAAATGGAGAACGATCGCCGCGAACCAATTCCTCTTTCTGAATTGAAAGTTGGCTTGAAATGCGGTGGTTCGGATGGGTTCTCCGGAATCACGGCCAATCCACTGGTGGGCGTATTTTCCGATTTCCTGATCGCTCAAGGCGGAACAACCGTTTTGACCGAAGTTCCGGAAATGTTTGGCGCCGAAACCATATTGATGGCCCGTGCCAAAGATCAGGCAACTTTCGACAAGACAGTGGGCCTTATCAACGATTTCAAGGATTATTACATGCAGCACAATTTGCCTGTATACGAAAATCCATCGCCGGGAAATAAAGAAGGTGGAATCTCAACACTCGAAGATAAATCGCTGGGTTGCACACAGAAAGGAGGATCGGCAACAGTGGTTGATGTACTGAAATATGCGGAACCGATCACCACCAAAGGATTGAATTTGCTTGCTGCCCCTGGAAATGATCTGGTTGCCTCATCTGCACTGGGTTTCAGTGGATGCCAGTTGGTGCTGTTTACCACCGGACGTGGAACTCCGTTTGGCAGTTTTGTGCCTACCATGAAAATTTCAACCAATTCGGCTTTGTTCAACAAAAAGAAAAACTGGATTGATTTTAATGCCGGACAATTGCTAGAAGGCAAAAAAATGGATCAGTTACTCGAAGAATTTATTCAATACATAATTGAAGTATCGAGCGGAAAGAAGTTGAAACACGAAGAAAGCGGGTTTAAAGAAATTTCGATTTTTAAAACGGGAGTCACGCTATAAGTTGTTGCGGGATGCGGGTTTCGGGTTGCAGGAAAATAACCCGAAACCCGAAACACGCACCTCGTAGCTATCTTGCCATTACTTCCAGACACATCCGACTGTTGTGATATGGGCATTTCCAAAAACCAGCTTTATCACCATTTCTGTTTGGAATTCCTTCATCCGAAATACTCCAAAACCATTCCCCTCCTGTCCTGTCGACAAGATTTTCAGCAATATATTTCCAACACTTAAATGCTTTATCTAACCATTCCTGATTGCCGGATAATTCCCATGCATTCAGAAAACCAACCACAGCCTCCGACTGAACCCACCAATGCCGGTCGGTTTCCAGATGACCTTTGTCCAGTTCATAAACCATACTGCCATCGGGCTGCAAACCTTCGCATGCAGACTCTGCAATTTTGATACAGATTTTCTGCACATGTGCCAATAATTCCTTATCGCCCAACACCCGAGCAGCTTCATCAATCAGCCACGAGGCCTCAATGTCGTGACCATAGGACACAATGGTAGATTTGGTATTCCAGTTTTCGTCGAAAAACAAGTCCAGATGGAAAGTCTTTTGATTGACAATCTTTTGAGTAAAAATCTGGATCAGATTTCGCAATTGTTTTTTCAAAGTCTCATCTTTCCAGACCCGGTAAAGATTGCTATAGGCTTCCAGAATATGCAAATGCGTATTCATCGTTTTCTTCTCATTCTCATCTTTTTCGCTCAGTCGTAAATCTTCAAGTAAAATCCAGTCGCGGCTGTATGCTTCGAAATAGCCATTCAGTTCCGCGTCAAAACTATGATCTTCAATTAACCGGAACAACTCGATTGCGGTATTCAAACTTGATTCATCACCCGAAGCACGGTAATATTCGGTAAAAGCATAGATGAAAAATGCCTGAGAATAGATTTGTTTTTTTGTATCAACAGGTTTCCCATCGAACGAAACAGTCCAATAAGTTCCACCGAAATCCTGATCAAAAAAATGATCCAGAATATAGGTTTTCGCCCGGTTAGCCATTTCAAGGTAAAGCGGATTTTTCTCCTGAATGTAGGCCGACGAAAAGGACCAGAGAATGCGGGCATTCAGAATTCCACCTTTATCAGCCTCGGCGATGAGCTGACTATCACCTTTGATTTGTCCATAAAAACCACCTTGCTCATCGTCTTTCATCCTTTCCATCCAAAAAGGAAGAATATTATGCGTCAACTCTTCTTTAACTTGCTGTTTGAGTTCTATAATATTGTTTTTCATCCGTTTACATTTTTTTCACCACACAGGAACATAGAACACATAGGAAAAGGAACAAATAAAACTATGTGGCCAATGTGCCTATGTGGTTTATAGGACAATCGTTCTCTTGTGTATATCGACTATCTCAGCGTCTGTTTATTTGGAAGTATTCCTTTTTAGTTCGAGCTGTTCTGAGATTTCCTTTACTTTTTTATCGGAAAGCGGATAGAACATCATGCCTACAAAAGCCAGTACACAACAAACTGCAGGCAATAAACTAATCATGATATGTTCGCCAAAAAGGGTTTGTGAACTTTGTTCAGCTGCTTCCGGAGCATATTTGAACATGGCTAGAATCCAGCCACTCATTGCCGAACCTAAAGCCCAACCTAATTTTTGCGACATGGAAGATGATGAGAAAATCAAGCCTGTTGCACGTCGTCCTGTTATTAGTTCCTGATGGTCTACAATGTCAGCAAACATCGACCATAACAATGGCAGAACATATCCGGCGAAAATGGAAATCATGAACTGAAAAATCAGAATCCAGGTAATGTCGTTCGGAATAAAATAAAAACCTGTACTTAATATTCCGGCAATTAACATGGCAATCATATACGTTTTTTTCTTACCGTATTTTGCTGAAATGGAAGGTGCTGCCATTACCCCGATTAAGTTAGCAGCCTGACCGACAAGAAAATATATCGTTGTCATATCCCAACCCGTTCCTGCCATTTTATAGCTGGATCCCACATAGTCTCTGAAGAAATAGATGGCAACACTATCGCGGACAGCATTGAAGAGCAAAGCTGCCAGACCGGTTGCAACCAATATCCACCATGGAGCATTATGAAGCAAATTCTTTAAATCCTTCTTGATGGAAACATTTTCTTCGCTCTCAATTTGTGTAACCCGTTCTTTGGTCCAACTGAAACACAACAAAAACAAGATCACGCAGATCATCCCTATCGCGCCAACTCCCATAACCCAGCCAACAGGAGAGGTGCTTACGGAGTTTTCTGCAGCCTGAGTAGCCTGGGCAACACCTTCGTTGCCAAATGTTTTAGAAAAAAAGTCAATTAGCGGTTGCAACAACATGAATGTTACAAAACTACCAATGAAAGCAAACGACATGCGGTAAGAAGAAAGCGAATTTCGTTCAGTAGGATCGGAAGAAATAGCTCCAAGCAAAGATGCATACGGCACATTGATCATCGAATACACGATCATCATTAGGGAGTAGGTAATGTATGCATAAATTAATTTTCCGGTTTGACCGAAATCAGGAGCAAAAAATGTGATGGCCCCCATCACTGCAAATGGAATGGCAAACCACAATAAGTAGGGGCGGTATTTTCCATAGCGGCTTTTCGTCCGATCACTGATAATTCCTACAAAAACATCGAAGAATGAATCCCATAAACGGGCAACCAGAAACATGGTTCCAGCCGCAGCAGCCGTAATACCAAGAACATCGGTATAAAAGAACAAGGAATACATACCGAAAATCTTCCAAAACATGGAGGAAGCTGCATCGCCAAATCCATAACCGATTTTCTCTTTCAGTGTGATTTTTTCAGAAGCCATAAGTCAGTATTTGTTTTTAGTTAGGTTTTCAATTACAATGTTACGAGTTTCGGGATACGAGTTTCGAGTTAATTTTGCCCGTAACTCGCAACCCGTAACACGTATCTATTTCTTTTCCAGAATAGCCAAATTTTTTGCAATCTGTTTTTTCAAGGTTTCAACTGAGGCGGCTGAACGATATCCGTCGGCGGGTGAATTCAGGCAGTAGTCAACCAGTTTATCAACGGTTGAGGTGGCCACATGCATACGTGTATCTGAAGAGGCATAATAGAGAAATACAGTACCATCTTCATCGGCAATCCAGCCATTGGTAAACAGCACGTTTGATACATCACCTATGCGTTCTTCTCCAATCGGCCCCATCAGATGTCCTGCAGGCTCTGCGATCAATTTTGACGGGTCTTTCAAATCGGTCATGTATAAATAAATCACATAACGCAATCCTGCAGCGCAACCTCGAACGCCATGAGCCAAATGTACCCAGCCTTTTTCGGTTTTGATCGGATGCGGACCTTCGCCGTTTTTAACTTCCTTGATCGTATGGTAGTATCTGAAATTGATGATTTTTTCTTCTTTCACTTCGGCGCAGGTCATATCATCAATCAGCGCCCAGCCGATGCCACCCCCACTTCCGGCATCAATAAAACCATCCTGCGGACGGGTGTATAAAGCATATTTACCATCAACAAATTCATTGTGCAAAACCACGTTCCGCTGCTGGCTTTTGGTTTTCAGGTCCGGAAGGCGTTCCCAGGTCAGCAAATCTTTGGTACGCACAATTCCCGCAGCTGCCACTGCCGACGATAAATCGCCCGGAGCAGCATTCAGATCTTTGCGTTCGGAGCAGAAAACACCATAAATCCAGCCATCTTCGTGGGCTGTCAGGCGCATGTCATATACATTGGTATCCTGAATTTCTGTTTCAGGAATGGTAACCGGATAATCCCAGAAGCGAAAATTGTCAATTCCATTCGGACTTTCGGCAATCGCAAAAAACGATTTGCGGTCGACACCCTCAACACGCACAACCAATATATACTTATCGTTCCATTTTATTGCTCCCGAATTCATCGTAGCATTCATGCCGATGCGTTCCATCAGGAAAGGGTTGGTTTTTTCGTCCAAATCGTATCGCCAAATTACAGGTGTATGAGCTGCTGTCAGGATTGGGTTTTTATACCTGTCGAAAATACCATTACCATTTTTTACTTTCTTATTCTTTGTCGTTAAAAGCTCTTCGTGCCTGGCAAAAAGCTTGTGCATTTTCTTTTTGAATTCTGATTTCATTTGTTTACAGTATTAAACAACAATGGACACATAGTTTATTTTACCATACGTCTATGTGGTTATTTTTCGTATTTAAATTATTTTGATTTCAGTTATGGGAACTTATAGGTTCAAACAACTAATCTACAAAATAAAACTAAAACTATCCGATTGATTAATACTATCCGAATAAAATATGATACTATTCTGTCAATATTGTCATAATTAATGATGGTAATTATATTTCAGATAAAAAAATAGGAATAAGTCAAATTGGCAAACACAACAAGCATTAAAACCGCAAAGAATTGTTTTTCAACACGAACAAATTGTGTTAAAAATTAATTAATTCAACAATCAATAAGGAGTTTTGAATTGAGAAGCAAAGTATTAACAAATACTATTTCTACTTAAATGAAGAAATCAATAACACTTCGAAAATGTGGAAAGTCAAAAACAAGAAAAGGAAATTATCAGTTCGACAACCATGACTTTTCTGTGTGACGACCAAGAACTATAGCTAAAGTTGGCCGAGCTTAGCACTTATTTTGTTTGAGGGGAAAAGAAAACCCGAAACGGATTGGTTTCGGGCGGAGGAGTTAAATTGTAAATCTGATTATTCATTTGTTTTACCCATGTGCAGTAATTCAATCTTCCACGAATTGTCTGCTTGTTTTTTCCAGATAGTGGTATAATTTCCCTGTGCTGTTCCAACGATGGAATCGTTTCTTTTGGTGTCCAATGTCCAGAATCCTGTTTGGAAAGCCATGTGAGTCGATGCTTCTGCGATGAGTTTTGTTGTTTTAAAATTAGTCATTCGAGGCAGCTGAGAATTAACCCAATTCTTCATAATAGAATCTTTACCAATCGCTTCCCAACTACCAGAAAGGACAACAGTATTCTCTGTAAACATGTTAGCGATAGCATTTACATCCTTATTATTCCAGGCATTATTCCAGCTTGTATTTAATGAGTCAACTGAAACAACCGTTGTCGTTGTGTCAGAATTCACAGTCTTGTTGTTTGTGCATGATGAAATTAAGACTCCAATAAATAATGCAATGACCATTCCACTTGATTGTTTTGATTTCATAAGATTAACTTTTAGTTTATATTTCATTCCTTTTGGTAGTCAGAATCACCACTGTCTTCACAAAATTGTCCCATAGCTTGTATTTCTGTCTTTCGTTGACGCCATTGACAAACAGTAGAGTAAAAATTATATTTATTAAGATATAATGATCTTATTATACAAATATAATTTTTATTATTAATATTCAGTTATACTTTCGGATTATTCTTTGATTAGGAGGAAATTAGGTTTGTCGCTTGATCCGAAATTACCGGTCGAACGGAAAAGTTGAAGGAAAGTAAAAGGTGTATTAATAGCAAAAAGCATCAGTTTCTGATGCTTTTTTTTGAGCGGGAGACGAGATTCAAACTCGCGACCCTTAGCTTGGAAGGCTAATGCTCTATCGACTGAGCTACTCCCGCAATTGTGAAGATTAGAATTTCAAATCTTGAAGGTCAGAATTATTCTAAAATTCGCCATTCTACCATTCCAATTTTCCTGTTTTGTGGGGAGAGCAGGATTCGAACCTACGAAGGCGTACGCCAGCAGAGTTACAGTCTGCCCCAGTTGGCCACTTTGGTATCTCCCCAAAACAATGTTGGAATTTTGAGAATTGGAATATTAGAATAGAAACATCAGACCTGAAACCATTCCATTCTGACCTTCAAGATTCTAACCATCCAATCTTCTTATTGAGCCGAATCTCAGATTCGAACTGAGGACCCCGAGATTACAAATCACGTGCTCTGGCCAACTGAGCTAATTCGGCAAAAAAAAGTGGGTAAGCTACCTGCATCGCACCGCTCAACCGTTTACCCTTGCTGCCTTCCGACCCTGGGGGAATTCAACAGGAGCTAGTCGTACAGGACTTACCCGGCGCAAAAGTAGAAAAAATTGACTTCCCGGCAAATGAATTCAGGCGATGCCTGTAATTTTTTTTAAATGAAATGACTAATCCTTTAATGCTCAATTGAGTATTCATCAAAAAAAAGATGGAGGTAATTAATAATTCATAAAATTACCCGGAATAACCCAGCAGACGATAAAATCAAATATATTTGTTAATCACAAATCAAAAAAACACACTATGGAAGAAAAATCAACCTTTTGGAAATCGGCAATGGTTTATGGTTTATACCTTGCTTTAGCTTTAACCCTTTTCTCTGTGATTACGTATGTTGCAGGTCTGATCCTGAACCCCAAAATTGGCTATGTTTCAATTGTACTTGTTATTATTGGTATCGTAATTGCTCAAATTAATTACCGTAACAAAGAACTAAACGGTACTATTACTTATGGACAAGCCTTGGGATTTGGTGTAGCAATCATGTTGTTTGCCGGAATAATTTCAGCATTATATACCTTGGTGCTTTACACATTTATTGATCCAAGTTTAATTGACCAGATGAAAGCAGCTCAAGAAGAAGCGATGTTGGCTAAAGGCTTAACTGAGGATCAGATTGATGCAGCTATGTCGATGGCTTCAAAAATGATGTCACCAGCGTGGATGTCAATAATGGCTTTAATAGGATCAGTATTTAGTGGAACAATTGTATCTTTGATCACTTCAATTTTTGTTAAAAAGCAACCAAATCTGGATGCTTTTGACGAAGCAATGGAAGATGTAAAAACTGAAGAATAATACGAATGAATATTTCTGTAGTTGTACCACTTTTTAATGAAGTTGAATCACTTCCTGAATTGACGACCTGGATTGCCAAGGTTATGCAGGCTAATAA
>Ga0209417_1006683_pt1 | contig 11627 bp, 18 predicted proteins | sample RifGroF2_FD_184002 | JGI IMG/M metagenome (GOLD analysis project Ga0209417, IMG submission 184002) | Groundwater microbial communities from Rifle, Colorado, USA - Groundwater F2 (SPAdes) (version 2) | ecosystem: Environmental > Aquatic > Deep subsurface > Groundwater | place: Rifle, Colorado... | reverse complement strand
CAAACCCTTCGCCGCATAATTACCGCAATGTTCGCATTTATAGCACGTCTCTCCATCTACGTGTGTCTGGTCGCAGCGGTAAATATTCAGCGGGTCCGCGCAGTGGGGGCAATGTACCTCGCCGTTAATTAGATATATTTCCGGCAGGGAGTCCCAATCAGGTTTCCACATGGTATTTCTCCTGTAGTAGTTTAATCAGCACCAACACCGGCCCGCTAATCTTCCTATCCCCTGCCTCGTATTTCCGATACCCGCTATGCGACATGCCGAGTAGCGCCGCCATTGCTGGCTGGGTTAGGTTGAGGGTGGCGCGGAGGGATTTTAGTTCGGCGGGGGTCATGGTTTCACCGCGTCTCTCAATTCGGTTCTGGTCACACTCGACACCGTTTTCCCGGATATCACAAGATCGACCTTTTCCACTTCTTGGTCGACCAAATTGTATTGATTTCGCATAATATCCGCGATGTTCCAACCTAAACCGTAGGCCGCAAGGAATTTTCCTGATTTATTGTAGGTTTTATATTCGTTTTCCATGGGGTGTCCTCCTGTAGGTACTCCCGACCTTGCGACCGGGAGTGTGGAATAATTATACAACCTTAGTTGCCTTGGTCCGCTCGATATGCTCTTTGGCGAGCCGCAGAGCATCTTCCTTTGTGGCGCACCCCGTAATCCGCGCGGGGAAGCCGTTAGCTGTCTCGTATCTTGCCTGATAACCGCTTGCTCTTTTGACGATCTTAATTTTTTGCTCCATGGTGTCCTCCGTTGTGGTTGGTTAATTTCCTGCCCTCTTGATTACATTATAGCCCCATTGGGACACAATGCAAGAAAAAAGTGAGTGTTGAGATAAAAATATTTTCTCACGCAAAAACAAACCGTTGCAGTAATCGCTAAATTTGTGTAATATGGTTGTATATACAAGTTTTGAACATAATAACGAAAATGGAGACGTGGCTGAATTGGCAAAGGCCCCTGGTTGTAACCCGGAGGTACTGAAACGATGTTCGAGGTTCGAATCCTCGCGGCTCCACCATTGTATGGGCGAATGTTCCAAGGCGGCGAACTGGACTCCAAATCCGGTTGGGAGAGTTCGATTCTTTCCGCTCATGCCAGCAACTAAATGAAAGATTTAACTGAAATATTCCGCGACAGCGACCGCAAATCCCGCCGTCCTCTTCGCGATGAAGAGTTAGCCGAGCCAGAGGACAACGAGCCGGATATCGACGAGGCTGACGGATGGGGTGGGTATTATAAGGTTGGCGGGGGTGACGAGGAGGAGTGGTAATGAGTGTTAAACGAGACATGGCTCGGTGTGACGCTTTAATGCCGCGGGCATTACGGGTAATGCACGGCCCCTCGCGGGTTGCCATGGTATCGAGTATTAAGGCAAAGCGCGATCGTGCCGCTATGCAAATCGGCAGGCACAAAACTGTTCGGTAATTGCAAAATCGTAATTCAAATTACATTACCACTTGTATATACAAGTCGGGTGTGGTATAATAGTTGGGTAGGAATTGAGCCATCATAGTTCAACGGTAGTCCTGCTGGTGGCTCCAAAGAGAGAATGTTGTTAGGTCCACCGTGGGGCAGATAGTATTCAAAGGCGCGGAGAACCTGAGTTAAGCGAATGGTTAAATGCAGCGAAACATTGACACCGAGGCAAGAGAAATTTGCTCAAGAGTTTATCTTGACTGGCAATGCTTCCGAAGCTTATAGGCGCGCATACCCCAATAGCCTGAATTGGTTGCCTGAGTCTGTAAACCAAAAGGCTTCAGCGCTCAGAGCAAACGTCAAGGTTTCGTCAAGGATAGAAGAGTTGCGGACAGAGGTTAAAGAGAAGTTCGACATATCAGCCGAACGCCTATTGCTCGAACAATCACGCATTGCACTATTCAACTCCAGAAAACTGTTCGACGTAAATGGGAATTTGGTTAGGCCGCAAGACATGCCTGATGATGTGGCCGCTGTTGTGTCGAGCGTTAAGACCAGTACTCGCAGCACAGGGGAAGACGGCGGATTCGAGACAATAACCGAATTAAAACTGTGGAATAAAAACACCGCTCTTGACTCGCTATTTAAGAACAAAGGGTTGTACGCTGTGGATAATAAGCAGAAAGCAACCGCTCTTTCAGAAATAATCGCAGACCTCCAAGGAACCGGACTAAAGATATGACAGAAGAATCGGATCTGATCAAATCAAAGTTGGGTGATATTGAATGGAGGCTGGATAATCTATACCACATCAAAGACAAGCAAGGTCTTAATGTGGTTTTCGTGCGGAATGACTCGCAGATGCATCTTTGGAGGAATAAATGGTATCTCAATATCATCCTCAAGGATCGGCAGCGCGGGTTCTCGACATTTATAGCGATACTGATACTTGATACGTGCCTTTGGAATAAAGATCAGTCCTGCGGTATCGTAGACCTTACCCTGACCGATGCCAAAAAGAAACTGGAGAAGATCAAATTTGCGTATGACAACCTTCCTCAATGGCTGAAAGATGAAATCCCACTGATCACCGACTCCAAACAGGAATTGCCGATCTCTAATGGCTCGTCCGTGTATGTTGGTACATCTCATAGGGGTGGCACCCTTCAGATTCTCCACATATCAGAATCAGGCAAGATATCGGCCAGGACTCCGGATAAGGCCAGAGAGATTCGTACTGGCGCACTGAATACCATCGCCACGGGTTGTTTTGTCTTCAATGAATCTACCGCCGAGGGACGAGAGGGCGAGTTTTACGAGGATTGCCAAACCGCGCGGAAACTACAAGATGCAAATACTCCTTTAACCAAACTTGACACCAAGTTTCATTTCTTTGCCTGGTGGATGGGTGAAGAGAACGAGATTGACCCGACTGGCGTTGTTATCTCAAAAGAGCTTATCTCCTATTTTGATAAGATTGAGAAGTTAATAAATATTGAGTTGTCTCCTCGCAAACGGGCATGGTACGCGAAGAAGTCTATCCAGCAGAAAGACGACATGAAGCGCGAGTACCCGTCAACACCTGACGAGGCATTCGAGGCCGCGATAGACGGTGCGTACTTTGCAACTGAGATGGCAATAGCAAGGCGGCAAGGAAGGATTTGCGGAGTGCCGTACACTGATGGCTATCCGGTTCGCACGTGGTGGGATCTTGGTATGGATGACTCTACCTCTATATGGTTCCATCAGTTGGTAGGCCGTGAGCATAGAATTATCAGATACATCGAGGATTCAGGCCGCGCTCTGTCATACTACGCCAAGGAGTTGGATAAACTCAACTACAAATACGCAGAGCATTACCTCCCGCATGACGTGAGTGTGCGAGAATTAGGAACAGGACAAAAGCGCATTGATGTTCTTGAGAGTTTGGGGGTTAAACCGGTCTATACGGTGCCGAGAGCAACGGGACAGGCTCAGATCCTTGAGGGGATCGAGGCTATAAGACGGCTTCTCGGTGCTTGCTGGATAGACGAGAGCAATTGCGCCCTTGGTATTAAGCATCTCGACAACTACCGAAAGGATTGGGACGCGAAACTTGGAGCGTTCAAGCGCACCCCTCGTCATGACCAGCATTCACACGGCGCAGACTCTTTCAGGACCGGGGCGGTAGGCTATGACCCGTTGATTGATCTAAACCTTGACGAGAGGTTTTTAACTCAGGCCGAAAGAGATCATAGGGATATTACCGGAATGGCGGCAAGTAAAGCCTGGAACATGGAGGATTAAATGGGGGAGTTCTGGCAGATAGCGGTGAATACAGTAATCCTCGCCGGCTTGTTCTGGTGGGTGTATATGGGACAGAAAGGAGCATTCGTCACAAAAAGCAAGTTAGAAGATGCCGTGGAGTACAGAGACAATATTACGGTGTCGATTTTAAAGAGTATCGGGGAATTGCAAGCGAAGGTCGAATCTTTACCTCGCGGACCATGGATTGATAACAGAATAGAGAAAGCCATCAGCGACGCTATCGTCTCTCTACCTAGACAGCAACACGATATCCTCAAAGATTACATTTTTGCCGGGGCAGCGATAGTCAAAGACGGATTTCAAGTCGGTAGTGGCACGGTAATGACTGCCCTCACCCGAGACGGACGCATAGCACCTGACCGGCCAACAGAGGATAAGATCGAGGCGGTTAACCTTGGCGAAGAGGATTACACGCCGGTTAATGAGCATCCTGTCCCTGATATCATCATCGCGAGGAATCAGAAACACGCTGAGCAGATTGGGGATAGGATAACAGATGATTTGATGAAGGTCATGGATAAAACGGTATGAACGGGGGGATAATGAAAAAATATGACGTAATTTGCCCGATGTGTTGCGGCACGTTCCACGAAACCACGGCACAGTTCGACCATGACCGCATGGCTCACGGTGCAATGTTTGAGGCCAAGCAGCATGTAAAAGACGCTGCATGGTCCGTATTCCCGCCGTACGAGTCTACCGATGCCGCTGATTGTGTCTGTCCTGGATGCGGAGCGCAGTACTGCGATAGCATGGGCCGGGTTATTCGGTTGCAGGAGTGCGGGGAGATTGAGGTTGTCACTATTACGGTCGATGGCGTTAAGATGGAGGGGCAATTATTCGATCTTCCGGCAGACACAGAGATTGCGCTGAAGGTTGATGTGGTGCCTCCGAGAGATATCAACGCCGAGATGGAGCGCCTTATGGCTGAGTATGATGTTGAGGTGCCGGAATCGAAGGATGAATTTTCATTCTCACCTGAGCTAGAGGCTTCCTTCATTAATGGCGTATATCACAAAGAAGCAGAAGAGCCGAAAGCCAAGCGCAAACCGGGAAGGCCGAAGCGATGAAGATAGAGATCCTGAGTCAAAGTGACTTTGAAGCGGCAATGTATAAAATACAAACTCATCAAAGATTCCAGCATGTAGGATTAAAGGAAGCAGGTTTTGAGAATGTATTCTCTTTTTCGGGCAGTTTGTTCGATGCGCGAAAAGGGATGGATAACTTGTATGTGGTTGGCAAGGAAGAGGATAGGACGCACATAGAGGAATTGATAAAACAATGATTACAGCAGAGAAGGTTTTAAAGATCCTCATCACCACTGCCAAGTATTTTATCGGTATGGCAGAGCAAGCATTAAAGGAAACAGTAGCCAAAAAGTAAAACATATTACCACCTAGCCAAGCGGTAGTGCCTGGCTAGGTGGAGTGCTATGAAGCCGAAAGCCTCATGGAGTGACAATCAAGTCATTTTATGAGGCTTTTTGCATGTCAGCATTCGAGTTCAACGTAACGCAGCCGCCGCCGAAAGGTCATGAGGACGTAGGTAAATGGGCGTGGGCCGCCTTTGACCTGTGCCGCAAGTGGCGCGACGATGAGCTTCAAATGCCTGAAGTGTGGAAGGCGAACTATAAGTTGTTCCGTGGCAACCATTGGGGGGAGAGACAGAAACCCAACAACGTCACGGTAAACCTGTTCTTCAGCAACGTAGTCCGCACCGTTGCCAACATCACCGCGCGTCACCCTGTCGCCGAGGTAGTTGACCTCGACGGCACCGCAGGTGATCTTGCCAAGATCGCCACCGCCCGCACCAAGAAGTGGTGGCTCGACTCTAACCAGCCTTACAAACTCCGCGCCACTACGCTCAATAGCGAAATCTACGGCATTACCTGGGAAAAATCCTTCTGGCACAAGCGGGATATGGTTCCCGGTGTTGTCGTCTGCGATCCTTTCGCGATATTCCCCTATCCTGGATATTGGGAGAACATAGCTACCGACTGCCCTGTCCTCTGCCATGCGACCGCGCTTGACCCGAATGTTGTTGAATCTACCTACGGAGTGGATGGAGTCGAAATTGACGAGACTTATCAACTCCTCGGCGGTGAGCGTGAGGAGGTAATCGGCTCGTCGACGTATGGGGTCAATAAGTCTAGTTCCGCGCTTGGTGAGGGCTACAAGGTCAAGAACATCTCTAGCCAGCACACAGGAGTCAAGGGGGATAATGCCCTTGTTGTCGAGGTGTGGTGCCGTGACCTCAGTACCAAGGAAAGCGACGAGGTAGACGCGAACGGGCAGAAAGTCAAGATACCGATATATCCTGGCGGAATCCGCTGTATCACCGTCTGCAACGAAGGCAATCTTGTCCTCGATGACGACAAACATCCGTCAATCAATTGGGAGATGCCGGAAGAGGCGATATTCGAGAACTACCTGTTCCGCAGGTTCCCATTCTATAAGAATAACAGTTACGTCGATAGTTCCTCAATCTTCGGCTTTTCCGCAGCAGAGCAAACATCTCACCTCAATATCAAGATAGATGAGCTTGCATCGCGCCTGGTCAATTACGCCAACCGCGCGATGACCGGCATTCTCGTCATTCCGCCGAAGTCTGGAATCACCAAGCAGCATCTCAACAATAAGCCTAACCTCGTTGTGTGGCCCGACACCATAGAGGCCGCAGCGGGCATTCGGTTCGTCCCGCTTCCAAATCCCCCTCCCATCATCGAAAAGGTTCTGGAAATGCTCATTACCTTCCATGACCGGATTCATGCGGTCCAGGACGTGGATAGAGGTGAGACACCCAAACAGATTACCGCAGCATCGGCAATCGTAGCACTACAAGAGCGTAACGCGGTCCTGATCCAGCATAAGATCGACGGAATAGACTACATCGTGTCCGAGCGTGGCAACTACGCAATCGCTCAGTGGCAGATGCACGGTCATGTGATTGAGACTGTCAAAACAGACGACAACACTTTCGAGTTTAGCGGGGTGAGCCTGGCCGGGAAGAAGTTCAACTACACGGTCGAATCCGGTTCATCCATGCCCAAAACCTCTCTCCAGATCCAGGAGCAGAGTCAAGCACTGTTCGAGAAAGGGGCAATCGACCAACAAGCCCTCCTCGAAAACCTCAATTATCCGAAGTGGCGCGAGATTGTGGAGCGCATGAGCGAAGGCCAACTCTCGGCAGCTATGGGGATATTGGTTCAAGCCGGATTACCGCAAGAACAAGCACAGCAACTAATGATGGTTCTCCAGCAACCACAGGGCGGTCCGGGAAATGGTCCACAGACACCGCCGCAGCAGGCGCAACCAGGAGTACCGAGAGCCGCACAGGGGGAGATGCAATAGATGCCGACTTACGACCATTTTTGCCAGGCGTGTGAAACCACCACCGAGGAGTTTTGCAGCATCGCAGACCGCAAGCAATTCGTTGTTTGCAAACAGTGTGGAGGCAGCGCAGAGCGGATCATCTCCAGCCAGGTTCAGCGTGTTGAGCCGACTTGGTTGGAGAGCGCAAAACGCTCATTCAGACCAGAGGACAGGACGCAAATAAACGACCGTAACGACCTCCACCGATATATGCGGCGAGAGGGCATCGAACAAATAGGATGAGATACCGAACGGCTAGGTTCGCCACCGAAGAGACTCCCCCCAAGTCCTGCCGTTTTGTTTTAGGGGAATCGCCATGCGGGGGCATGGATTCGCCGGACACTCGAAAGACCCGGCACATTTTAGGGAAACCCGGAAACGGCCCCAAAGGAAACGAACATGAGCGATGAGAAAATCCCGTATGGCGCAATGGTCCCTGAACCACAGGACACGCCTGAACTGCCACCGGAAGAGGAGAAGCAACCCGAACAGACCGAAGAGCGTCTATTTGCGGGGAAGTACAAGACCGTAGAAGACCTCGAAAAAGGGTACAAGGAGTTCGGTAAGACAGCTAACGAAGTCGGAGAGTTACGCAAGCAGAATCAGCAGCTTGCCCAACAGATGGAAGAGTTGAAAAAAACCGCGTCAGCCAGGGAAGAAAAGGCCCGCGACCTTCCGCCACCCACCGACTACGAGAAAATGCTCAGGGATGTCGCTAAACGTTACGACGAGGGCGACCTCACCTATGAGCAATCACTCCTCGAAACAAACAAACTCACTCGCGAATGGACAAAGGCCGAAGCTGAAGCAGAAAAGGCGGCATTACTCGAACAGGCACGGAGCGAAGTCTTAGGAATCTTGAGTCAGAAAGACACCGAAGTAGCGGTCAACCAATGGCATGAGAAAAACCCTGACTTTCGCACTCTTCAGGAGTCAGGAGAACTTGAACGACTGAAGGCTGAAGACCCTGTTTTGGACGATCTGAGCGCCTATTACAAAATGCAAGCAGCCAAGGCAAGAGAAGAAGGAAAAGCGGAGGCAATGCGCCTCGCCGCTGGCAGTCAGAAGGCTGGAAAGGTCATTGCAGACCCCGGCACAAGTATGCAGCAACCACGACAATCAAATAAGCCGATGTCGGAGAATGCAATTAAGGCTTCGATGATGGCTCAACTTAAAGGTTAACGACAATGGCACTCGATCTTACCCAACTTAATGCGGTTACTCTTGATTATTTCAAGAAGCAAACCACGGATATCTACTTCACCGAGAACATTCTTCTCTACAAACTCATGGGTTCCGGCAAGATGGAACTCAACATGATCACCGGCAAGGATTTGGTAGACGGTGGTAAAAAGATTCGCGAGTTCCTGGAATACGGGCGGGCGAACGTCAACACCTACGGCAACATTTCGACCATCGAGACGAGCAAGGTTGATATCGTAAACGCCGCTCGGTTCGACTGGTCCGGTTATGTTTCCAGCAATACAATCGACCTCGACGAGCAGACCCAAAACGATGGGGCAGAGGCTATGGTTGACCTCGCCTACACCAAGTTGCAAAACATCCAGAAGTCCATCCGCGATTACATGGGTGCTGGTATCTACCTCGCACGTTCCGCAAGCCCGAATCTGTACGGGTTCAACGGATTGGCCGACCTCTTTTCGACCGTCACCTCCACGGCTTACGGATCGATCAAAGAAGACGATATGGCTCTCTGGAAGGCCAACGTTGACACGACCGGCGAGGCGATTTCCTACAAGGTCATGCAGAAGTTGTTCCGCCTGGCCTCTATCGGTCAGAGCCGCGATGCAAAACCGGATCTGGTTATCACCACTCAGCTTCTGAAAGACGGTTACACCCGCACCCTTCAGACTCAGCAGCGGTTCCAGGATTCCAAGATGGCTGAAGCCGGATTCCAAAACATCCTGCATGATGGTGTGCCGATGGTATACGACGACAATCAGACCGCAGGAGTCGTTGACTGCCTGAACACCAAGTACCTGAAGATCAAAACCCACAAGTCCTACAACTTCACGACTCCGAAATGGGAGGCTTCGCACCTTGAGCCTGACACCCTGACGGCTAACGTGCGCTGGCGTGGTGCGCTGACCTGCTCCAACCGGAAGGCCCATTCTCGCGGCAGTGGAAAAACTGAACCGGCATAATCCGGCATGATGAAGTGAATGGGGAGGTGTAACAGCCTCCCTTTAATCAAAATTACCAAGAGGTTCACAATGTTCCCGAAAAAAATTGATTTCTGTTTGCTCGGTGCTACTGGTGCCGCAGCCGATTTTTACATTCCCGTTCCTACCCGCTGCACGATCAAAGGCGCACAGGCTGCTTGCTCTGCCGACCCTGGCGATGGCGAGACTATCACCTTTGCGGACGGCTCAAACGCTGTCGGCGTCTTGACATTCGGTACTGATATTGCCGCAGGCGCTGTTGGCACCTATGCCAAGAACGCCACTTACGGCGAAACCGTCTTCGATGCTGGCGATGTAATCAAGGTTACGATCACTCAGCTTACCGCAGCCGCTACATTCTGCGGGTACATCGAAATTGACGAGTTCGCCCGCGTTACTCAGTAACCTCAACTGACGGTGGATGATGAAGGCAAGTGAACTTGTAACAGAGGTTCAGCGGATTGTCTACAAGTCGGATTATTCCGGCGATGCAGATTATGGGCAAAACGAAATCCTCGCGCTTTTAAACGAAGGGCAGAAGGATATTTCGGGAGGCAGCGACAGGCAACACGGTAATGCACGGCTTGCGCCTCTCCCTGATCTGCTCACATCATCCACCGTCACACTTACCACCTCCAGCGTAGCCATGCCTGCCACGTTTCAGCGTGGTCTTCTGCGCGTGGTTATCGATGGGGAGAAATTAAAGAAATACGACAGCCTGCAAAAGCTGCTTGACAAGTACGAGGGGGAGACGGGAGAGCCTGAAGGGTATTGCCTGAAGGGCAGAACGCTCTGGATTCTCCCGGCTCCACCTTCATCTAAAACCGTCACTCTCTACTTTCATCGTTTTCCGACTGCGATGGTCATAACAACGTCACCCGCAGCCGACACCTCGCCTGACGGAATACCTGATCACCTTCAGAAACGGCTTTTAGTTAACTACGTATGTCGAGAGATTTACGCGGAAATCGAGGGCGGAATGGACATGGCACACCCTGAACAAGAGAAGCACAACGACTTGCTCCAAATGGCTCTTAACGACCTTGACCGCCTGATAGGACCGGAAGAGGGCGAGGCTACCAACGTGGGTGACGACTATCTCACCGATGACAACATCTTATAAGGATTAAAACATGAGCACGAATAACAAAATTGTAACTGTCGGTGAGGTGGCATATGTGAACCTCGATACCGATTCGACAATGGCAGCAGACAGTGATGTTTACGTCCCGACGCAAAAAGCTGTTAAGGCCGCAATCGCATCTGCCTTGTCGGACTCAAGTCCTACTGAGCTTAACTTCCTCGACGGGGCCACGGCAGGCACTCAGGTGGCAAGCAAGGCAGTTATCGCAGACGCAAACGTCAACATAGGCGCGACCAAAGTAACAGCCCTGCATATCGGTACAAGCGGCTCCGAGACAGAGGTTACGGCTTCTGCCGCAGAGTTAAACATTATGGCCGGGGTTACTGCCACAGCCGCAGAAATAAACGCTGCCTGTGATATTTCCGCAATCGGCCAAACTATTACGGAAAGCGGTGCTGTTACTGCCGGGAAGAAAAGCGTCCTGCTTAACCACACCTCTGTAGCCATCGCTGCAACTATTGCCGATGCTTCGCTTCATGCCGGTTATTTCATCGTCAAAGCAGGGCTTGAGCCTGGCGGCGGGGCCGATCATACCTGTGTGATTACTACCGGGACTTGGGATGGGACTAACAAAACCGCAACGTTTGCGGATGTCAACGATGCTCTCGTTGTGTTCTTCGACCATGTAGGAAACGGCACGATAATCAGCAACACAGGGACAGTCTCTCTGTCGGCGTAATATGGCCCTCAAAACCATCTACACAGGCGCAACCGGGATCAATAACAAGGTTGACCCGGTTCGCCTTAAATTCGATTCAAAGACGGGCGTTACTGAACTTGCCGAGGCGGTCAACTGCGACATCGACGATACCGGCAGGATAAGCAGACGGTTGGGGCAAGAGCAGATATCGTCAGTCGCCTCGCACTCCCCATTCTGTGATGGAGGCGATTGCTTCTTTGCCCAAGACAGAACGAGCGACACGGCTATCTATCGCTTTGCAAATGACTTCTCGTTTGCTGGTGTGCGGTCCGGTTTGGCGAAAGGGTTAAGGCTCTCATGGTTCCAGATGGGGGATGAGACATTTTACTCCAACGGGGTGCAAAACGGCGTTATCGAGAGCGGCGTTTCTTCAGCCTGGCCGGATCAGTCGGAACATGTGGGGGCTAACACCACAAGGGAGTTTTACCCCGCTCCTGTCGGTACGCACATCGCATATTTCAAGGGGTGTGCGTGGATCGCTGTCGATAACGTTA
>Ga0209417_1006681_pt1 | contig 11629 bp, 16 predicted proteins | sample RifGroF2_FD_184002 | JGI IMG/M metagenome (GOLD analysis project Ga0209417, IMG submission 184002) | Groundwater microbial communities from Rifle, Colorado, USA - Groundwater F2 (SPAdes) (version 2) | ecosystem: Environmental > Aquatic > Deep subsurface > Groundwater | place: Rifle, Colorado... | reverse complement strand
GCCGCTGACGGTACTTACGCAGGCTGGACTAATCCGGCTAACGTCTATGCCGATGACGGCGTTTATGCTGCCCGCGTTGGCACGGTTAAAAACACGACCTATGGCAACCTTTACGGCTTCGACCTGTCAGGGATACCAGACGGCGCGACAATCAACAGCGTCACACTAAGCGCGGAATGGCATAACAGCGCGGATGATACGAACGGTCCTAAACTGATATTGGGCGTCAAGACAGGCGGTTCATCCCCAGGCAATGCAACCGACATCACCGGGCAGACTGCCGATGAGGTTCACGTTTACGCGCCAACAGGCTTGACCGCTACACAATTGAAAGCGACGGGTGATTTAGGTTTTTGGGCGATTCTGCGATTTTACCGGACTGACAACGTTGCGCATATTGCCTACCTGGATTACGTCAAGATTGAGATTGATTACACGGCAGGCGGGCTGACTGAAATCACCGGCGCGGCTGATATCACGCTTGACGCCTTCGGGCAAACGGCGGACGGCGCGGTAGCAGTATCCGGCACGGGCGCGATTACCCTTGCCGGGTTGACGGCTGACATCACCGGAACGGTGCAAGAGCAAGACGCGATTACCGCCAGCGCCAGCATGACACTTGACGGCATGAGCGCAAGCGGTTCAGGTGTGGTGACGGTATCCGGCGAATTATCGAACACGTTTTCTAGCATGTCAATGGATGCTACAGGACTCATAGAAGTCACTGGGAGCGCTTCTAAGGCGCTGGACGGCTTGACAGGTGAAATTATAGGGGTGGTTGGAAATGCGCCGGTTGTGGGGCTTCTGGAAGGGTTATTTTCCGGCATGATCTGTCAAATGGTGGGTGTGGTGACGGTTAGCGGGACCGGCGGGGTGGTATTGGACACACTGACATGCAATGGTGCTGGCACGGTTGCAGATGTTACCACTTTGCCGATTAGTCCGCGTAAGGTGATATGCCGCGCAAGCGAGCGCAAGGTTAGGGTTACATCAAGTGAGCGGACGGTACAGGGCCGGGAAGAGGATAGAACTTTCTTCATATCCATTGATGACCGCAATTTTTTCATTGGAGATTAGTCTATGACACAAAGCAATGAGTTTACAAAATACGCTGCGGAAAACAAATACGACTGCTCGTTTGAGTGGGAATTAGCAGAAGGGGAAACAATCGCCTCCTATCTTATTACCACGCCGGAAGGCATAACGAAGGCGGCTGATTCAATAACCGGCAACGTCATCACGGTGCGATTAGCGGGCGGCGATATAGGAATGATTTACAAGATCACCTGCCAGATATTTACAAGCGGCACGCGTGACCGTGACCCGATTCAAGTAATTTACGTGGTAGTCATATGACAGATACGCGGTCTATCTACCAATTGTTCAGGGAGGGCGCATGACAGACACAAGAGCGTTTGAAACGAAGGCGATTTTTAGCTGGAATGTTCCAGCGGTTGAAGGCGGCGATCCCGCAAAGTTTGCTGACAAATTAAAAGCCGCTGGCTTTGAAGCCGTCTATCTGAAAATGGCAGAGGGGGCGTATGTATTCAAGCCGTCCTGGTATCGCTATCCGGCATGGGGCGAAAACGTCAAACAGGCATTGGTCGACGCCTTGCGCTCTCGTGGGATAAAAGTTATCGGCTGGCAATTTAATTATGGTATTGACATTGTGGGTGAGGCAAACACGGCAATCGCGCAATCGCTGCGGTTCGGGCTAGACGGCTGGATATTTGACGTAGAAAGCAAATTCGAGGCAAACACGGCAGCGGTTGCTAATGCGTACATCCTGAGTAATAAATTCAAAACCGCGTGTCCTGACATTCCGCTTGCGCTGTGTTCATGGGCGCAATGGAAATCACCGACTGGCGTGACATGGCATAACGAGAAAATGGCAAGCGCGTTCATGGAGCGCTGTGACGTTGGAATGCCGATGATGTACTGGAGCGGTGATTCTGCGGTATCCGCGCTGTGGTTGCTGAACGAATCATTCCGCTTATGGAAGAATATCACCTACAAGCCGATCATCCCAACCGGACGCGCATACACGGGCGACAGTGGCACGATCAATGCCGCTGCGATCAAGGCGTTTGCGGATGAAGTCAAGCGCATTGGGCTCAAGGGTGTTTCGTGGTGGGTGTTGGATTCGGCGGTAAAAGACGCGTCAGCATGGGGCGCGTTATCAGAAACGGCGGGCTTTGCAAAGCACGAAGTATATCTACCGATTATTAGTACACCCGTTCCAGAACAACCGGTAGAACAGCCGCCAGCGCCTCCAGAAACGATTCTAAGCGATTCTATGCAGTTTAGGGTACTTACAGACACCTTGAATGTTCGCGCCGTTCCTAGCACGTCTGGGGCGATCATCGGCAAGCTGGCGAAGGGGCAAGTCGTCACCGCGAGCAACGTGGCAGGCGGGGACTCGTGGATAGAAATCGAGCCGGGGCGGTGGGCGGCGGTGCGGTATAGCGGTACGGAATTTTTGCGAAAGGTGGATTGACACATGGCAGAGGCAGCAAAAACGTCACGGGTAACGAACGCAGAATTGCTAAGCGAAGTTTTGTCGATGCAAAAACAATTGAATAGTTTTATGGCTGCCGATGGTTGGGGCGGGCGTATTCTCGCGCTGGAAAAGGAGAACGCGGAAAACTGTAAAGACATTACCAGCCTCCAGCATGAGATTTCAGGCAACGGAAAACCCGGTATCAAGAAAGACATGTCTGAGGTCAAGACTGAATTGCTGGAAGTGAAACACAGCGTGCAAACGATTTTGTCAATCACCAGATGGGTGATGACACCTGTGTTTGTGGCGCTGGTTGGCGTAATTTTCGGATTGATATTCAACAAATAGGAGCAAACAAAATGTTATCTGGACTACTGAAATCACGTAAGTTTATGCTGATGTTGGTCGATGTTATTCTCGCGAACATCACCTACTTCTTGACACTGTTTCTCGCGCCGGATAAGGCGGAGATGGCGCTGTGGCTGGTCGGTTCATGGCAGCCTGTGATTATATCCGTAATCATCGGCATTACCGCCGAGGACGCTGCTGTAAAAAGTAATCCGAACACGGTTGCTACACCTGCTAAGTTGGTGGACTAGCGGAGGCTATTTGAAAATAAAACAGGACGGGGCAGTTACCCGCGTTTGGTTCGATGACACCTATCCGGGCTGGGAGCAGTGGCTATTCCTGCGTTCCGATGCCCACCACGACAGCGCGCATTGCCGCCGTGACCTGGAAACAAAGCACCTTGACGATGCGATTGCAAAGGACGCGCTTATCCTGGACGCCGGGGACATGCTGGACGCTATGCAGGGGCATTATGACCCGCGCCGGAATTACGATGATCTGCGCAATGAGTACAAGGTCGCAAATTACTACGACGCTATTGAGGACGATGCGATAAAGCATTATTCACCGTATGCTAAAAACTGGCTGCTTATGGCAAGGGGCAATCATGAGACCAGCGTCCTGAAACACGCTAACATTGACCTGACAAGCCGGATTACAGGGCGCCTGAACCGTGAAACTGGCAGCGCCATTATTCCGGGCGGTTACGGAGGCTGGGTGATATTCTACTTTTCCGAAGGCGGAGGAAAGGGTAATCGCTCCAGCCTGCGGCTAAAGTATTTTCATGGCAGCGGCGGGGACGCTCCGGTTACTCGCGGCGTGATACAGACGGCGCGGCAGGCGGTATATCTACCGGATGCTGACATCATCTGGAACGGGCATAATCATAACGCCTACGTCCTGCCAATCAAACGTGAACGCATATCCGCGCAAGGGCGGTTGTACTTCGACACCTGCTGGCACATCCGCACACCAGGCTACAAAGATGATTATAGTGACGGTTCGGGCGGTTGGGAAGTTGAGCGCGGCAGCGTGCCGAAGCCGCAGGGCGGGGCGTGGGTCCGGTTATACTCAGAAGACCACCGCGTCAAGGCACAGGCGATACCGGAGATGGATTAGCGGTATCCTGTACGTTTTCATACAGGATGGTACAATTAACATAGGTCATTGCAGTAAGTCCTCAATTGTGATAACAAAAGCCCGCCGGTTAGGGCGGGCTGGTTGCTGTGGCGGTTATTCTTTGCGCGGGCGTCCGCCGAGTTTGCCGTTCTCGCGGCTGGACATGGCTTTGCGATCTGATTTGATACTGCCGAGGGCGGAGGCGGCATCGTTGATCTCGTATGTGCCATAAATTTCATTGGACATATAGACTCCCGGTTCAATTTCAGTGTAAAGATCAGCGGGTTTGAGCCATTCCTCAAATTTTATCGGCGTCCAGCGCCCGTTGATTTTGACGAACCAAGTGGAGGTGTAGTAAGTGCCACCAGACTTGAATGATGCGAACGTGCGGTCTCCTTCGATGGCGGAGAGGATGGTCTTTACCGTGCCGGTATAGTCTGGTTTGGTTGGGAGTTCTGGGTGTTCTGGCGTCCAGCAGGTGAAACCCCATCCTACGTTACGATTTTGCCGTGTGATTGCGATATTCTTTTTCATTTCATTCCTCCGTTGGTAGGTCGTTCTGATTTGTTATATACAGTATATAACCTATCGTTAGGTTTGTCAATAGGGGAATGAAAACTCTAATCTAATATTCTATAATGTTCTACAATGGCGGGTCTTGCATTGCAGGACGTTATCACTTTGGATAATCTAATTCCATCGAATCCGGCTAAATTTCGTGTAGCAGACGGGGAAAGATTAAAAATTCCATCTGGGCAACGGATAATAGACGGATTTTGTTCACTTGGTGATATAAAAAGTGGCGGGCATCAGATGATCTGCGCTATTCGCCTGGCTATCCATTCCACTACCGGCACGGCAACGGCGTTCCCCAACTGCCTGTACCTTGCGCTGTCCGCTTGCCCGTCAGTCCATCCATCCGGGAAGCCTTGCAATCTCTCGCACTCCACAGGCGTCAGGCGGCGGACACCGACCATTAACACGTTGTTACCGCCCGTCCCCCATGTGCTACTCATGGTCGGACTTATATCATCCTGCACCCTGACCTCTCCGGCGCTCTGCTTGTTATGCCAAACTATCGGCTGTTCATGATTCACATTCAGGGTAGGTGACATATCCTCTGTAATTTCAGCGTTGGCCTGTCCGTGCGCCATGACAAGCGGGGCGCGACCGTGTTCCTGCGACCGCAAGGTCGCGGTCACGTCATGGGATACACTCATCTGTGAACCGCCCTGATCGTTGAGGATAACCGTCTTGCTCTTACCCTGTCCCGTTTGCAGTGTCAGGGATTTGTCCGTTTCGTTGACGTATAAGCCGCCTTCGGGTCGGTCCTTGCGCTTGTCGTCATTCTGGTGGATGTCGAAGGCAACCAGTGTTTCACTCCCTCCGGACAAATCACCACCCTCAGACCGCAACGTGCCTACTCCATCGCGGTAATCTGCAAAGCCGCTTGTAGTGAAGGCGGCAATTTCTTTCCCCGCTTCTCTGCCCTGCGGAGGATCCCAGCGCACGCCCTCGCGCTCAAATAATACTTCTGCGGCACTGTCTCCTCTAGGACAGAAGACAAGGAACAAACGTCTGCGTCTCTGGGCCACTCCAAAAAATTGGGCATCGAGGATGCGCCAGGCAATTTCTTTCTGTCCAATTCGTACCATCCCTGCTGAAGCCCATCGTCCAGATCGAGGCATTGGAACGCTGGCGTCGAGCAAACATTCGAGGACTGATTGAAAATCACGGCCATTGTTTGAAAACATAGCTCCTGGAACGTTCTCCCAGATGGCGTACTTTGGTTCAACCTCCCGAATAATCCGAGCTGCTTCAAAGAATAAATTTGATCTTGTTCCCTCATGTATCCCCTTTCTTTTTCCAGCTATTGATAAATCTTGACAAGGTGAACCGTAGGTAATTATGTCTGCATAAGGCAGGTTATCTTTTCCAACCTCGCAAACGTCCGAATGAATAATATGGTTAGGCCAATGGTTTCGCAGAACAGATTGACACCGATTATCAATTTCTACGTGCGCCAGGGTTTCTATTCCGGCGCGCTCAAAACCCAACGAAAAACCACCGATACCAGCGAATAAGTCAATGTGTGTCATTTGCATAATTTCAAATACTCCATTGCTTTACTTCGCCATTCTGCGTCATCCCAACCACCAATCCTGATATTGCATTGGTGACACAAAATTCCACGGACACCCCCCGTGGCATGGTCGTGGTCTATGTGATATTTGACAAGTTCGCATCCACATAACTTACATTTGTTGCCCTGATCCAGTAGAAGTTTGTCAAAATCACCCTCTGTCAACCCATAGCGGGAGGACAAATTCCACTTGCGCCGTTGTGGGGCATTGTAGTGTTTCCTTTCGCGCTCTCGCTTGTAGGTGTTATAGCAATCCTTGCACCAAGAAAACCTTCCCCTGCTGCCCGCTAAATGGAAGTCTGTAATCTGCTTTTCTTTACCACAGCGTTTGCAAGTTTTCATAGATCAAACCCGCCAATGCCAGAAAATAGACTGCCGAACCTCACGCCCGTCCCTCCAGCGCGGCCAGCATGTCAGCGTAAACGGTCGGGTCGTGTCGATACCGCGTTACGATTTGATAGATTCTTTGTGGGTTAATGCCGTACTTTTTAGCCAGGACAGGCGCATCGGCTGTTGTTTTATATTCAGATACAATCTCTCTGTTGCGCGCTTTGTAAAAGGCTGGCGATGCGACCCGACACTTGCTGCGTTTTCTGGATTCCCTGTCTGCAACGTTTTCTTGCTGAGTGCCACTCCGTAGGTGATTCGGATTACAGCACCGTGGGTTATCGCAGTTATGTAAAACATAAACGCCTTGTGCGACAGCACCGTTCGTCAATATATACGCTAACTTATGGGCGCTAATATGTTTTGCGTTGTAAGACAAATATCCGTACCCAGTCGTTTTGTTAATTGCGCCGTGCCAGTTCCAGCACTTGTCGGGATTAGATATTTCCACCTTATCCCAGAATCTGCTAATCATTTCTTGTCGTTTGCGCTCCAATTTTTCTTCTTTGGTAGGGCAGTATTGGCGCGGTAATAAGTCCCTTGTGTTCCCAATTAGCCGCTGGACGCGCTGGCGGCTTACGCCTAATCGCTCCCCAATTTCACGCAGGGTAACACCTTGACGGCGCATTTCTAGCATCTCGTCAATGCTAAGGCAACGAATTTTTTTGGGCGGCCCGGCGTGCATTAGTTACCCTCCAATAACGTGAGGGTGTCGGACGCAAATTCCTTCACCCATCCAGTCCCGGTTTGCGCCAGGTACCACATAGCGTAGTAGTCCGGCTTGTACTTGCCTCGATAGATCGCGTACCAGTGTCCCATTTGAAAGCCGAAGCCAGCGGGCAGGTTAGCGTTTATATCCGACGCAAAACGTCGGAACGGCAGACCGTAATTTTCACGGTATTTTTCCATCAACCGTTGATATTGATTATCACTGTTAATTATATTCATAACCAAATTTTACAACATTAACACAGTTGTGTCAAGATATATATTTTTAAAGTAAATTTTCTATATCTTGTAATAATACTTAATGTTGTTTATAATATAAACAGTCTGGTATAGTTCTTGCAATGGAGGAGTAAAAATGACAAAGAAAACCGATGTTGAGCAGAACAAAGAGCCAACTAAAATTTTGACGTCGGAGCAGGTTGGTTCGATCAATTGGGCAGAACCCGAAAAATATGATTTTTTTGACACGCCTCAGGAGGTGCGTGATCTGTTAGTTCCGTCGTTCCTGGACTGGTCGTATGAATCATACCGGCACGAGATGTGGACGAAATACAAGAAGCGGATTTCGCAAAACCATTTCGCGATCCGCACCATTGGGATTGACGCGCAGAGTTTCAGTATGTATAAAAACGGGCTGCGGTTCCCAAGTATGCCAAACGCTGATTTATTGGCGGAGTATTTTGGGACTATCATTTATGATTTGTGTGGCTATAATAGACGTATGCCACACGACAAAATGCTTTACCACTTATCGGACGTGTGGGACAAGCTGGATGATCGTATGCGCGCAGAACTTCTAGAGCGAGCGAACAACTATGTTGACAACAAAGGAGCAGCCATCGAAGCAACGGCAACCGCATAAGTGTTTTTTATCCGGGCTGGTCGAAATTGCCGGATAATTTTGGGTAAATTGTTAGAACATTTGTATTTTACCCAGTTTACATTATTGTAAGGTTGTATAGACCTTTCACATTTGTAAGGACTAACAAAGGGGCATCATGGATAACGCAGGGCGGTTTGGATTTATCGAGCTTGAACATTTGTGGGGAAAATTATCGCGCTGGCAACGGATAAAGCTGTGCGTCACGGCTAAAATCCTGCAAATTAAACAGTTCTTGCACAAGTAATTATCATCAATAGTAGATGACTTTGATAATAATACTTGTCGAAAGTGTTATCACGAATAGCTAACATTATCTACAGTAGTTTACAACGACCACGAGCCAGTTTTCAATTGAAAATTGGCTCTTGTATTTAATTTCATAAGTAGTATAATGTAAACAACGGTTAAGATTATACACGTTTGAAGGAGGAGATCATGACAGTATTAGGAATCAATGCAACGGATCGTGACCAAACGTACGGTTGGGCGGACATTGCGCCAGGTCGTATCGGAAAACCAATGCCGCGCGTGGTGGCTAATGCCTGGGAGAACTGGCGGGCCGCAATGGCCGACGTGGATCGACTTACCGACATGGAATATCTCATGCCGGAACTTTCAGCGGCAATGAAGATCGAGCGCGATGCCGAGGATGAGTACCGACGCCTGTGGAGATTGTGGCAGGCGCACTATTGGGATGATGTGCTTCCAGATGAATTGCAGGAAGCCGCAGACCAGAACGAATCGCAAGGGATTATGAACTGGCTGGGCGGAGAGGCGTGACATGATAAGCACCCTGATTATTTTACTGATCGCCGCCGTGGTCTTATGGTCGCTGGCGGTAAGTGCAAAAAGGATATAGCAATGCCCGCGCTTACGCTTGACGCACGCGAGGCTGAAAAGATGGTCAAGAATCGCGCATGTTCTGATTGCTGGTGCGATCTTGAAATTCAACCATCCGGCGGTGAATTGATTGACACTGCCACTGTCTATTGTCCAACCGAAGGCTGTCAATTCAGGGGAACGATTTCAAAAGTAACTCGGACAATAGCAATCGAGACAAATCGGATGTTGTACTACGAATTCAAATGGTGGTTGTGGAAAACCAACCCCGGCATATTTCGCACAGTGTTTGGGGACAAGGCGGCGAACGACAAAGAGCGGCTGGATAAAACGCCAGTAGCTGACTTGATGAAAGAGTTATTCGGACAAGGAGGATGATGTGCCTATTACAACGGTCAAAAATTCTGTGTTATTTCCTGAAATTGGTCAAATCCGCAAGGGTGGTGTAAAGAGTGACAAAGCCCCTGGTCGCGATTTGAACGAGAAATTCAGGGTGTTGTTCTTCCCTGGAAACGAGGGGAGCGAGAAAAAATTTACGGACAGTTACGGATCGCTGTTCCCGACAAAGATCAGGGCGATGCTGCCGTTTGCCAGCCTTGATGATTGCTGGGTGGTCTATAACGAGGCGTATTTTCAGCAGGTCATGTTGGCCAGGGCAGACGGCGAAAAGTATATCACTTTGCGCGATGGGCGAACGGGTGAATACCTGGTAGCAAACGGAGAACCATACAGGCAATTCACACCTGGCGATGTGGTTGGCTATACCGATGGACGCGGCAAAACACAGCGGATCAAGATCAAGCCGGTTGGCAGATTGTATCTCTTTTTACCTGATCTGGAGCGCGCCGTATTCCTGACGCTGAAAACCACCTCGTACTATGACGCCATCAATATCAATCAGCAATTGGGCGCGGTTGCGGCAATGGGGAAGAACCTCAATAACGGATCGGTTGCCGGAATTGGTATTCAGATTTACCGCCGCCCGCAGTCAATCACCTGGAATCAAGAAGGTGGTAACGCCGTGCGGATTGATAAATGGCTAATCAATATCGAGGTTGATCCTGACTGGATGAGATCGGCAATTGAGAGATTATCAAAATTTGCGCTTACTGGCGGTACACAAATGCCCGCGCTTGAAAGTGGCATTGTTGGTGACGTTGACCCGAATGATGAGGGTGACGACATACCGGATGGGATTGCGAATGGCGAGTTTGAGGACGTGGAGAACGCGCCAGAACCCGAACCCGCCCCAGCAAGCAAATCCACGCCCGAACCCGCACCGAAGGCGAACGGCGCTATGCCGCTGGAAATGGCGTTGGAAGTCAAGACGAGCGAAAAGACGCCGCGCCACTACGGTGACATTGAAACAGAGGAATTGTCACACATGTTTAACGAGATCACAGCGCAGATGAAAAAGCCGGGTAAGACGCCGGAAAAACTGGAAGAATACCAGGTCAAGAAATCCGCTATCGCGGCGATCCTGGCAAGCCGGAACGGGAACTAGGTAACAGAATGAAAGATTCTTACAATCGTTTTTGGTCAAAGGTTGCGGTTGGCGGCGATGATGATTGCTGGAATTGGACCGGATGTTTGGATAGGCATGGTTATGGAAAATTTAGTGTGAACAACAAAGACATATCGTCACATAGATTTTCCTGGACAATTACGAACGGAGCTATTCCAGCGGGTTTGTGTGTTTGTCACGTTTGTGACAATAGAAAATGCGTAAATCCAAAACACCTGTTTTTAGGCACCGTAAAAGACAATAATCTTGATGCGCTAAGAAAAGGCAGAGCCAGTGTAACCCTGACGCCCGATGAGACCATAAAACAAATGCGGAAGTTACACGAAAAGGGAATTGGGTACCTACGCATAGCGCACATTCTTGGTTTGTCAAGAAGTACCGTCCAGTCAATTTTAACCGGGCGACGAAGACAATAGTCTTTATCCTACACGCGCAGAAGGTGGAGAAATGGAATACCCATACAGAAGCCATGAACAGAAAAGCAGAACCGCACGGTTGATGATTGCGGCAATGTTAGCTAAGGCAATGGGTGTTGAAACTGACGAAGATGCAATTTATCGCATGTGCGTGTGCGATTTTTGCGCAAAGGGGGTGCCTCTGGTAAACGGCAAGCATGTGATATTAGGGGCGGAAATCCCTTGTGACGCAACCCAAACTAACTAGCCATCATCTCTCCTCCTTACGTCCGGCTGGCATGGGCTGGCCGGACAAGGGGAAGGGGCAGCACCTTGATAACAGAATAACTTGGGCGGCTGCACGGTAGGTCGTGTATGGCCGGATAGACAGGGCCACCCTGACAACCATTTCAGGAGCGTAACCTGACCGCCCACTTCACCCGCGCATAGGCTGGCGTAGTGCGGGAACTAGACCGCGAAAGGAGGTCCCTCCGCGGTGGTAGTAAAAGGACATACCAGCCTGACATTATTACCAGAAAGGAGGCGATCCAACTTCTAATCTGGCAAGGCAGGAGGTGTACTGAAACAAAACGTATTGGCAAGTAACCGTATATGTATCTGACCCGGCGGGTTGCTGGACTCGCCCGCCGGGGAAAGGAATAAGACAATGACTGACGAATTTATTTACCTAATTGGACGCAAAGAGAAAATTGCCCGTGACGCAGAAGAATATGAGGATCGGGTTGCTAAAAAGGTGTTA
>Ga0209417_1006678_pt1 | contig 11632 bp, 8 predicted proteins | sample RifGroF2_FD_184002 | JGI IMG/M metagenome (GOLD analysis project Ga0209417, IMG submission 184002) | Groundwater microbial communities from Rifle, Colorado, USA - Groundwater F2 (SPAdes) (version 2) | ecosystem: Environmental > Aquatic > Deep subsurface > Groundwater | place: Rifle, Colorado... | reverse complement strand
GTTCGTTCCAGGGTATTTTCTCTGAACGCCCGTTGTTTCCGCATGCAATCAGGTTTTTTTGGTAAAAAATCATTCGTCCGTTCACGTTTACGCCGCTTTTGAGTTTCAATTCCGCAGGGAACGGTATTTTACTGAGCGTGGAAATAGTATATTCCCGGAGCTGGTTCAACACCGCTGCTCTCTGTTCCTCAGAGTTTTTCTTCCCGTCCGGAAGACCCGAAACATATTTATCAAGCGCCATTTGACTTACTCTGAATTCGGAAAGTGCGGGTCTGTTTTTGGCAAACTCTCTGTTTTTCTCAAACCATGCCGGTGATATTACCGAAACGTCCTTGTTCTCGTATGCTGCGGCTGGCAGTCGCTTATTTCCCTGTCTCCTCATCATGAGCGGCTCCAGCGTTTCTCCCGGCGCAGGGCTTCCCGACGAGAGGTAGTTGCTCCATGCTTTAAGTCTGGAGTTCCAGGCCAGGCCCCAGTATTCCTTGGGAAGGCCTTCGGAACTTGAGCTGAACAGCGAAAAATATTTTATGGTGTCTGCCAGTTCGTCCTTATTGTAAACAGACTTCAGAAAGGCTGCGAGGTAACCTATGCTTCTCATTCTCTGGTCTGATTCGAGCCTTGAAAAAAGTACCTCCGGTTGAATCTCATGACGCTCCAGAAAACGCAATATGATTATGTGGTTATCCGTTTCGGGAATATCAAGTGTAGCGAGACGTTCTATTATGAATGAGCATTCATCATTGGGTTGTGCCGACATGTTAAGATATACCGATAAAGCAAGCTGTATGGCCGCCTGCTTTCTTGCTTCCAGCGTGGAATCGGGATTATTAAACGCTAACTCGGCGGTTTCCTTTGCGGTGCGGGACTTTCCCTTTGAGAAGAGCGCCGTTGTTTCGGGTAGATAGTCCAGAGTCTGCGGCGCGGTCTGCTCATTTGTTTCTGTCGGCTGATTGTTTCCATTCAGAAGCTTTTTGAAAGTTCCGGTCGAAATTCCCCATGCTGCCGCGGCAACCAGAGCCGCAATGAAGATGGCAAACGCTATTTTGAAAAGCGGACTTCCCTTGGGGCTTGCCTGGGTAAGAGTTTTATCGGGTCTTTTTGAGGTTTGTGAAAAGGCTGGTGCGGGGTTTGTCCTTACGGTGCGGCTTTTTTTGGGAAAATCGGTGAGTTTTTTCACGATGTCCCTGTATGTGGGCCTCTTATCAGGGTCTCTGTCCATCATGGACATTATGAGGTCGGAAATATCCTTTGGGATGCTGGGGTCGTATTCTGAGGGAGACACGGGGTCTTTGCGTATTCTCATCCTTATGAGCTCTGTAACGTCATCGTTCTCGAACGGTGTAGAGCCGGTCAGCAGGTGGTAAAAGCTTGCTCCTAGGCTATATATGTCGCCTCTCTGGTCTTCTTTTCCCTCAATGACTTTTTCGGGGCTTACATAGTGCGGGCTTATCCACGCCTTGGTCAGTTCGAATATTTTTGTCGTTCTGGCATCGTTCACTGCCTGGGCTATTCCGAAGTCTCCTATCTTGGCATTTCCGTCGGAATCGAGCATTATATTTCCGGGCTTGACGTCATGATGTATTATCCCGTGCCTTTCCCGCTAAAGCAGACCGTCGGCAATGTCCCGGATCCACTTGATGGTCTGCTTTAGCGGGAGCCCCTTTCTTTCCATTTTAATCTTGAGCTCAAGGGTGCCGCCGCCGAGGTACTGCATCACGATGTAGGGTTGCCCCTCGAATATTCCGCAGGTATATATCGGGATTATTGCGTAATGATTAATTGTCGCGGCGGTACGTGCCTCATGGAGGAAGAGTTCGCTTCTTTCTTTGGCGCTTGCGACTTCGGGACTGAGTATCTTGATGGCCACTTCGCGGTCGAGTGCGGGGTCCAGAGCCCTGTAAACCGTCGCCATTCCCCCAGTTCCTGCGGGTTCTTCAAGCAGGTAGTTGTCAAACCATTTCGGAACTATAAGCTCGGCGTTGCATGCGGGGCAGTTGAAATGGGCAAAGGGTGAAAGACCGCTCACATCAAGTTTCTGCTGACAGACGTGACAGAAGATTTTTAGATGCCCTTCTTTTTCTTCTTGTGCGTGCTGCGGTTGTTCATCTGCCGGGGCATGCGGCGCATTTTCCCCAGTTTCTTTATAGAAGGGGGTTTTTTCTATAGATGTGGCTGCCGAGCCGGGGATGAGTATTGATAAGCCACTCGCGGTCCTGGTCATTTCGGAATCTATATTTTTATGTCCTGGCCTGTTGGTGTTTTCCAAAATAAAACCTATTTTTTATTGTATGCTGACCCAGACGGTGTCAAGGGGGACAGTCTGATCAAGAACGTGAACTAATATATCAGTGCGTTGCATCTTCTTCAATTTATCTTCAGCTAAAAAACGAACAAGGTTTCTGTCATTGCAGTCTGAGCTGATATGGGCCATGAAAAGATACCTGGTAGTTTCTGAGATTATTTCATCGAATGAATCGATAGCGTCCTGGTTGTTAAGGTGTCCGTGACGACCCAGTATCCGCCGCTTGAGATGAAGCGGGCGCTCGGCATCTCTCAGCATCTGGATATCGTGATTTGCTTCGAGTATGATGGCCTGGCAGCCCTGGAGCCTGACTTTCGCCAGTCGGCTCATATGTCCGAGATCGGTCGCGATGCCGGCTTTTGTCCCGTTCAGCGAAATCACGAAACCTACAGGCTGGATGGCATCGTGCTGAACGGCGAAAGGTTCGATCTTGAAGTCTTCTATCATGAACGACGTGCCTGGATCGAATATCGCTTTTTTTGAACCGGTTTTGTTGTTTTGTTGAAGGTATCGGAAAGTGTCATTGGTCATATATGCAGGCAGGTCCAGTGCGTCTGAGAGCACCCGGCAGCCTTTTATGTGGTCTTCGTGCTCATGCGTTATAAGAATCGCCTTTATTATTGACGGGTTTATTTTAAGGATTTCGAGCCGTGCGAGGATTTCTTTTCTGCTGAATCCGGCATCGACAAGTATGCCTGACGTTTCGCTGTGAACAAGTATTGAATTTCCCTGGCTTCCGCTGCCGAGTACCGATATTCCGAGTTTCATCTCTCTGATTTTCTCCAATTACTAAAGTCCACCACAATAACACAAATACGCGATTTTGTCGAATATATTGAGTTTTAATTTTCAAAAGGCGGAATTACTGACCAGCCGCCCGTCAAGCCCTTGCCGCGGCAGTCATCGGCAAAGCCTTTTTATCTACGTAAATTAAATCAAAGTTATAAACATAGTCGTTTTTTTATACCACTCCGTTCTTGGGGGTGCTAGTTTTTTTTGAGTTTAAGAGTTGACAAACAAAGAATATCAATGTATTATACCAGATATAAACTTGGATTCGTAAAGGAATGTTATGATTGCGAGAGTAATGCGGGTCAAGGATCTTGCGAAAATACTTAGAGATGAGATAGAATCCTCAAATCTGCCTGCGGATGCCCCTATTATGTCGGCACGGGAATTGGCAGGAAAGCATGGAACGTCAGCCTTGACCGCAAACCGCGCCCTCTGCGTTCTTGTCGAAGAAGGATTGCTGTACCGCGTCCGCGGCAGCGGCAGTTTTGTTTCCGGCAACGAAGTAAAAACGCATAAAAGACTGAGAATCGGGATAGCATTTCCCATACCGGAGGGGGACAGAGAAAGTCTGGAAGTGGCGTTTGAAGTCTACCCCAAAAAAATTTCAGAAAAGCTTCACTTTCTAGGGCATGAAACCATTAATCTTTCATATTACGACATGCAGGACCATAAGTATGTAAGAGAATATGTAAGCAAGCTGGACGGCCTTATCGTATCCCATGGCTGCATTGACGGCAAGACGTTTCCTCTCCTTGAAAAGGCTAATTCCAATATCGTGGCGGTGCAGAATGAAGAAGTTTCACATTATTCATGTCACCAGGTCGTTCCGGATCTGCGGACAGGGTTCAGGGATGCATTATTGCATTTGATGGAAAGAGACTGCGCGAAAATCTACATAGCATCCTGCAATCCCGAAGGACATCACAAATATCGGATCAAGGTTATCTATAAAATAGCCGAGGAGATTGGGATTCCCGCAGAGAAGATCGAACTTATAGCATCAAAACGTCCGCTGGGGGACCTTGGGCGGATGAGCGGGCAGAAAATGGGAAGGGAATTGATAGGTAAATCAAGGCCTCTTTCCATTTTTTCATTGAGCGATTTCACTTCTTTCGGAATTATAGACGTGGTATTGGCGAACAAGCTTAAGCTGGGTGTTGATATTTCTCTTGTCAGTTTTGACGATCTCGAAGGATTTGGGCTTTTGCCATTTGAAAAGCCTATCGTGTCGTCAATAACCAATCCTAAAGACAAAATTACTTCTGAGGCCATAAAAATCATGCTGTCAAGTATTGATAGAAATGACGGTCTTGCACATATAGTGCGGGTGCCTACGACGTTTATTCCGAGAAAATCATCGACAGGAAAGGACTGAGAAATGAGAAAAAAAAACAGAGAACAGTTTACACTTATCGAACTGCTTTTTGTGATTGCCATTATTGCGATTTTGGCGTCAATGCTTCTACCGGCACTGGGAAAAGCCCGCGCAAGCGCAAGAACGATGGTATGCCTTAATAAATTGAAACAAACAGGCCTGGGAGTTAATTTCTATTTGCAGGACAAAAACGGCTTTTTCTTTCCGCGGTCAATAGACGCTGCCGGGCACGTCTGGTACCAGGCCATAGATGGAGCGTTTGCGAAGGATTATCTCGGGATTCTATGGGCCCCTGGCGACTGCTGGAAAAATACCCTCCTGGATTGCCCGTCTAAAAACAAAGGCCATGCCGGATATTCAGTAGATTACACTTACAATCAGACTCTGGGTATCTACACGAACCTTTGGCGCGGTAAAGTTCAGAGCATAAAAAAGCCATCAAGGACAGTGGTTTTTGGTGAAATAAATGATTATGAAAGCGGCTTGTCGTGCGCATACTACTTCGGTAGATGGACGGCTAATGACCCTGGCGATACCGCAATCGATTGGACAACTCACAGCAGGGGTTCAAATATACTCTTTGTGGACGGGCATGTCGCAAGAGTCAGCGGCGAAAATCGCCTCAATCCCGAAGAGATAATCTATGATCCAAGGCAGGAATAAAATAAGGTAATTAAAATGAAGATTCTGAAAAAACTCTCAGTTTCCGCGTTTTTCCTTCTGGCAATCGCCTTAAACGCAAACATTATAAAAAACAGCGACTTCGACGGGAAGCTTTTTCCTGAATACAGAAGGTCCGGGAATCTTCAAAACAATAACTTCTCCATATTTACCGAAGACCTGACATGGAACAAGTGCGGCAAGCTGGAACTAATCCGCTATGACGAAGACAAGGACGGTCTGAAATCATACAGTGCAGGTATAATAATAGGAGGCGATGAAAATCTCGCGGGATTTTCCGTTACGCCCGGCGAAACTTATAAGTTTTCCATGGAGCTTAAAGGGACAGTGAAAGGCGCTTTCGTGGCCCTGATGTACTGGACCGGCGAATGCCGCTACTATGATGACCGGAAAAAGGGTGAGACCTCCGTGGAAAAAGTCAAAATACAAAAGGACTGGACAAAATACAAGGGAACTTTCAAAATACCAAAAGACGCAAAACGCGCCGCCCTCTACGCTTCAGTCTGGGGCAGCGAAAAGCACAAGCACATGCCCGACATGCCCGGAGAGTATCTGCTGGTAGATAACATCGAAATAGAAAAATCCGTGACAAATCTGCGTCTCCTCAATCATGGCTCGGAATCCGAAAGCACAGCGATGGAAACAAAGAAGGCCCTGATTCTGAAACTGAATTCAGAAGAGCCCGTAATTGATGGAAAGCTTGACGATTTGCAATGGGAAAACACTCCTGAAATATCAGGCTTTTGTTTCTATAAGGACGAAAGTCCAGCGAAAAACCAGACCACCGCGAAGATCCTGGCGGGGAAAGAATCTCTCTACATTGGCATTAAATGCGATGAGCCGGCAATTGATAAATTAAAATCCTCCTACTCCGGAAATGGCGGGAAAGAAATATGGAGCAATGATGAAATCGAAATTTTCTTTGACTCCCGTTCGAAAGACCGCGTTCTCAATCAGTTTGTAGTAGGAGCGGGCGGGGGCCGCTGGATGGGCTGGGGCGAACAAGCCGTACAGCCTGGTGCCGCTTCTTATGATAAATGGGAGGCCAAGACGGAAAAAGGAAAAGGTTTCTGGACCGCTGAAATAAAAATTCCTTATACAACTCTGGCTTGGGAAAAAGCTCCAGAGAATGGAACCACGACAGCTTTCAATATTTCCCGTCAGAGACTCGCCCAGGAAAAGGAACTTTCCTGCTGGAGCCCGGTTAGGGGTAATTTTCATGAAAAAGACCGCTACGGGGTATTGGCTTTTGGAACACTAAATAAAGACATTCTAAAACAAATAGAAAATATCAGGAGCAAGCTCTTAGAGATAAAAAAGGAGTCCCCCGAAAAAGCTGGAATAGTAGCGTCCCTGAATAAATTGACTGAATCCTTGAAGAAAGAGTTAACTACTGAAGAATGGCAGGACGCACGGGGAAATTTGATAACGGCAGAACGGGAGATTTTCTTCCTTAAATTCAAGGACATGAATTATGCGGTCACGTCAGTGACTCCATGCGACACTGATTTCAGCCTTCCTCTTGTTCCTGAAAATATCCAGGTAAACGACAAGAAAATCGAATGCAAGTCCGCAATTAATGAATTTAAATCCTCGGCAATACTCGTTACAAACCTGACAAACGAAACTCAGGACTATCGGGTATTATTGTGCGCTGAAGAAAATAACGGCATTGAAGTGTTCGGACTAAAAGGCATAAATGGAGCTTTTCCCGACGGCAAAATAGAAATGCGACAGGCCGTGAGAGTAAAGGACGGCGATGGGAAATCGCACCAGCAACGCTTTGACCCATTGGTGCTGATGAACCAGGCCTTTACCATAACTGTGCCGCCGAAAGATTCAGGGCTTGTCTGGCTGACATTTGACTGCCGCGATGTCAAGCCTGATTTGTATAAAGGTTTCATCCGGGTAATCCCATTGAATGAGGCAGCAAAATTCGAATTGACAAAAAAAGGTTGGGAATATTTCGGGACAATGCGGGACATTCCGTTTGAGCTGGAATTGTGGCCCATTGAACTGTCCCGAAAACCGGCGATTCCTTTATGGCTTATGAAGGCTGCGGCAAATGAAAAATTCTTTAGAGACATGATCGAACATGACAACAGGATATTCCAGTTATCCCCATATCTTTTTAAAACGGATTTTGATGAGAATGGATTTGCCGTGGGAAAATTCGATGAGACTATTTCCGGAATTGTCAAGAACCACCTCGAATGGGCAAAGAAATATAAGGTTGACATTCAATTCCTTCTGGGCTTCAGCGCATATAACATTTTTCAAAACCATGTACTTAAAAATAAGTTTAAATATGGAACGGAAGAATGGAAAAACGCTTGGAAAAGCTGGATAAAAGAAATAGACAAGTTCTTTAAAGAACATGGAGTAGGGGCTAAGGATTATTACGTCGAAGTATGGGATGAACCGCATGTGCCGGACGCGGAAAAAGTTATCGAAACCTGCCGATTAGCCAAGGAAGCCTCTCCCGAAACCCAGTTTCAAATAACTTTTGGGGCAAGCAAGCATAGCAGTGAAAACATGAAAAAAATGCTTCCGTTTGTCGATGTGTGGTGCCTTTGGGGCGCCTATTATGACGACCCTGACTTTAAGCCGTTTCTTGAGATTTTGAAGAGTGAAAAAAAGGAAGTCTGGATGTATTTCTGCAATACAAATATCAGGGCGTCCTTATACCGCTATTACCGCGTGCACGCATGGAGAGGACTTTGTAATAAAAATCCGAAGCTTGGATTGTTTACCTACCTGAACGGCCCCGGCGGCCATTACGGGAGGGCTTCATGGAAAACATGTGCCGAGGGGGCATTGATCTACAATTCATTGAATGAACCGGTTACTTCAATCAGATACGAATGCCTAAGAGAAGGTTTTGAAGATCTTAAATATATGAAAAAACTGGAGGAGATGCTTTCCCTTGGCAAAACAAAAGGAGTTGATTCAGGCCTCACGGCTGAAGTCGAGAAATTCCTTGACAAGACTCCTTTCGATGTGGTTGTCAAGCAGCCGCATAATACAAAGGCTGCCTCGGATGCGAGAGCAAGGGCGGCTGAGCTTATAATAAAATTACAGAAAGCTATTACCGGTAATTGACTAATTTTGCTTCAATTACTTCCTTCGGTATTATGGATGTGGCGTTTGCAAACAATCTCAGGCTAGGCGAAGATATGGTGCTTATAAGTTTTGACGATCCGAAAAGCAAGGGGCTTCTGACTTTTGGCGACCATAGTATTAACGAAAAACTGTGAAATTTGAGATTTTTTTGTTTGATTTTTCGCGATATCAGGCTATCTTTACAACTCCGATTGTTAAAAACATAACATCTTTCATCCATTTAAAGACCATAAAAAATAAAACGAAAGGGTACTAAAAATGGCAATCAAGATCGGTATCAACGGTTTTGGGCGTATCGGCCGTCTGGTTTTCAGAGCGGCACAACAGCGCAGCGATGTCGAAGTAGTCGCAATCAATGACCTCATGGAAGTTGACTATATTGCGTATCAGCTCAAATATGACTCCGTACATGGCGCCTTCAAAGGCACAGTTGCCGTAGAAAACGGTCAGCTTATCGTAGACGGCAAAAAAATCCGCGTAACAGCCGAAAAAGATCCCGCACAGCTCAAATGGGGCGAAATCGGAGCTGATTTCGTTGTTGAATCAACAGGTCTTTTCCTTTCCAAGGACAAAGCCGAAGGCCACCTCAAGGCCGGCGCAAAGAAAGTTGTAATGTCCGCTCCTTCCAAGGACGATACACCGATGTTCGTTATGGGCGTGAACCACAAGGAACTCACAAAAGACATGAACATCGTCTCTAACGCATCATGCACAACAAACTGCCTCGCTCCCATAGCGAAGGTGCTCAACGATAACTTCGGCATCCTCGAAGGTCTTATGACAACCGTTCATGCCACGACCGCCACACAGAAAACTGTTGACGCTCCGTCCAACAAGGACTGGAGAGGCGGCCGTTCAGCACTCACAAACATCATCCCCTCATCCACCGGCGCCGCAAAGGCTGTCGGCAAGGTCATCAAGTCGCTCAACGGCAAGCTCACAGGCATGGCGTTCCGCGTACCGACAGCCGACGTATCGGTTGTTGACCTTACTTGCAGACTCGTAAAGGGCGCGACCTATGATCAGGTCAAGGCCGCAATGAAGGCCGCTAGCGAAGGCGAACTCAAAGGCATCCTCGGTTACACCGACGAAGAAGTCGTTTCTCAGGATTTCGTAGGCGACGCTAGAACATCGATTTTCGATGCGAAGGCCGGTATCGCCCTTAACGACAATTTCGTGAAAGTCGTTTCCTGGTATGACAACGAGTGGGGCTATTCCAACAAGGTCGTTGACCTTATCCGCCACATGGCCACTCTCTAATATCAGTCCGCGCAAGCTGATTGAAAATAACAACCCGGTCGAGACCAGTCATACTGTTCTCCCCGGGTTTTTTATCAAATAACGAAAATTAAACAGAGGTTGAAAATGAGCTATAACAAAAAGACCGTGCGCGATATAGATCTCAAAGGAAAAAGAGTCGTTATGAGAGTTGACTTCAACTGCCCTGTCAAAGGCGGAAAAGTTACCGACGACACACGCATCACCGCCGCGCTCCCAACAATCAAATATATCCTCGAAAAAGGTGCATCTCTTGTGCTCCTCAGCCACCTCGGCAGACCCGACGGCAGTCCCAATCCCGAATTCAGCCTCAAGCCTTGTGCGGACAGACTCAGCGAGCTTCTCGGCAAGAACGTCAACATGGCCCCGGACTGCATCGGCGAAAGCATTGTTGCGATGGCGAATGCACTCAAGCCCGGCGACCTTATGATCTGCGAAAACACCCGCTTCCACAAGGCCGAAGACATCAAGCCCAAAACCGACGAAGCCAAGCAGATGCTCAAAGACTTCGCGAAAGAACTCGCTAAGCTCGGCAATGTATATGTCAACGACGCGTTCGGCACCGCGCACCGCGCACATGCCTCGACCGCCGTCATCACCGAATTCATGAAGCCCAATCCCTGTGTTGCCGGTTTCCTTATGGAAAAAGAAATACAGTACCTCGGACAGGCAGTCGCCAATCCTGAAAAGCCTTTTGTTGCAATCATCGGCGGCGCAAAAGTCTCCGGCAAACTCGAAGTCCTTATCTCCCTCATGGAAAAGGTCAATACCATTCTCATCGGCGGTGGAATGGCTTATACGTTCCTCAAGGCGCTCGGCCACAATATCGGCAACTCGCTCGTTGAAAATGATCTCATCGATACCGCGAAAGAAACCCTCGAAAAAGCCAAGTCCAAAGGCGTCAAGTTCATGCTTCCGACCGACAACGTCGCGGCCGACAAGTTTGACAACGCAGCAGCGACCAAAGTCGTTGGACAGGATATAGAGGACGGCTGGATGGCTCTCGATATCGGCCCTGTAACAATCAAGGCATATGCCGCTGAAATAGCTGGCGCTAAAACGGTTGTATGGAACGGCCCGATGGGCTGCTTCGAAATGCCGAACTTCGCCGCAGGCACAACAGGTATATGCAAAGCCGTAGCCGACAGTTCCGCAGTGAGCATTATCGGCGGCGGTGATTCCGTAGCCGCAGTAAACCAGAGCGGGCTTGCCGACAAGATGACGCACATCTCCACCGGCGGCGGCGCTTCACTCGAATTTCTCGAAGGAAAAACCCTCCCGGGCGTAGTCGCGCTTGATGACGCTTCAGGATGCGGATGCTCCTGCTGCAAGCACTGAAAAACAAAAATCTGGAGAAAAATAATGTCAAGAAAAGTTATTATCGCTGGCAACTGGAAAATGAACAAGACTGCTTCTCAGGGCAAGGCCCTCGTCGAAGAACTTAAAGCTAAAGTCGCCGGAATCAGCAATGCCGACATCGTCGTATGCCCGCCCTTTACAACGCTCTGCGCGGTTGTTGAAGCCGCGAAGGGGTCGAATGTCAAGGTCGGCTCCCAGAACATCCACTGGGCCGAATCCGGCGCATTTACAGGCGAAATCTCAGGAGCCATGCTTAAAGAAGCGGGCGTTGAATACGTGATCATCGGTCACAGCGAAAGGCGTCAGTATTTCGGCGAAACCGACGAGACCGTGAACAAGCGTCTCAAGGCAACTCTCGCTGCGGGACTGAAACCCATTGTCTGCATCGGTGAGACCCTCGAAGAGCGCGAAGGCAACAAGACTGAAACGGTTCTCGATACCCAGATAAAAGGCGGATTTGCGGGTATTGCCGCGTCCGATATGAAGAACATGATCATTGCCTACGAACCCGTATGGGCGATCGGCACGGGCAAAACTGCCACTCCCGCAATGGCGCAGGAAACACATGCGTACATCAGGAAGGTAGTCGCAAGCCTTTACGATATCGAGACTGCTGAAGCTGTAAGGATTCAGTACGGCGGAAGCATGAAGGCCGACAATTCTGCCGAGCTTACTGCTCAGAAAGATATCGACGGCGGACTCATCGGCGGCGCGAGCCTCAA
>Ga0209417_1006677_pt1 | contig 11632 bp, 9 predicted proteins | sample RifGroF2_FD_184002 | JGI IMG/M metagenome (GOLD analysis project Ga0209417, IMG submission 184002) | Groundwater microbial communities from Rifle, Colorado, USA - Groundwater F2 (SPAdes) (version 2) | ecosystem: Environmental > Aquatic > Deep subsurface > Groundwater | place: Rifle, Colorado... | reverse complement strand
CGACTTCATGAAGCTGGAATTGCTAGTAATCACAGGTCAGCTAAACTGTGGTGAATACGTTCTCAAGTCTTGTACTCACCGCCCGTCAAGTCAAGGGAGCCGGGAGTACCCGAAATCTCTACATAAGTGGGGCTTAAGGTAAGCTCGGTGACAGGGACTAAGTCGTAACAAGGCACGGCTAGCGGAAGCTGGTCGTGGAATAATTCAATTTGAAAAACACTCTGAAGCGTTCGCGCTGAAGAGTTAAATGTCCGAACATTCTTTGAATGTTCGGACGTGAGTCGGTATTGCACGCCTCAATTGAGCGCGCAATAGTTTTAAAGAACTTAAAATTTTATGACAAGTATGGAAAGACATACATTAAAAAAGTTTTAAAAAGAACGAAACAAAACATAGAACAGTAAACACAAAAACCACCTAATTAGGTGGTTTTTGTGTTATAATTTTTATATGTTTAGTAATGATACAAAAATTAAAGTTGGAATACTTCGAGGTGGGACAGGAGAACATTATACAACTTCCTTGCGTGAAGGTGGAAATATCATTTCGCATATTTTTGAAAATTTGTCTGATAAATACCAAACAATTGATATTTTTATAGATAAAAATGGTAATTGGTATATGAATGGCTTACCTATAACCCCTGCGGATTTAGCGCACAAAATTGATGTTATTTGGAATACTTCTGAACACCCTAGTTTGTCTGTCACTTTGGATAATTTTTCTATACCCAATATAGGTAAGGGACATTTTTTGAAAGTCTTGGAAAATAATAATGATATGTTAAGAAAATATATGGAAGAAATCGGAATGCAAATGCCTAGATCCATACTCTTGCCTTTATATCAAAAAGATTTCGATGGACCTAGAGAAAAATACGCTATCAAAAAAGCTAAAGAAGTTTTTGAAAAGTTTTCTGCACCATGGATCGTAAAATCTTTTACTCCCAATTCTAATATGGGTGTACATTTAGCAAAAACCTTTGGTGAATTATCAGAAGCCATAGAAGATGGAGTAGCTCACAATAAAAGTATCTTGGTGGAAGAGTTTATTGCAGGCAAACCGTCGAGCGTGCATTCCATTGCTGGTTTTCGGGGAGAAGATATTTATGTTTTACCTCCACAAAACCTGCCTACCAGGCGGGCAGATTTTACAGCTGATGAAAAAAATAAAATAATAAATTTTGCCAAAAATTTACATAAACATTTAGCGGCAGAACATTATTTGAAATCCGATTTTATTTTGCATCCTAGGAGAGGATTTTTTTTAACGAGTATTGGTTTTTTACCGGACCTAAAAAAGGGATCTCATTTTGATCAATCCTGTGAATTTGTCGGTGCAAAAATGCATCATATAATAGAACATATCCTAGAAAAAGCTTTAGATGAAAAGATATAAAACGGGTCATAGTATACCGGTAGTACACGCCCTTCGGGAGGGCGTAGATTGGGTTCGATTCCCAGTGACCCGACAAGTTTTATGCTATAATTTGATTATAAGATCGTTTTTATCTGCAGCGGGTGATCGCACTCACATAGGCACATATGTTGGAGTTTCGCCGTCACCCGCTTCAAATGGAAATAATTTACGAAAAAACCCAAAACGAAAGATTTTCTTATGAGCAAAAAAGAATTCAGTTGCTCACTACGAAAACTTTTGTTCCGGGTTTTCTCTTTTTTAAAAGTTATCCACAGTTTTACGAAAAAAGTATTGTATTCCTTTCCGATATGCGAGATAATTAATATGTTCCCGCAATAATTATTTAAAAATATTTTTACTTTATTTTTTTATTAAAAAATATTTTGAGGTCGTATTATTGCAAACTAAATTAAAAAAATGATTTCGCGAACGCGATAGATAATATGGCAAAAAAGAAAAAAGCAGCAAAAAAGGGAAAGAAGCGAGCATAGTTTTTTCCCACTTCTAAAAAATCCCGCTAACAGCGGGATTTTTTAGTTTTTATGCTAATATATTAATTATGGGCTTTTATAACAAAATATTTGGTAATACCAGTTCCAAATTCATTAGAAATACCAAAGAAATAATAGCAAAAATAAATACTTTCGAAACAGATATTTCAAAATTGGCCGATGAAGATTTTCCAAAGAAAACGCAAGATTTTAAAGATAGGTTACGTAAAGGAGAAAGTTTAGATAATATCCTTCCGGAAGCTTTTGCCTTGGTTCGAGAAGCGGCCAAAAGAAATTTAGGCGAAAGGCATTTTGATGTCCAGTTGATAGGAGGCTTGGCTCTGCATGAAGGCAAGATTGCTGAAATGAAAACAGGGGAAGGAAAAACGTTAGTGGCAACATTGCCACTTTATTTAAATGCGTTGGTGGGGGAAGGTGCTCATCTTATAACAGTCAATGATTATTTAGCACGTTTGGGTGCAGTATTAATGGGTCAAGTTTATAATTTTTTGGGATTGACTGTCGGAGTTATTAACTCGCAAAATGTTTCTTATTTGTACGATCCGAAACACACTGATGAAGATAAAGAACGCGATAGAGTTGGAGAATTCAAAATTGTTTATGATTTTTTAAAACCATGTTCGCGTAAAGAAGCATATGAGGCGGATATAACTTATGGCACGAATCATGAATATGGTTTTGATTATTTGCGGGACAACTTGGCTACCTCTGTAAATGATCTTGTTCAGAGAAGACATTTTTTTGCCATAGTTGATGAAGTGGATTCTATTTTAATAGATGAAGCGCGTACTCCCCTTATTATTTCTTCCGCTTCCGGCGATTCCGAAGATTTTTATGTTAAATTTTTTCAAATTGCCAAACAACTTAAAAAAGATACCGATTATGAAGTAGATGAAAAATTGAAAGCTATAACCCTAACTGATGCAGGTATAAATAAGGCAGAAAACCTGCTTGGGGTAGAAAATATCTATACCGAAAAAGGCATAAAATATGCGCATCATTTGGAAACAGCCGTTAAAGCGCAAGCTATTTTTGAACGGGATAGAGATTATGTGGTGAAAGAAAGGGAAGTGATTATTGTTGATCCTTTTACTGGGCGTCTGCAACCAGGCCGAAGGTGGTCTGAAGGAATTCATCAGGCGATTGAAGCGAAAGAGGGTGTGAAGATTGAAAAAGAAACTCGTTCTTCCGGTTCCATCACTTTTCAAAATTATTTCAGATTTTACAAAAAATTATCAGGCATGACGGGAACCGCGGAAACCTCGGCGGAGGAATTTTTGAAAGTTTATAATTTGGATGTGATGGTAATACCCACTAATCGTCCGGTAATCCGAAAGGATCATTCGGATTTGATCTTTCAAAGCGAGCAAGGGAAATTTAAGGCTATTGCTAAAAAAATTAAAGAGTTAAATGAGAAAGGCCAACCGGTTTTGATTGGCACTATCTCAATTGAAAAAAATGAACTCTTGTCCGTTTATTTAAAACAAGAAGGCGTGTCGCACGTTATCCTAAATGCGAAGAATCATGAAAAAGAAGGTGAAATAATTGCCCAGGCTGGTAAAAGAAGCGCGGTTACTATTGCCACTAATATGGCTGGTCGCGGAATTGATATCAAGCTTGGGGGCAATCCATTGGTAAAAAAAGAATATGATTTTGTAAAAAGTGTTGGGGGGTTATTTGTGCTTGGCACTGAGAGACATGAAGCGCGCAGAATCGATAATCAGCTTCGAGGTCGTTCAGGTAGGCAAGGAGATCCGGGAGAGACTCAGTTTTATGTTTCACTCGAGGATGATCTGATGCGCGTGTTCGGATCAGAGAGAATAAAAACTATGATGGGACGTTTTGGAATTCCGGAAGATCAACCGATTGAAAATCGATTCATTAGTAGATCCTTAGAAAATGCTCAAGCTAAAATAGAAGGTTTTCATTTTGATGCTCGAAAAAATACGCTTGAATATGATGATGTGATGAATCATCAGCGTAAAGTTATTTATCAGAGAAGACAGAAGATGATGCGCTCCAATAAAGAAGAGATTGAAAACTTGCTGAATCAAATTTTAGAAAACAAAGAAAACAAAAAAGAATCAGAAAAAATAATTGAAGAAAAAAGAAATAAATTAGGAGATGAAGTATTTTTTGAGACTGTTCGCCGCATCGCCCTTTATACTACGGATACTCTCTGGATGGAGCATTTAGAAGCGATGGATTATTTACGTTCGTCGGTGAATTTGCGAGCTTACGGGCAACGAGAACCTATTGTGGAATATAAAAAAGAAGGATTATTTATGTTCAAAGAGATGGAAAAAGCCTTTAAAGAGCAGGTTTTTTCACTGATTCAGACCATAAATGTTGAAATTCAACCAAAAATGGAAGAAAGTAGTCCCAAACAAACTTTAGTTACTAGTCATAATGAACCCAATGAATTCTCCGATACAAAAAAACTAGCAGAAAAAAAATCAAACATTGGTCGCAACGACCCTTGTCCTTGTAGTTCGGGTAGAAAATATAAGAAGTGTCATGGAGCGTAAAAAATAAATTGGTGTATAATGGCCGATATGGATCCCGTTAGAAATAGGAAATCTTTAGATTTCCGTCAAGCTAACTAGATTCATATTATTAGCTTAATTTCTAACGGGATGGAGCCATTGGCATTAAAAATTAGACCTAAAAATTTAAAGGAATTTATTGGCCAAGAACACTTGACTGGTGAAGGCAAACCTATCTCTACTGCTATAAACAAAAAGCATCTTTTTTCTTTCATTTTTTGGGGTCCGCCCGGGGTTGGCAAAACCACTCTGGCTAAAATCTATGCTAAAGCGTTGAATGCTGACTATCACGAACTTTCAGCGGTTTCAGCCGGCAAAGACGATATCCGCGAAATTCTAACATCAGAAGGAACTTTATTAGGTCCGAGAATTCTTTTTCTTGACGAAATTCATAGGTTTAATAAAGCTCAACAGGATTTTCTTTTACCATATGTGGAAAGTGGCAAACTTACTTTAATTGGAGCTACCACTGAAAATCCAAGTTTTGAAGTAATCCCAGCTTTGCTTTCTCGTTTGCGGGTTTTTGTAATGGATGAACTTTCCGATGAGGAAATGAAAAAAATTATCAAGCGTACTGGTTGTAAGATAAAAAAAGATGCGTTGGATTGGCTTATTTCAATGTCTGGCGGAGATGCTCGGCAGGCAATTGCCATGATTGAAAATACAATTTCTCTATATAAGAATATTACTGTCGATAATTTGAAAAGCACTCTGCAGTCAAAATTTTTGCGTTATGACAAAAAAAATGAGGAACATTATAATACCATTAGTGCTTTTATAAAAAGCATACGCGCTTCACAGCCTGATGCCGCTTTATACTATTTGTCCAGAATGTTAAAAGCAGGAGAAGATCCCAAATTTATTGCTCGTCGAATGGTTATTTTTGCCAGCGAAGATATAGGTTTAGCTCAACCAACAGCTCTAGTGGTAGCTAATGCAGTATTTCAAGCAGTGAATACAATCGGCATGCCAGAATGCGGAGAAAATCTCGCTCATGGAGTAGTTTATTTAGCCCAAGCCAAAAAAGACAGAAGTGCCTATAATGCTTATTTGTTGGCAATGGAAGACGCAGAAAAATATGGAAACTTACCAATACCGATGAGTATTTGCAATGCTCCGACAAAATTAATGAAGGACTTGGGTTATGGGAAAGATTACGAAAAATATACCAAAGAAAGCCTAATGCCGGAAAAATTAAAAAATAAAAAATATTTAAAAAAATCCCAGTAGTAAAGCAAAACTTACTACGGGACAGGTAAAAATATGTTAAATTTTTTTAAAAAACTGAAAATAAAAAGACGAGTAATAGCTCTATTGGTAAGGTGGCATTTTTTTGGCAATCCATCTAAAAAATTAAAAATAATTGGAGTAACGGGTACTAATGGCAAAACAACGACTGCCACACTTTTATACAAAATTGCTACTGATTTAGGATATAAAACTGGACTTATCGGTACGGTTGATAATATTATTGTGAAAGAAAGGAAAGAAGCCTTACATACGACCCCTAGTCCTATTAATCTGAATAAGTTACTTAAGGAAATGATAGAAAAAGATTGCGAATATGTTTTTATGGAAGTTTCTTCACATGCCTTAGATCAAAACAGAGTTGCTGGAATAAATTTTACTGGCGGAATTTTTACAAATCTGACACATGACCATTTGGATTACCACAAAGATTTGAAAAATTATTTTAAAGCCAAAAAGAAATTTTTCGAAATGCTTCCTCAAAATGCTTTTGCTCTTTCTAATATGGACGATGAATACGGAAATGCTATATTGGATAGTATTAAAGCAGAGAAGTTTTTTTATAGTTTTGGAGAAGAGACAGAATTTGTAGATTTTTACGGCAAAATATTAAAGTTGGATTTTGAAGGATTAGAACTTGATTTTAACGGGGAAAAAATAAATTCAAAACTTCTGGGCAAATTCAATGCTTATAATTTATTGGCTGTTTGGAGTGCTTCGAAACTTCTTAATTTCAATATGGAGAAAGTGAAAAATATTTTGAAAAATGTAGAACCACCACGGGGAAGATTTGAGCATTTCGTTTCTGAAGAAGGCATCATGGTAATTGTAGATTATGCGCATTCGCCAGATGCTTTAGAAAAAGTCTTTCTTACTGTCAAAGAAATAAAATCCGAAAATGGCAGAATAATTTCTGTTTTTGGTTGCGGTGGTGATCGTGATCCTTTTAAACGTTCTAAAATGGGAAAAATCGGGGCGGGTTTATCTGATATCGCTATTTTCACTTCAGATAATCCAAGAAATGAAGATCCAAACAAAATTATTAATAATATGAAAGACGATTTAACTCATGAAGAAACAAAAAAAATTATAACAATTTCTGACCGTCGTTTGGCTATTGAAAAGGCTGTGGAATTAGCTAAAAAGGGAGATATTATACTTTGTGCTGGTAAGGGTCATGAAGAATATCAAGAAATTAAGGGTATGAAATCTCACTTTAATGACATAGAAGAATTTAAGAAAATATTAAAATAATGCAAGACTACAAAAAACAATTTAAAGGAAAGAAAATCACGGTTATGGGGTTGGGGCTTTTGGGGCGGGGGCTTGGATATACAAAATTTTTATCGGAATGTGGTGCAAATTTAGTAGTCACTGACTTAAAACCTTTAACCGCTCTCAAGCCATCGCTTAATAAACTTCGAAACCATAAAAATATAAAGTACGTTTTTGGTAAACATAAATTAAAAGATTTCCGTAATAAAGATATGATTATTAAATCAGCCAGTGTTCCTCTTGATTCTATTTACATAAAAGAAGCTAAAAAAAATAAAATACCAGTAGAAATGGATGTATCTCTATTTGCCAAATATGCGCCCGGGGTAAAGATAATCGGGGTAACAGGCACCAGAGGAAAATCCACAGTTACGGCTCTTGTTTACGAAATTCTTAAACGAAATAAAAGATTCTTGAAGAGAAATGTTTATATTGGTGGAAATGTTCGAGGAGTGGCTACACTTCCGCTTCTCAAAAAAGTAAAAACAGGAGATATTTTAGTTTGTGAGCTTGATTCTTGGCAATTACAGGGTTTTGGTGAGGAAAAAATGTCTCCGCACATTTCAGTATTTACTTCTTTTATGCCCGACCATATGAATTATTATGATGAAAGTATGAAAAAATATTTTGAAGATAAAGCAAACATTTTTAAATACCAGAAAAAAGATGACATTTTAATAATTCGGACAGGTGTAAAAAAATTAATTCCTAAAAACATAAAAAGTAAATTAATTATAGTAAATACAAAAAATGTAGGTAAATATAATTTTTCTGTACCCGGGAAATTTCAAAAAGAAAATTTTGCTTGTGCCATAGAAGTGGCTAAGCAATTTGAAATTCCGGATTCTAAAATAACACAAGCTCTTAAAAATTTTAAGGGCTTAGAGGGGAGGTTGCAGTATATAAAAACGATAGAAGGTGTCAAAATATATAATGATAATAACGCTACAACGCCAGAAGCTACAATAGCCGGTATTGAGACGTTAAAAGGAAATAAAAATATTATTTTAATCTGTGGTGGGGCAGATAAAAGGCTTCCGTTAGACAATTTTGTAAAAGTTGTGAATAAATATTGCAAAGCGATTATAATGATTCCTGGGACGGGGACGGACATTCTGTCTAGTAGAAAGTTGAAAGTAGAAAGTTATAAAGTAGAAAATTTAAATGAGGCCGTAGAAAAAGCAAAAAAATTAGCAAAGACAGGAAATATAATTCTTTTTTCTCCAGCTTTTGCTTCCTTTGGTCAGTTCAATAATGAGTACGAAAGAGGGGATTTGTTTATGAAGATAATAAAAAAGTTAAAATAAAAAATGGATTTAGATCTATCCAAAATTGAAAAAGTATTTTTTATCGGAATCGGAGGGATTGGAATTTCGGCTTTAGCCAAAATGGCGATTTCGTGTGGCATGGAAGTGAGTGGAATAAATGATGATGAAAGTCCTAAAACACTTGATTCGCTTCGAGAAGCTGGCGCGACAATATTTTTTCAGAATGAAAGTAGAGAATTACCTGAAGCAGATTTATATGTATATAGTGATGCTTGGTTATATAGAGGTCCAGAAATTATTGAGAATGCAAAAAAGACAGGAAAGCCTGTACTTTCATATTTTGAAGCTTTAGGTCAATTTGCAAAAGAATATAAAGTGATAGCTGTTGCTGGTACTCACGGCAAGACCACAACTACTGCCATGATTGCCGAAATACTTACAGATGCTGGGTTAGATCCAACAGTTATTGTCGGTTCTTTTGTAAAAAAGTTTGACAGTAATTTTAGAAAAGGGAACAGTGAGTATTTAGTAGTAGAAGCAGATGAATACAATAGACATTTTTTAAATTTTCATCCATTTCTAACCGTGGTTACAAATATTGAAGCTGATCATTTGGACTGTTATAAAGATTTAGCAGATATACAAAATGCATTTGATAAACTTCTCTCTCAAAGTGAAAACAAAATTACGGATTATACAAAATATTTAGAAAAAGTGCCAAAACTTTCTATCCCTGGAGAACACAACAGAATGAACGCTGCCGCTGCTTTGGCAGTGGCCGATTTTTTGAAAATTAAAGAAGAAGATGCTCAAAAATCTTTAGCTCAGTTTTCCGGCACTTGGCGCAGATTGGAAAAAAGAGGAAAAACAAAAGATGGAACTATTATTTATGATGATTATGCTCATCATCCCACAGAGATAAAAGCGAGCCTAGAAGCTTTGCGTGAACTTTATCCAGCTGGGGAGAAAAAAATCACGATAGTTTTTCAGCCTCATCTGTATAGCAGAACCAAAGCTTTGTTTAATGATTTTGCTAAAGCTTTTAAGAGGGCCGATAATATATTTTTATTGCCCATCTTTTTTGCTAGAGAAGAGAAAGACGAGAGTATCTCGAGTGAGAAATTGGCTTCAGCTATTTGTTTGGCTGGGGATAAAGCTAAAGCTTTCTCTAACCTTGAATCAGCGGAAAACTTCGTAAAAGACCTAAATTTAGGAGAGAATGATATATTTGTAACCATGGGAGCAGGAGAGGCTTACAAAGTAGCTGATAAGGTCTTCAATTTGACATAATGTTAAACCAATGTTCTACTATTGACTTTTAATATGCAATATGCTAAGATATATGTGTCCTTGTTAATAGGTTTGAAAGCCTTTAAATAAGGACTTTTTCAGTAAAAGCTGAACAACTGATACGAAGTTGGCGGAGCATAGACCGCCCTAATATGAATAAGAACAATTTAATACGGTTTGCCCAATCTCTCATTCTCTTACCCTTTATGACTGGAACAACAGTGCCTATAGGGAGTATTCTGATGAATACAACAAAAGAGACTGTTCAAGCTGTATTTGTACAAAAAGAAAATATTGAAGCTACTGGCATGTTGGCCTTTAACCAGGTTTTGGACCAGGAAGCTAAAGATTTAGAAGTTAAGGTAAAAGCTATTGACGATTATTTTAGATTGCATGATATGCCACTTTCAGGTATGGGTAAGAAAATGGTGGAAGAATCTGAAAAGAACGACCTCGATTGGCGTCTTTTGCCGGCTGTGGCTGTCCGAGAATCTACCGGTGGAAAATATGATTGTGTTAAAGTTAAAAACAATCCTTTTGGTTGGGGCTCCTGCAAAATTAATTTCAACTCTGTGGAAGAGGCCATTGAGACCGTGGCTATGAATTTAGGAGGCAATAATCCCAATACTGAGAGACATTATGCTGATAAAACTACGGATCAAATTTTGAAAGCCTATAATCCTCCATCTATTGTCCCTAATTACGTAAAACAAGTTAAATCAATAATGAATGTTATTGGAAAGGAAAATATTATTCTAAATGTACCAGTGTCATCTTATGTTCTTTAGGTTCAAATAATGTAATTTGAAAATTATAAGTTTTGCCGAGTTCTAATTTTTCACGCAGTTTTGATTCTGATCCAAAAGTTGAATTATGCACCAGTCCGGCCACTCCTTCTTTAATAGAAATAAGTGCACCGTGTTTATTATATTTTATAACTACACCTTTGATAATATCGCCTTTTTTCAATTTTCCTTCAAATTCTGTCCATGGGTTTTCTTTTAATGCTTTAATGGAAAGGGAAATTTTACCATCTTTTATTTCAATTACTTTAGCATGGACCTTATCTCCTACTTTAAACATACTGCGAGGATCTTCTACCAGACCCCAATCAAGTTCCGAAATATGCACTAAACCTTCCAAACCATCTTCCAATTTTAAAAATACTCCGAAATCCACAAGTCCAGCCACCGTACAATCCAATTCATCGCCGACAGTATATTTACTTAAAATTTCTTTTTTCTCTTCAGGATTGTTATCTTTCTCCGAGAAGATCAGCTTACCTTCTTTAGGCAGAGTGGAAATAATCATAACTGAAATTTTTTCGCCGACAAGTTTTTTTAATTCTTTTAATATTTTATCTTTGTCTGAATCTAAAACACGAGGGTAGTGATCAGCTTTAAGTTGAGAAGCAGGTAAAAATCCCTGTATTCCTTGCCATTCCAAAATCAATCCTCCCTTATTAGCATCTATTATTTCTAAATTTAGAACAGTTTTGGACTTGATGGCCTTTTCCGCTTCACTCCAGGCGAGTGCTTGTTTAGCTTCTTTTAAAGAAAGTTCTATATATCCGTTTTCATTTTCTTTTTCAACAACTTTTGCCTTAACAATATCACCTAGACTTATTTTTTTGATGATATCTTTGGCATTAATAAATTCACGGCCGTAAATAATACCTACTCCAAAAGGCGACAAATCAACAAAAGCCGACGATTTTTCCACAAGAATTACCGGACCTTCTATCAGTGAATCGATTTCAGGTTTGTTTGCACTTCTATCAACAATGGATTTTAGCACTAGGTTTTCTTTGAAATTTTCTTGTACCAATTCTTCTTTATCTTTATTCATAATGTTTACCTTAAACAAAAACATCCGCCATAAAGCGGATATAAGGTTTAGGTTCTAATTTAGCTCGTGCCTTATTAGGGTTACCCTAAATCCTGCTTTTCCGCCTGAGGCGGATCAGCCTTTGGCTGATAATATATTTAATCTTACTATAACTATAAAAAAAAGCAAGTATTATTGTCATAAATAAAGATGATTTTTGTTTTATTTTTTGGTATAATTACAATAA
>Ga0209417_1006675_pt1 | contig 11634 bp, 12 predicted proteins | sample RifGroF2_FD_184002 | JGI IMG/M metagenome (GOLD analysis project Ga0209417, IMG submission 184002) | Groundwater microbial communities from Rifle, Colorado, USA - Groundwater F2 (SPAdes) (version 2) | ecosystem: Environmental > Aquatic > Deep subsurface > Groundwater | place: Rifle, Colorado... | reverse complement strand
TTTTTTCGCTTCCGCATTTTGTACAAAGTCCTAGAAATTCTCTCATTTATCTGTCCTCCTTTCTCAAGGAAAACAGATTTTATGAAATTTTTAATCCGTCACTTTAACTTATGCCACTACCAAAATATGTACTGCGCCGCTTTTAAAAAAGTTATATATTGAAAGCACATTCATATTAGAAGAATTTAAAATAGTAATGCCCGCCAGAGGCGGGCATTACTATTAATAAAGCTTATTTTTATGCCTTAATGTCGTACAGCGCATTAACTATTGCCGGATCCCATTTTACTCCGGCTTCTTGTTTTATAGTGCTTAAAACTTCTTCTTTTACTAAAGACTTTCTATATGGCCTTTCGGAAATCATAGCCTGATATGCATCCGCAACAGCAATTATTCTAGCTCCAAGCGGTATACTCATGCCTGCCAAGCCTTCTGGCACACCTTTTCCATCCCATCTTTCCTTGTGATAATGAACATAAGGTATAACTTCTGATAAAAAATTAATTTTCATCAGCATATTCACGCCAATATTAGGATGGTTCTGGAGTTTATCCCAGGTTTCCTTGCATGGTTTGCCTGTACTGGAAAAAACATCCTCCGACAGGCTTATCTGGCCAATATTGTGCAATAAACCCGCATAATATATTAAATCTGTTGTTTTTTCATTTAATTGAAGATATTCGCATATTTTCCTTGCCAGCTCTGCAACATTTCTTGAATGCTCTCTTGCCTGGCGTTTCACATCAACAGCTTTTGCAAGTATTTCGACAAATTTCTGCTGGTCATCTCCCAGATCGCCAATACTGGCGGTTAACTCAGCACGAAGTTGCCTTAATTCCGCAATGTCCGCATTTTCATTTTTAATAGCTTCTTCTGTCTGCTCAATTAATTTTTGCAGCCTCATTGAAGTTACAAACAGACTGGCAGTTATTTCAAGAAGATTTATAAGCTCTTTAGATATTTTTTTGCCGGTTTTATTCTCAACGCTTATAACACCGACATTTCCCCAGTTATTAACAAGTGGAACAGCAAGTATATCATCGCTTTCCATTATTTCGCCATGAAGAAATGATTCAACTATAGAATTATTTTCCTCAGAAATTGATAAAGACACTTTTTTCTCATCAGGCATTGAACTGCCCATTTGTAACAGGTCAACCGGGTTCATGTCTATATTTGCAGAACTTCTGATGAATTCAGGAGTCAAATATATTCTGCAAACATCCACATTTACCATCTGAGAAATGGTTTTTGCAACAGCATTATAAATAATATGCTCTTTTTCACTGTCATAACCAAGCAGTGTAAGTGTTTTATCAAGAGAATATATGGAAATCAGCTCTTTAAGCTGCCCTTTTAACTTGCTAATTTTATCTTTGACCGAGGTGTCGATTTTAGTGAGCAAATCCTTTGAAATAAGGTGCTCAGTCATAAAATCGCCCATATTTAAGGCAAATATCGCCTCAAGAGGATCATTTTCCAGCTCAATGGATGTTTTTCTACTGTTTTGGCTCAATCTGAGTGCCTCCAAACTAACTTTTTCAATCCTTCAGTTCTTTATTCTTCCAATCCTTCTGAATTAATAATTATATCGGATGAATCAGAAAAAACTTTGATAAATTTTATTTTTATTTATTTCTTTATTATTTTTTGGGCAGTACTTCAAGTTATAATGTTCTTACACTATGAAAATTAATTCTAAAATAAAACTCGGACTCATAAATTTTACCAACTGCCTTCCCTTAAACTATACCCTCGAAAAATGGCAACTAGAAAATATTGAGTTAGTATACGGCACCCCTGCACAATTGAATCAGTTAATGCATGAAGGGAAAATACATGCTGCGCCGGTTTCCTCCATTGAATATTTGAAAAACAAAAATAAATATAAATTAATTGAAACTGCCTGTATAAGCTCGGACGGGGAATGCAGAAGCGTTATCCTTTTTTCTCAAAAAGAAATGAAACAAATTAAAAAAATAGCTCTTCCAAATGATTCAGCTTCCTCCATTGCTATGCTAAAAATTATTATGAAGGACCACGATATTACTTATAATGAACATAATTATAATAATATAAGTCCTGATAACGATGCAGTCCTGTTTATCGGTGATAATGCCCTGATAAGGAATAATACGGGTGAATCCTGTTTTTCCTATGATTTAGGGAAATTATGGAAAGACCTGAACGGTTATCCAGCAGTATTCGGCACCTGGGTAAAACAAAAAGATGATTTTGAGGAGCTGGATAATTTAATACCTCAAGCAATTGAAACAGGACTTGGATTATACTTTAATGAGGTATTAGAGTTCGCATCTGTTAACCTTAAATTACCAAAAGAGATAATTGAGGATTACCTAACCTCTAAAATTAAGTATAACTTTACAGAAAGGCATAAAAAAAGTCTTGAAAAATTTGAAGAATTATACAATAACAATTTTTCTAATCATAATAACATTTGTAATCTTAGGCTATAACCGTGATAATTACCACTCCCAGAGCCCGGTAGAATACATCATTTCAAATGTTGAAGGGATAGACGATTCCCCTAAAGGAGTTTTTCGCAGGGCATGGAGGCTTATTAAAAATAATTATGTTGATGAAACCTGTAATCACCAGGATTGGAACAGGTGGAAAAAAAGATATGAAAAAAATATAGAAACCTATACCGATGCGCATATAGCCATAGAGACAATGCTGGAAAGCCTTGATGATCCTTATACAAGATTTTTGACCAAAGAAGATTTTGAAGAGCAGGATATGAATATTGATGCAAGACTTCAGGGCATTGGCGTTCATATTACTGAACTTGACGGAAAGATCCTAATAATTAGTGTTATTGATGAATCACCAGCACAAAATTACGGCCTAAAAGACAAAGACGAAATCGTAAAAATAGATTCCACTCCAGTTAAAGGACTTCCCCTTAAAAATGTGGCTGAATTAATACGGGGAGAACAAGGAACCTCAGTTAAACTGACCATTTTACGAAATGACAAAACCCTTATTAAAAATATAAAAAGAGAAGAAATTAAGATTAAAACTGTTAAATCCAAAATGCTTGATAACAATATTGCATATATTAGAATATCGAGCTTTATCAGCATGGATACAGCAAATGAGTTTAAAAATGCGCTGGAATCCCTTAAAACTGCTGATGGGCTGGTAATTGATGTAAGAGGAAACTATGGCGGACTTCTCACTAACGCTGTTTACATATCCAATATGTTCCTGGATAAGGGAAATATAGTAAGTATAGTGAATCGTAATGGAGATAAACAGGATTTTACCGCTGTGCCGGAAGATGTTATAACTCAAAAACCAGCTGTAATCCTTATAGATGAAGCTTCAGCCAGTGCTAGCGAAATATTCAGCGGAGCTATGAAAGACCATAAAAGAGCGGCTCTTGTAGGGGAAACAACATTTGGAAAAGGTAAAGTACAAATGATACTTAAACTTCCTGATGATTCCGGGATAAACCTTACTGTAGCCAAATACCTTACTCCATCTGGCACGGATATAGACCATAAAGGAGTAAGACCGGACTATATGGTCGAAAATGAGGCAGATGAGCAAAAGAATGATGATGATGTATGCCTGAATAAAGCCGTAGAAATTCTATTAAAGGAAAACAAAAAATAATTTACAAAACTTAATAATACTTTTAAAATTGTTTTTTGATGTTAACATATTATTAATTATATTAAGATAAGTAATGGCTAAGAGGTTGAGTATAAGTGACTGATAGATTTAGTGCAACAAGAATGGATGATAGCCTGAAAAGCGCATCTTCCCAAATGATAAGCCAGGCAAATATTAAAGTAGTGGGTGTTGGCGGCGGTGGCGGGAATGCTGTTAACCGAATGATAGCAGCAGGACTTACCGGCGTTGATTTTTGGGTGGCAAATACTGACGCCCAGGTTCTTACGATGTCCAGCGCAAAAAGCAGAATACAACTTGGCGAAAAACTGACAAACGGGCTGGGAGCAGGCGGAGATCCTTCAAAAGGCGAAAAAGCCGCTGAGGAAAATCGTGATGAAATTATGATGGCTATTGATGGCGCTGATATGGTGTTTATTACTGCCGGTATGGGTGGTGGCACAGGTACTGGCGCAGCTCCTGTTGTTGCACGTATCGCTAAAGAACTTGGAGCGCTTACTGTTGGTGTTGTAACAAAACCTTTCAGCTTTGAAGGCCGCCGCAGAATGAACCAGGCTAACCAGGGTCTTGAAGAACTTAAAGAAAATGTAGACAGTTTAATAATTGTTCCTAATGATAAATTAATTGAAGTCGTAGAAAGAAGAACTACAATAAAAGAAGCATTCTACGTGGTTGATGAAATACTCCTCCGTGGTGTACAAGGTATATGCGACATAATAACAGTTCCCGGACTTATTAACGTTGACTTTGCTGACGTTAAATCTGTAATGCAAATGTCAGGTTCAGCTCTTATGGGCATAGGCCGTGGAAGCGGAGAAGGCAGAGCTCTTGAAGCAGCCAGGATCGCTATTAATTCACCTCTGTTAGAAACAACTATTAAAGGAGCCAGCGGCGTAATATTCAACATCACCGGCGGCGCTGATATGACTATTCACGAAGTATACGAAGCAGCAGAAGTAATTCACGAATCTGTACTTGATGATGCTATTGTAATATTCGGTGCTGTAGTGGATGAGAGAATACAAGGCGAGATACAGATTACTGTAATAGCAACAGGATTTGATCTTCAGCCACAAACTGTGAAGAAAAAAGCAGAAGATCCTTTCTCAGTTTTCCATCCAGGAGAATCAATACTTAATTCTCCTTTAAAAAAGAAAAATATGAAGGAAACAGCAAGTTCAATGCTTGATATTCCTGAATTTTTAAGAAAATCATATTAATTTTTAAAGTTTGTTGAATGGGAACTGCTTCGCAGTTCCCATTCAACATTTATTGATAGTTGCAGTTATTTTTTAAATATGATATAATGTAACTAAAATTAGTTGCAATTGTGTTTTAAATTTGGTAATATAAAATAGTAAAATCGTCATGCTGAACTTGTTTCAGCATCTTTCCAGCGTGCAGCTGCAAGCGTCATCCTGAGCGAAGCGAAGGATCTTATAAGCGCCGCTGGAAAGATTCTTCGGGCTAAAGCCCTCAGAATGACATTCCACATTTGCAAGATCCCGAAACAAGTTCGGGATGACGGAGAAAAAGGAGGGCTTATTATGAAAAATTTAATGGAATACAAAGGCTATTTAGGTTCTGTAGAGTATAGCGAAGAAGATGATTGTCTTTTGGGGAAAATACAGGGAATTAGAAGTCTTATAAGCTATGAAGGACAAACTGTACAGGAATTAAAAAATGATTTTCATGCAGCTGTAGATGAATATCTTGAACATTGTGATGAAGTTAAGAAAGAGCCAGAAAAACCTTTTAAAGGCGGTTTTAACGTAAGAATTAATCCTGAATTACATAGAGCAGCTTATGTTTTTGCACAGCAGCATGAAACAAGTTTAAATAATTTTGTAGCTGAAGCAATAGAAGAAAAAATTAAAAAAGAGAAAAAGTCAGCTTAACTCTAACATTTTTGGTAAAAAAATGATGAAACAAGGTTAAAACCAAGCTGTTTGTAATTATTAATTCGCTCAGTTGTGCCGATAAAAAGCATACCGTCCGGGTTTAAGCTGTCATAAAAGTTTTTATACAGCTTTTCCTTTGCTTGCTCTGTAAAATAGATAACTACATTTCTGCACAGAATTAAATGAAACCGCTTCTCAAAACCATTATTTAAAAGATTATGTTTTTTAAAACTTACCTTTGAGCGGATTTCTGAACAAAGCTGGAACGTTCCGCAGGATTCGTCCATTGTGAAATAATTTTTGTACTTATTTAATATATTTTCACTTACTTCATATCTTGAATATACGGCTTTTTTCGCTCTTTCAATAATATTTTCATCAAAATCAGTGGCAATAAGAATACATTTATCGAGGATATTCATTTTATGCAGAATAATAGCAATACTATATATTTCCGCACCGGAGGAGCAGCCTGCTGACCATATTTTTAAGTTCTTTCCATGCTTGTTTATTAGCATTGGAATGATTTCATTTTCCAGCTCAGTAAATTTATCTTCATTTCTGAAAAACTCTGTTACATTTATAGTAATCATGTCAATAAATTCAGTAAGTTTTTCCTTATCTGACTCTAATATACTGTAATACTGGTCAAGATCAGGAATATTATTCCTCTGCATTAAAAGAGTAATTCTTCTTTCCAATTGAGTGTTTTTATAATTAAAAAGGTCAAGTTTAATAAGTTGTGAAACCTTTTTCTTGAAGATTTCTATGGATGTCATAGTTCCTGAATTCGTTGTTCAGGACTTATTATGTTGGTAATTCTAAGACCAAAATTATCTTCAATAACTACAACTTCCCCTTTAGCTATTAATTTACCGTTAGCATAAAGATCCACGGACTCTCCTGCGACTTTATTCAACTCTATAATTGATCCTCTTGTCAATTCAAGAACATTTTTAATTGGTAATTCTGTCCTGCCTAATTCCACAGTAAGTTCAAGCTGAACATCCATAACCAAATTTAAATTTCGGTTTGTTTCCCCTAAAACATTTTGTACCTTATCAAGGGCAGAAAATTGTACGGGCTGCACAGTTACCTGCTGTTGGGGTTGAAGTTGAGGCTGAGCCTGGATAGGTGGAGGAGATTGAGGCATTGGAGCAGGTGGTGGTGCTTGAGGCATTGGCGGTGGCGGTGGTGATTGTATAGGACTGGAATGAGCAGTGGAAGGGGCTGGGGATGATAAAGAATCCACAACAGACTCTGATTTTAAGCCATGTTTAAGATCGTCTGACATAGTTTTCATCATATCGGTAACTTCCGCTACCTGGGATTTTGCAGAAGCAACAGACATAAACTGTATAATTTCACTTTTTATAAGGTCACCAACTATTAAATTAAATTTAATGGTAATAATTGGCTTTGTAAGGAGATCCTTACTTAATTCCATTTGCTTTTGTTTTTCAAGTACCTTAATTTCAGGGGGAGATATTTTTATTTGAGTATTTAACATCTCTGAAAGGGTAGTGGAAGCTGTGCCTACCATCTGATTCATAGCTTCTCCCACAGCGCTGATCTGCAGTTCAGTTATTTCAGGCTTATCAATTTTTCCATTTCCTCCCATCATAAGGTCAGCTATAATAGCGCTGTCCTTTTGCTTTAACGCAAGTATGACGGTTCCCTGCAATCCTTTGGTGTAATTTACTTCAATTATTAAATGGTCTTCTTTTGCTACATAGGATTCCTGGATATTTTCAAAAATTTCAACAGTTGGAGCTGTAATTTCAACCCTGTTACCCAACAATTGGGACAAAGTTGTGGAAGCTGATCCCATAAAAATGTTTCCTACTTCACCGATAGTATCAATATCTTGGGCTGAAAGGATTTCTTCGTTACTCATGCTTTTTTATACCCCTTTTGTTTTGTATACTTTCAATACTTTTAACCGTATCCATTATTGTAATTGCATATTTATTTTTTCTTGTTCCCGGCCTCCCCAGAAACTTGGGTTTTTCGTTAACTTTCACAATTAAGTTATCATTTACTAAATTATCCAGCCTTAAAACATCCCCTTCTTTTAAATCAATAAAGTCCCCTACCGTTATGCTTGTACGCCCCAGCATAACGTTAATTTTAACATCAGAATTATTTATTTTATTCAGGATATTTTCCTTATCTTCAGGAGATGATTTTATGCCTTTGGAACGGAAAATATGCTGAGTGCTAAGCTGTCCAAGCACAGTTTCGAGAACAGGATAAGGGAAACATATACTTAATAAACCTGATTGTTTTTCAGCTATTTCGATTTCCAGTGTGGTTAAGGCTGTTATTTCACTTAAACTTGCAAGCTGAGGCAAAATTGCATTATTATCAACTCCAATAACTGTTCCCCTCACAGGGAAGACTCCTTTCCATGCTATTTCCAGAGTTTTTATAATTTTTTCAAAAATCTTTTTAACCAGTGCCTCTTCAATATCTGTCAGTTCTCTGGATTTCAAATCCCCTGTTCCTGTTCCTCCCAGCATTCTGTCTACAATGGAAAACGTAACTTCAGGGCTTATTATGAGTACTATTTGCCCGGGCAAAGGATTAAGCTCTAACACGCAAACTGTAACAGGGTTAGGCAGGGAACGGGTAAATTCTTCATAAGTAAGCTGGTCAACTGATACAACTTCCACACCCATAGTTAAACGCAAGTAAGCGCTCAATAAAAGTGAAAGTTGCCTTGAAAATTCCTTATGAATATCCTGTAAAGCCTTTAAATGGTCTTTGGAAAATTTATCCGGCCTTCTAAAGTTATAGAGCTTGTATCCTCTCCTGTCTTCATCAAAATTCTCAAGAAAAGATGAACCATAATTCTTGTCCAGCTCGCTTTCATCAAGATTGGCTGTCAAGTTAGATAAAAGATCATCTATTTCACTTTGTGAGAGTTTATTTGAATCGGACATTAAGTGGCCTCTCGGTTATTGAATAATAAATGTTCCAAAGCTGACCCTCATAACTTCTCTTTCGCCGGAGAAAATAGGGTCAATAGCTTCTTTAATCTGTTCTTTGGCAAGCTCCTTACCCGCCAAACTTGATAATTCCTCAGTTGTTTTTGATGATAAAACAGAAATGATCGCATCTCTTATTGCTGGTTTATATTGTTTCATTTCCTGTTCAATTAATTCAAGCGGGTCTGGCGGTTTTGCTCCATGACCGCCACCGTGTCCACCTCCACCGGAAGGGGCTTCCTCGGAGCCCGGATCATCTGGAGTTTTGGAAAGTTCAAGCGCAACGTTAACTTTAAGGTACCTTTTTGCGCTTGGGTCACTCAGATTTAAAATAAATTCTCCAAGATCAAGAATTATACCCTTTTCCGGCTTTTCTCCTTCTTCGCCTTCTTCCTCGCTTGCTTCTCCCTGGGTTGCTATTATTTCGTTAAGGTGTGCAAGCTTTGAACTTATAACACCATTCACTATAAAATAGTTTCCGCCGAGAAATAAAATACAAATAACAGCAGTAACAACCGTATTAACAATTATAAGCTTCTGGCCTGACAACAGACCGCCTCCACCGCCTCCGCTTTCAATTACGGGCATTTCCGGCACTTCTGCTTTTGGTTTTATTCCTTTTGGTTGTGTAGGTTTTACCATTTCTTCACTCCGTATCATAAGATGAACTTAATATAACAATATCGACTCTTCTGTTTAAAGCACGTTTCTGCTCTGAATCATTATCACCTAACGGCATATATTCACCGTATCCTATGGCAGATAGCTTTGCAGGCTGAAGGCCATGCTTTTCTATCAGATACCTGACCAGATTTGTAGCTCGTGAAGTTGACAATTCCCAGTTAGACGGAAACCTGGATGTTTCAATAGGAATATTGTCAGTATGCCCCTCAATTCTTATAGAATTAGGTACATTTTTTAGTGCTTCCGCTACAGTATCAAGCACTCTAGTTGATTCACCCTTTATTATATCAGATCCCGTGTCAAAGAGTACAGTATTGCTTAATCTGATAAGCAAACCCCGCGGCTCCCTTATAATTGACACGTTTTCTATTTTATTTAACTTTTCTTCAACAATTCCTTTAATATTTTCAAACTCTATTACTTCTTCCTTTATATTATTTTCCATTGCACTGAATGCAACTTTAATTTCTGTGGTCTTAAAAATTTCCACTAGATTTTCTTTTGACTGAAGATTAAAGACATTTTCCAGTGAATATGAAAATTCTTTAAGGTTATTAACATCCATTTGCGACAAGGCATACATTACCATAAAAAGGGCCAAAAGCATTGTTACGAAGTCTGCATAAGGAACTATCCAGCGATTTATGTATGCTTTATCCTGATTTAACAAATTGTTAAACATAATTTAACAGTTTTTCCCTTGCTATAGTTGGGTTTTCCCCTTTGTGAATTGACAATATGCCCTGGGTAATGAGCTTTTTATATAAGAGCTTTTCCCTGAGCCTGAAGCGAAGTTTTCCTGCAATCGGTAAAAATATCAGGTTAGCTGCGCCAACTCCATACAGCGTTGCCACAAATGCGGTAGATATACCATGACCCAGCTCAGCTGGGTTTTCTACGCTGCTCATTACCTGAATTAAGCCCAATACAGCACCTATTATTCCGAATGTAGGAGCATAGCCCCCAAGAGATTCAAAAAATATAGGTAAAACAAGTCCTTTTTCTTCTTCCATTTTAAGCTCAGAATTAAAAATTTCCTCAAGAACTGCTCTATCAGTTGTATCAATAGATAACCGCATGCTCTTTTTCAAGAATGGATCATTAATATCGTGAATCAAATGCTGGATTACCAGAATACCTTGCTGTCTTGCAATACCTGCAAGCTCGCCTATGTTGGCAATCATCCCATTAAAGTCTAATTTTTCTTCCCCGAAAATGTTTTTTAGCTCTTTTACTGCATTTGCAAAAACAGATATGGGGAAATTTATCATCCCGGCTGCCATAGTGCCACCGAGCACTATCAATGCGGCCTTTGGCTGAATGATTGATGAAACAGTACCTCCCTCAAGGAATAAAGCCCCAACTATTACCACAAACCCTATTAAAATCCCTGTTAAACTAGAAATATCCAAAGATAAACCGCCCTTCCCATACGTATACATGAAGAGCATACAGCGTTACAGGGCCTGTTATCATCCACTAAAAACATTAATTATACAGTAGCTTTCCTATAACACTTTTCCTGCAACCGTAAAGCATCTTCTTGGGGAATTTTTGTATATTCCAATGCTATTTGGTACATAGGTTGATTCTTTATTAATTTTTTCCTGGAACCTACATATGCACACTTTGCTGTAACCGGGTCTTTTAAATTGCTGTTCAGGTACATCATGCAGTTAATATTATGAAAATTGCCAAAAGGTTCTTCTGAAAGATAACTCAGCCCTGTTGCGCTGATATCATATGAGCTTACATTTAATACTTTTCTTTGCATGGAGTTTTTATTGAGATAATATTCCACATCTAGCCTTACGCCTAATCTAATCCTTTTAGACCTCCTTCTTTCCACCAGGTTGACGTTATAAGGCAAACTTATCTTAAGCATTGACTGAAAACCTGCCTGTTGCCCCAGAATCGTAGTCTGTCCGTATAATAAACCGTCACTTCTGTAAAAGACTATGCTTACTTCTGAATTAACAGGTAAATGATACTTTTCGCCCCCGAATTTAGGAGGATTTACGATTATATAGTCTTTAGCTACATACTCAATGGAGCTATCAAGCTGATATAGTGAATCCTTGTGATCCAAAAATTCAAATTTAAAAGATTCCCACTTTTTTAAATGTTCATTTATTAATTCTTCACTCATTCTTTTAAATTATTCAATTTCCAACAATTCTACAAAAACTTATTATAATATAATACTTTTTTAAAAAATTTGGAAGTATGTTGTTAATTAAAAATTTTTACTATTTGTTGAGTGGCGGTGCCAGAGGCACCGCCACCTCCGTTGAGAGAGGGCAGGCTTCGCCTCAATGTCGTCAACTTAAGAAAAAAGATGGAATATATTAATAAAAGGGAAGAGGTCAAATGATAAAAAAACAATAAACTTACTAAAT
>Ga0209417_1006673_pt1 | contig 11643 bp, 13 predicted proteins | sample RifGroF2_FD_184002 | JGI IMG/M metagenome (GOLD analysis project Ga0209417, IMG submission 184002) | Groundwater microbial communities from Rifle, Colorado, USA - Groundwater F2 (SPAdes) (version 2) | ecosystem: Environmental > Aquatic > Deep subsurface > Groundwater | place: Rifle, Colorado... | reverse complement strand
GAAGAAATACATGGCTTAACTCCGAAGATCTTTTCAACTTTATTCCTTGCATGTTTATTTTTACCATCCTTGATCGTCCTTATAAATCTTCCGATAGTGAAGCCATGTATTTCTTCACCATCTTTTGGTAAACGGTTGAATTTATCTTTGAATTCTTGACATAATTTAAGTTTCAGATCGTATGGGATGCGTGACCCTTTATAATCATCTAATTGTTCGGATATGGATTTATTTTCACACATTAAGTTGTTTGAAATATAAAAATAACATATCTCGAATTCATCATCCGAATAGTTTAGAACGTCTGGATTTCATAAGTTTCAGTTTAAGTTTTAATTGCGATTTTTCGGACGACCGATTATCTTTACTTCTATTTGATTTTCGTTTGTTTATTTCGAATAATTCTCCAAATATATTCCTCAATGTTCGATATAATGGATGTGATTCATTCCTTCGTATGCGGAATATGAAATTCCCAATATTAAAGTTTCCGAATGATTCGTAAGTTTTAGGGATACGTTTAAATTTGAAATAGAATTCTTCACATAACTTCAATTTATCTTCGTAAATTTTATTTGACATGTTATACCGCCCAAATATATTTGACAATTCAACCCATGTTGGTCTTGCGTATGAACACTTTGTGATAGGTCCTGCTTTTCTCACACATATTCTCTTCACGAACGAACCAATAGCAACACCTTTATATATTTCATCTACTTTTGGTATTCTGTGATGTATATCATAGAATTCTTTACAAAGTTTTATCCTTTCTATTCTAATGTGTTGTTTGTTTACTGGTTCCAACGCATCAAGCTTTCCTTCAAATATATCATTTAATTCTTCTTTCAATTTTTCAGGCCCGCATATTTGTATGTTGTTTGCGAAATTATATAAATTAAAACCACCATATATTTCATCATGTCCAGGAAGTCTATGATTAATATTATAAAATTCAGCACATAAATTCATCTTATGTCTACGAATTGATAACACATCCAGAATGTCTTCTTCTTTTATTTCGAATATTTCAAGTAATTCTTTCTTAGTGGGACCCTTGCCACACCGAAGATGATGTTTGACGAAACAATATATATCAAATTCTTCATATACGGTGCCTGGTGTTGGAAATTTATTATATTCAGCTTTATAAGCACGACACTTTTCTATTCGTTCATACATTTTCAATTTCGTGGCATATTCAGGAAACATATTTCGAAGTTCATCTTTATACTTATTATCCTTTCCATCCATCAGTGTTCTAATTAAATTTCGCATAGACCGACCCTTATACATAACATCAGATTTGGGAAAATGATGATGTTCTGAATAATATTCACGACAAAGTTTCATTTTGTCATCAATAGCAGTATTACCAACCAAAGTTCCAAATATGGCTTTGACTTTATCTTTCAAATTCGGCATGCTAGAATATTTACCTTCACGAATACTCTTAATCAAACAATACATATTATAACCTTTGAATTCATCCTCATTTTTCGTTGGAAAATGTTGTCTCTCGGCGTAATATTCTTTGCATAAGTTTTCTAACTTTCGTTCAGGAGAATTACCCTGCCTCATTGAACCTGAATATAAAAATAACATGTCACGATGTAATCATCTGAACATCGCTAATACTATGTCATTTTTTCGTTCGATCGCTCTATGAGTGAAAGCACCGATACGAAAATGTTTGTATTTTTCAGATATACTTGGAAATCGTCCATACAAATTGAAGAATTCACTGCATAATTCTAATTTTTCTTCCCATGTTTTGCGTCGTTCTGTTCGTGTTAGGTTTCCGAATATATTTTCGAGTTCAGTTCTTAATTCGGTTCCTAGATATTTCGGTCTTCCGATATTATTTATAAGTTGTCCTATCTTGAAATCTTCATACATCTCTTTAGATTTCGTCTGTCTATGATTTTCTCTGTAGAATCTTTTGCAAATATTAATTTTGTTGTTGTCACTCGTAAACATGACACCTCTGATTTTGAATTTGAATATTTCCTCGATTTCGTTTCTGGCGTCAAAGTTATTATGTATGAAATGATAAACATTAAAAGATCCTTTATACGGCGGATCTTTTGAATTGGGTTTTCTGTGAAATTCATCATAAAATTCTCGACATAATTGTAAACGTTCTTTCATCGTTACAACCATAATACCTGGGTCCGTCACATTGAATGCATGTCTTAATAATGATTTTTCTCTATGAGTTCCTTTCATTCTTATTTTAAGGACTATTTCACCTATCGGAATATCTCCAACTTTTTCATTCCAACCCGGAATTCGACCATATGTCTTATAGTAATCTTTGCACGTGAGATAAATGTCATTAAAATTCATAAGTTAAATTTGAATATAAAAATAACGCATCACCATTTACGCATCGAATATGACATCGATAATTGGTGCCACATATTTCAAATGTCTTGGTTCTTTGCAATTTATGAGGTCACCGATTCTTATACCTTCCATTCTAGCGGATGTTGATGGTCGTGATTTGTGTTGAGAATAATAGTCCATACATAATTTCAATTTACGTGTCAATTTCAAAGTATAACCAACCGTTCTATCATCCAGAATATATTGTGCGAGATTATTAATTAGTCGTTCTTCTATTCCATATTCTTGGAGTAATTTTATCAACGATTCTACAGCAGAATTGATATCCGAAGTATCATTCTTCTGAAGTGACTTCGCGGTTTTGAGGTCGAAATGTTTCTGCAAATCCGTTTCGAAGATAATATTTAAATTTTCAACAATAGATTCGGCGGTTTCAAATTCCAACTTGTCGTGATTGGCACCCGCTCTACGTTCGCTTAACATTTTATTGTATTTCTTTACACGTTGTTTTATAAACGCTCCTATACCGAAACCTTTTATTGTTTCATTCCACGAAGGGATTACGTGGTATTCGGAATAATATTCTTCACACAATTTGATCTTCCCAGCAATCTTTGAATCATACGGTCCAATAATTTTTGGAATTAAATCTCCAAACATAGCTTTAATGGTTGTCTTTAAATTTTCACTTTCACATTTGTGAATGCGATACATAAAATCTCCGATGTGAAAGGAAGAGGACTTATATTTTTCAGTTTTCGATATCGGGAATCGGTTGAATTCAGCGAGATAACATTTGCATATATTAATTATGTATCTGTCAGTGTAAAGGTCCTGTGCCTGTCCATTAATTCCAAATTTAACGCCAAATATTTCTTCGACTTTATCTTTCAAATGTGTGTTATATCCACGTCGAAACGAATATATGAAGTTACCAATTCGAAAATTTCCAATCTTGTCATTCATGCCAGGCAAACATTGATTCACCTCGTAATATTCTTTGCACATTTTGAGTTTATTTTCATCAACAACACTTGATTTGAAAGTATGATAATCAATCCCAAACACTTTAGCGATTTCATTTTCTTCGTCAGGTTTGTGACGAGCTTTCACGAATGAATATAAATTGACTCCTTTATATTTCTTATCCTTGTAATTTGGGAATCTGTGATATTCTTCGTTGAATAATTTACATAATTCCAATGATGTGTTGAAATTATTGTATTGAGGAACTGTTCCAAAAATTTCTTTGATTTTATCCTTCGTGAATTTAGATAGACTCGGATTCCTGATATATCTTCCGATTGCGAAACATTTATATGTAATTTTGTTCGATGGAATTTTGTGGTATACATCAAAGTATTCTTTGCATAGTTGAAGTTTGTAAATGTGATTGAACTTATTATTTAGAAATCCTGAAGTCTTAGATATTGATTCTGGTGACTCGAATTTCTGCAACTCATTAATTATTGACTTTATAATGATTGATTTCAGGATAGACTTCCTCATATTCGGAATACATGACACGAAGAATCCAACATTAAATCCTTTATACGTTTCGTTGCCGGTAGGTAATCGATGATACATGTTAATGAATTCTTTGCATATTTTTATCTTGTGAGTTGTTCCTAATGGCATAAATAGTGATTGATTTTCAATATAAAAATAATCTATCAAGGTGTTCCTCATTCGTTCTTTATTTTTCTTAATGGTCCGAATATGTCAATCAATTCCGCTTTCAACGGTTTATAATTACACTTTCGAACATAATCGTAAAACTTCCCTATGTGTATGTCTTTATAAATGGTGTTTAATCCCGGAACTCTTTGGAACAACTGGTAGAATTCCTTACATGCTTCTATTTTTGATTTAGTCACGCTGGTTGATTTGTATGGTTTAATTTCGAATTTATCCCCGAATATTCTCCTCACATCATTAAGTAACCATTTACAACTTCCAGCTTTAACATCATGAATGATATTGCCAACATTAACACCTTCAAATATATCTCCTCGACTCGGTAGTTTGTTTTCTTTCTCGAAATATCTCTCTAACAATTCTATTCGGGCTTTTGTTCCTGGAGGCTTTGCCGACATCAACTTTGTTTCTGCTTGATTTTGTGTGACATCCATTTTTTCATCGTTCAAATCTAGCTCGAAATATAAATCATAATATAAATCCACATCCCAATCTTCATACATAAAGTATGAATGTGAATATAAAAATAATGTTTCATTCATAAACATATTATTTGTATGGGGCACATATTTCCATAATTCTTTTACATGTTGGATGCATGGAACCCTTTTTTAACATTTTCGAGTAAAATATCCAGATGTCAGTTTCTCCATCATCTTTTTCATTCGGAATCCTTTTGTTTTCTGAACAGAATTTCTCTAGCGCCTCAAATTTACAAAGTGTTTCATTCATAAAAGAATATTCAGGTGTTCTAATCGTGTTCCCGAATATTTTTTTGATGATAATCTTTGACTTAGGTCCGCGTCGTGTAGTCATTGAATGAACGTAGTCTCCTATGTCGAATGAATTATATTTTTCACCCGGTTTCGGTGCTCGTTTATTTTTGATTGCAAATTCATGACATAATCTTAACTTCTCAAGTGTCGTTGAATGAATACATCTGAACGCGTTATCATACCAATTGATATGCGAAGGTATATCATCCACTACTGAACATGGAGTCGCACTTACTTTTGAAATACAATCGGTATCGGTATAGGTATCATAAAATTCAGTGAATACTTCTTCACGATTGATCATGAAAGTTATTTTTTAAAAAAATAATATTTTTTCACCAACGTTTCTTATATTGATTTTTCACCAACGTTTCTTATATTGATTACTTCGCCAACAGTATGTAGCACATATTTCTTCGACACGCGTTCGGATTGGTCTTCCAACTCCCTCACGCTTCGCTGAACTGTAATATTTATAAGCGTCGGTTCCACCATCTAAAATTTTATTTGGAATTCTTCCATTAATTTTGCAAAATGTTTCAATTACTTTAAATTTATCCAGTGTTTCAGGTTTGAAACTATGTGGTCCTTTGTCTTTGATGAGTGTATCCCCAAATATCATTTTGATTACTTTCCCTGTGACAGATTCGCTACGTCTCAAAATAGTTTCATGGACAAAATTTCCTATCTCGAATATTTCATATGTTCCCTCAGTCGAATCTTTGTCACTCTCAACTTCATGATATATTTTCAACATATCTTCAGGCATCGGAGCTCTTCCTTCTTCAAGCACAAATTGATGACATATTTTTAACTTGTTGATTGTTGCGCGGCATATTCCGCGAAACATTTTATGATCCCAATCAATATCACGTGGATAATTAGCCTTGCGTGGACCGAATTCAATAACATCGTCATCATCACTATAAAAGGTGTCAAATTCATGACTATCATTTAAATCAATTGTGTGAGACTGCTGTGCTTGCATATTCGAATAGATTTCATCATCAAATTCCGTTAATTCAACTTGGGGTGTCCGACTTTCTGAATCTCTTGGTTGCGGCACGGGGTCAGGTAATTTTTCGAACACTTCAGATGCTCTATCGAGGAAATTACTGAACAGTTCGTTGAACATGAAAGATATATTAAGAAAAATAATAATATTTCAGTTTCAAGTCGTTTATATTGAGTGACTTCTTTGTATTAGTTTCGTATGCACGAATTTTAGAGGTATAGATTCGGAAATATTGCTAACATCTGAGTTTAAACATTCCAATCTCAAATTGTGTTCTGTGAATTCAGTAACACAACTTAAGAATTCGATGTTTTCTATCATACTTTTACTTGGAAATTTTGACACAAACATTCTTCGAATCCACCAACCAATCGGACATCCATCTTCATCGATGTAATCAATGGGTGGTATTTTTCCATGTTCTATCCAATACAGTTTGAATTTCTCCCTTTTGCGCATATTTTCAAAGTCTGGTTTTCGAAGTGGTTCATACTTCAACACCGCCCGAGAGCAAATCGATCGATCTGCATCGCTTGTAAGTATGTTGAACAAATTTATACCCATGAATGTTTCACCCTTCACAGGTAAGCGTTTATATGTGTTGTTGAATTCACAACATACATAAAACGTTTTAGATGATCCTTTGACATTAAATTTCAAATCATCAGTTCCGTCTTGTATAGACATGTTATTGAAGAGAATAATTATAACTTATCAGTTGTGATGTGTTATTTTTATATTCATCGTTAATGATCAATATACGTTCAACTAATTGGGTAGTTGAAAGAGTTAAATTTATGGGGCAGAATGGACTTCGTATACATGCCAATTTAAAATTTATCAATCGTGAACCGTTGGATGAAATACCAGAATACATGTGGGAAGAATTATCGAAATTTATGAATGAAAGGAAATTCATGTTCATATATAGCTGCAACAAGACATTTCAAGGAACTGACATTAAGAACTTTTATATTCCTGAACGTTATAGTTATTTGTTTGATGAAGTCGTTGAGTGTAAAGACATGTTCGGGAGTTCGCTAGTGGAAACTATAACTCTTGATTTGAAATCTAACAGTTTGAATTCAGCCGATTATATTTGCAGTGAATGCAGGCGTTTAAAACATCTTGATTTAACATTCGGACGTGGACGTTTAAGCATCATTAAGTCTCCCATTTATAAATGTGAATCGTTAATAACTGCGAAGATCACATTTAATAGTTCACATCTAGCAATTTTTGATTTATGTCGTGATAATCTACGTTTAACGTCATTATTATTAAAATTCGAACGACCATGTATTGCAATACATAATTATGTTCCGTTCAACATGATCAACATTCCCAAGTTGAAATGGTTTAGAATCGTAGGCAGATATGAAGGTATGACGATTGCTAATTACGAAGAATGTGAATCTTTATTGTGGGAACCAACTGGTTTTAATTTAGATTGTCATGCATCGGCTTCATGGACCAAAAATCATCGTTTCAGATATTGTCACACTTTACAACCACATCAACTCTCTACTTACATGATACATGTTATTAGTTCGAAATCTAAAAATCCAAATTGCAAATCTCTAATAGTGTAAATCATGATATATTATTTTTATATTCACCGTTAATGATCAAATTTAGAGATCTCCCCAAAACGGAACATTGGCAAGTAGTAAATGTGACTGCAGGTGTTTTAAATGTGCGATTCAAAGGTATGTATTACATGAAAACCATATCGAATAAAATGTGGAAGGAATTGGCTGACTTCATAGAAGAAACTAATTTCGTCATTTATTCAACTGCGTGTATGTTTGAAAGCGCGAACATAGAAAATTTCCACATCCCAAGTCAATATGAATATCTGTTTGATAATGTCATTCAATGCGATAGAATGTTTGCAAGATCGCGAATACATAACTTAAATTTGAACCTTAAATCTAAACATTTATCGTCAGCCAACGAAATGTGTATAGAATGCATATATCTTAGACATATCAATTTAACTTTCGAGAGTGAAATATTGAAAACAACCATTTGCATGTTATATAGGTGTGATTCACTTTTAAGTGCGAAATTGAAATTCAATACTTCAGAGTTATCACCTTCAAATATATTTTCAAATTGTATCGATCTAACTTCGTTGATGATTACATTTATGCGTCCATGTTCGATAAGACATGATTTCAATTTCGATAATCTCCCACGACTAAGATGGTTTCGAATATTTGGTAAGTGTGATTATGGAGGGAAAGTGGAAGCGTTATTTGGATTCAAGAAGTGTCCATTGTTATTATGGTGTCCTCTTGATTGGAAACTTAATTTTATCGAATCAAATGGACGAATTAAGGTTAGCACTGTTAAATACTGCAATGACTTATTCATTGACACTTCGTCATTTTATGCAATTAATTATCGATATAATTATTCATCAATAGTTCACTGCTTGGATCCGAAATCAAACACCTCGAAATGTAAATCTTTGATTGTTTAATCAAGATGATGGTTTATTTTTATATCCTTCACCAATGAATAAACATATACGAATAGGAGATTGGTTCTTAGTTAAATTAAGCGGTGATAATTATTACAGGTTAGAATTCGTGAACAGTGTTACAGAAGAAGTGACTAATAAAATGTGGAATGATTTAGATGAAGGTATCAAGAAGTGGAACATAAAAATAATAAGTTGTTATAAAGCTTTTCGACACACAAACATAAGGAAGTTCATTATACCAAGTCAATATGAACATTTGTTTGATGAAATGTGTGATGTGAATTATATGTTCGAATATTCCAGAATCGAAGTGTTGAATATTAAATTTAAATCTACAAGTTTGGATCATGCTAATTTTATGTGTAGTGATTGCAAACGTCTTGAACATGTTCATGTGTCGTTTAATTCAGAAGCGTCATTGAGATATATGTTTAATGGTTGTTTATCGCTGAAAACTCTGCGTTTAATATTCAATTGTTGTGTTGATGTGTATCGTTTATGTTTTGGTTGTAATGAATTTTCGATTTTGGATCTTAGATTCAAGGATAGAGCTTTATATAAACTGTTGACATCTGGTTTTATGAATGCTGATATTAAAAATGATACTATTAATTACGTCAATTATAGTAACCATCCATATAGGATTTCGAACATATCACCTAAATATTGTGAATCAATAAACAAAATAAGTTCACTTTCTAATGCCGAACATGTTATTCATGTGAATATATTGAGTAACCGTCACATTTCAGATTGCAAATCATTGATTGTGTAAATCACACGAGTTTATTTTTATATTCGAAATCAAATGAAATATTGGAAGTTGACACACAATGCAAAGTTAAATGGTTTGAATTTGTCGTTCTTATGCGTGTATTACATGGAAGAAATTTCGATGAATATGTGGAATGATTTAAATGAATATGTCAAGGGTATGAATTTAAAAATAAACGGTTGCATAAAAACATTCGAGAAAACTAACATTCAGAATTTCTATATACCTGATCAATTCATTGATTTATTCGACAACATTGAGAAATGTGATTATATGTTCGAAGGTTCTAGTATCGAAACCATAAATGCCAATTTTAGATCAGAAAAGCTTGAGACAGCATGCAGTATATGCGCGAATTGTTCCGATCTGAAACATGTAAAACTGGCATTCAGCGGTAATAGTAAATTGTTGAATATAAATAATGGATTTGCGAGGTGTATGTCATTAATAACCTCGAAACTTACATTTAATAGTGACAGTGCGAAATTTATATTTACATTTGATGAATGTCATTCGTTAACATCATTGTTGATAACATTTAACAGAATATGTTACGTGGATACCGGATTTAATGTCGTAGATTGTGAACGTTTGAAGTGGTTTCGAATACACGGAGAATTTAAATACGTTCTCCTTAATAGTGTTGGATATAGTGGATGTAAGTCTTTACTTTGGGATCCTACGGGTTTAAATTGCGTTTACACGAATGGATTTACATGTTCGGAACTTAAATATTGCTTCAATTCAGTTTCAGTAAATCATCCAGGTGTTTCACGTTCAATCGTGCATATCATAGATTATGCCCACATACTTCTCAGCTATTATTACAAATACGAACCAACAGCAAAATATTCACCATCTTTGATCGTATAAAGTTGGTTGATGGTTTATTTTTATATTCTCCGTCAATGAGTATAAAATTAAACTCTTGGATATTAACCGATTTATTATATGAGAGCAAATTTTACGGGTTGAAATTCACCAACCGTCAAGCGGAATCTGTCACTGACGAAATGTGGGATGAATTGGAGAAATGCATTCAAGAAACGGGTGTAAAAATAAGTGATTGTAAATACGCTTTTAAACTCAAAAATCTCAAATCGTTCACAATTCCGAGTCGTTACAGGTATTTATTTGACGACGAACTAATGAATAATTCCGAAGAGTTATTTCGACAATGTAAACATCTCAAATCAGCAAACGTTTACCTTGGGTGTTGCACAGATGTTTATAGGGGATTCAATTCGTGTTATAAATTGATGTATTTAAATCTGACGATCAATAATATTACTGATATGTGGTCTAATTTCCATTACATTTGTTACCATTGTCCAAAGTTGAAAAAAGTTCATTTTAAGTTTAGAAATATTCAAGTGTTACCTGATTTTATCGATATGTTTGATTGTGAATTCTCATGGAAAATCCTCACGTATCTAAATCATGATTATTATCGATTTCACCTTTCAAATGAATCACCAAAATATTGCTCGTCGATTGTTAAAACCAGTTACTTCGATAACAGAGATTTAATCCATGTCGAATCAGTTCTTGGTTCTAATTTGTATAACTGCAAGTCGTTGATCGTGTAAAACATGATGATTTATTTTTATATTCATCGTTAATGAATAACTCTAAGTGTATTCGAACAACACATTGGGAATTTAGAAAGCAAGACTCCATTAATGGGTATAATTTGGAATTCATGCATAAATACACATCAGAAATAACAAATGAAATGTGGGATGAATTAGAATCACGTGTTAAGAAATCAAATATAAAAATAATAAGTTTATGTGACACATTTCGCAATACATCTATTAAATCGTTGACGATCCCAGATCGTTATTTATATTTATTTAATGCTGTTTCTCAATGTGTTTTCATGTTTCATGGTTCCAAAATAGAACATATAGACATCAAATTACATAACACTTCTTTGACATATATCGATGACTTCTGTCGTAATTGCACAAAGTTGCAGTGTGCGAATATTTCGCTTCCTAATGTAGCGGGAATTCGTCGTGGATTTGAAGGATGTGTGGAATTGACAAACTTATCAATTTCAATTAATAACAAGGTGAATAATTATATAAACTTGCAAGGTGTATGTAACGGATGTTCAAAACTTAACAGTTTGAACTTCAAATTCACACGTTATGCTTTTTTAGATTTAGATCCTCGCAGTTTCAGAAACACTAATATTCACAACGAAATCATAAGTTATTTTGAATATGATCATCGGAAATATAAATTTCGACTCACGAATTCCAAGCCAAAATCTGTAAGTAAAATCGAAGATGTGTTTGGTAAATTCAATAAGTCAATTGTATTCGTTGAGACATACACGAATCATATTTCGAAATGTAAATCATTAATCGTATAAATCATAGTGGTTTATTTTTATATTCGAGATCAATGAGTGTAACAAAGAAACGTTTTCAAACAGCGAATTGGATGGCGTATTCATTGAAGGATCGTATTAATTATGACGTAGAATTTATGAATCGCAAAGTCAATGAATTAACTAATGATATGTGGG
>Ga0209417_1006672_pt1 | contig 11644 bp, 13 predicted proteins | sample RifGroF2_FD_184002 | JGI IMG/M metagenome (GOLD analysis project Ga0209417, IMG submission 184002) | Groundwater microbial communities from Rifle, Colorado, USA - Groundwater F2 (SPAdes) (version 2) | ecosystem: Environmental > Aquatic > Deep subsurface > Groundwater | place: Rifle, Colorado... | reverse complement strand
AACGCATAGTTTGAACATCGGTATTTCCTGGTTTCACACTCAAGAGCGAATCAAATACTGTTTGGTCAAAGTCTAGATTGGAAAAGTCCTGACTATAGTAGCCAACTCGAACATCTTCTAAAATCTTAGCATGTGGATTATCTCCTGAGACCAAAGATCGCAAAAATGTGCTCTTGCCGATTCCATTTGGACCGGTGACGATATAATGCATCCTCTTACGAATAACCTCTTCTACTTCTTTCACTACTGGCTTGTTATCTCGAAAAGCAGTGATGGCGCTGATCGTAACTATATCACCGACAATATCTTGTGCCGAAATAGTGAAATTCCTGATCGTCCTATCCTCATGTCTTACATCCACAATATTTTCTTCTAGCTCGACGGTTTCTTCCTTGAGCTTTTTGGCAAGTCTTCGCATCTTGCCGCCCTTATTGGAGAAAAAATTCACTTTTTCTTTGCGATCTATAATCGACTTTTTGAGCTGAGCGTTTTTTCTCTCTTCGCTCTCAACTCGTTTGCGAATCTCTTCGACTACTGAATAATAGTCTCCGACATAGTTTTCTATTTTATGAGTAAATACATTTAAATAGACAACGCCTTCTGTAAAACAATTTAAAAAGTCTGCGTCATGGGAGATAACGATCACTGTTTTATCATACAAAATCAAAAACTCGATCAAGTGATCAATGCCAGCCTGATCTAGATTGTTGGTCGGTTCATCAAGTAAAAGAATATCTGAATTTTGAATAAGTGCAAAAGCTAGCAAAAGTCTAGCCTGCTGCCCACCTGAAAGATCACCTACGCATCTATCTGTTGGCACTTCTAGGTTTACTGCACTCAGCACCTTGTGTATTTTGCTATCTAGATCGTTTGATCGTATTTCAAAAGCTTTAGCAAAATATTCCTTAACTGTCAGGGGAAAGTCTTCACGAGCCATGACTTGTCGGGCCGTAGCAATAGTGATGTCATTGGCGATAGATATCCTGCCGGATTTGGGCTTTATTTCGCCCATGATCATGGCGAACAAAGAGGTTTTTCCTGCGCCGTTTTGACCCATGAGGGTTATCTTGGAGTTTCTGCGCACACTAAAACTGGCCTCATCAAGGATTGGCTTGTCGTGCTGATATTCGAAACAGACATCGCTGAATCGTAAAATTACTTCTTCATTCATGTTTTATTAGGGAGAAATTAAAAAAGGCGCACTCTACGCCATTGGCAATATTATAGCATGTAATTTACAAAAGTACCAGCAAGGGCAGCTACATTTTATTACTTACTAGCCAGCGGCCCCAAACCTTTGACCTTTTTAGTCTTCTTTGGCTTCTTCGTCGCTTTTTTTGCGTCTTTACCTTTTCCCAATTCAGTCCCTTTTTAATTAACTTTTACTATTTTAATAGAAATATTGCTTCGTGGCAATCCCCTTACTTCTTTTTAGAGATTGGATCAATAACATTATCAAGATTTCTTTTTGCTTCTTTAATGATTTCTCGCATCGTCTGGTATTCATCCTCTGTTGAATCACAAAAGAAGCTCCTGCAAACCTGGGGCCTGCTCTCATGTATGCTGCAACTGTTATCTTCTAGATATATACAGCTTCCATCATCTTTCTTGGCCAGAAAATTGGCACCACAATCAGAAGCGATTGAATAATCTTCGACCACTGCAAGATCGTCAAAAATAGTTCTGAATTCTCTAGAATTGTATTCTTCTTCATTCAGATTGATAAAGAAGAGTTTGCAGCACTCTCCACATTGATTACAGGTATTGTTCATAAATTGCTTCAAATATTTCTTTTCTTATCCTGGTTTGCGGACCTTTTCCGTCATTTTTGTAAACTGACTTTGGGAAAGTTTTTGCCTGAACAAAAGTTTTTAAATTTCTCCGAGACCGACATCTATCCTCATCTTTCCACTCATTAATCTTGGTAAAAGGGAATCACGAATTTGCGATGAAATTCGAAGCTGTTGTTCATATCGTGTTGTCATAATCACCTTTCATCTTTCAGAACATTCTTACTGTACCAATCAGTATATTCGTTATTTTCTTTATCTAATTCTTTTTGAAGATAATTTTTACCTAGTTGCCTTTCCTTCGCTTTGAAAGCACTCTTAATGGTAACAATAATCAAACCCACTAAAAATAAAGAGGCGGTTATCCAATAAGAAATTTCACTAAAACTCCAGACAGCTCTTGCGCATGAGATAGTGGCTATTAAAAACCCTACTGTGATAAAATCTAAATAGTAATTAATATTATCAGATCGTTTTTTTATTGTTGTGAGATTCCTGATAAATTCCTTAGTATTTTTCACGTATTCTTGTTTATAAGTGCTATTATCAGGATCAAATATTAACTTGCTAGTGATGTGGTTTATTCTTTCGACATCTCTTTCCAGATCTATTCCCATTGATGATATTGTGTCCAGCTCATCTTCCAAGCATCTTTTTGTGTTGAAAATTGTCACTAATCCAGTAACCAAATATATCAGTAAACCAATAATTAAATACTCTTTATTACTAATTGGCTGGCCTGCAATTACTAAGATTGGAGTTAGTGCAGCAGCAATGGCCAAAGACAGCTCTCCAATTCTAATTGAAAATTTATCGCGTTTTTCGATCGCAGAAAGTGTTTTGTCTAGTCTTTCTCTTCGTAAATCATTAAGTATTTTTTGGCTACCCTTTAATTCACTAGATAAGAATTCCCGTATTTGTTTTTTAGTCAACTCATTTTCTGATTGCATGGTCATTTTATTATCTCTCTGGTTCAATGGATCAGGTGGGGTGAGCCAATGGAATTTAAACTATTACTCCCCCGATGAAGTTTTGTTCAAATACTAAATCGCTTTTGTAATATATTTTTTCGTTACCGATGAAGTCTTTGATATCGCCCTCTAGGATTGAGATGTATTTCCATTCCCCTTCCCCAAAATGTTCTGGTCCGCGGTAGGGTTTCTCTGGATCCATGGCCAGCAGGGCTTTCTTGAGGAAGACAAATGTTTCATGTGCCAGATCTTCATCGCCATGATACTGGAATTCCATACCGCCGGCATACGCCATAGCCCAAACTGGTACGCCTTTATAGTAAACTATTTCTTGTCCGGGAGCAAAGAAATGACCGGCGTAGGAATCATGCATAAGCCAATCGCCGCATTTATATTCAAGTTCTTTAAAGCCTGGTCTTTGTGGTTCAGCAATTTTATTGCCACTGCCAGCATAGCCATTGGCATTGGCATCAAACAAAATTTTTTTTAGTTCGTTATAATCAATTTCTGGCATATTTATTCATTCTCCATCATCTGAGTCAATGCTTTTTCTAGATCAACATCATATTTCTTGGCAAAGACTAATATGCACCAAAGGCAATCAGCTAATTCGTGCTCGAGTTGTTGGTCGGTGACCTGCTTGTCTTTGCGTAATCCTTCTTTGAGCATAATTAATTTCGAGAGCTGGCCGACATCGGCAGTGAAGGCGGCGGCCAATTCAACATTGGTCCACTCGCGGCCGCAAGCTTCTTTTTCGATCTTTTCAAATTTCTTTCGAAGCTCCATCGCTTCATCTGTTAGTTCTTGAAGTGTTTTTGCCATTTTACTCCTTGATTTGCTGAGAAGATTTTAGTTTATCGGCGAGGGATCTTAATACTTCCGGATTTGCTTTCGGGCCGCTACCGGAGCAGATCCATCCCTCGTATTTATCAAACCAGAAGTTCTTGCCGCTTAGCATTTGTTTCCATTCGCCCCGTTTGAGGTGCTCCGTCTCGTGCATCGGCTGGAGCTTGATGTGTGCATGATCTATGCCCATTCCTTCCATTAAAACTCCTATTCTTCCGACATCTTCAAAATAATGTTCGAGTATTGACGAAACCTTTTTGACAGCAAGGATATACCTCTGCAGCACATTGTCAGGCATTTTCATAACATCACTTCCATAGTGTGTTTTTGGAATGACACAAGAAAATCCTTCAGTATTCGGATCGATTGACAAAAAAGCCATGAATTCATCATCCTGCCAGAAGACAAGATCTTTAGATATGTTTCCGATAGCTATTTCACAAAAGACACATTTGCTTTCCGAGGTTTTTGGTTCGTATTTGACCATATCATTCCTTTTATTGGTTCTGAAAAAGATAATTCTTTCAAAATATACGCCTAAAACACTCTCTGGGCAAGCGTAGAGATGTCTGCCAAATGTACTATATCAAATAAACCTTAAGAAAAGATAAAATTATTGCCCTTCAATACAACAAAAATATTAAATATATAAAAATCGTAATCATTAGTAATGGAGATCTCGCTGATTGACGATTCGAGGCAAAATATGTATTATCAACAGACAGACAACATACTGGAGGTGAGAGAGATGACAGTTTTGGATCGAGTTCTCTGTATCATCGATGGCGATAACTTTCGGAATTTCTTCGAAGCAGTGAAATATAATACGAGCATAGAAGAAATCGTCAAGATAGCAATCGGTGATCGTGTCTGCGAAGTTGGCCCCATCCTTTTTGTCAGCCAAGACCGAAGCTTCTGGGTGCCAGGTGAAGACCCCAGAAAGGCCTTCGTCGAAGATCGACAGAAGGCAGCCTATTTCGACCTGCGCATCTATACTATCAGGAGATACTTCGTTCCGGCATTTCCTGACACGGACCAGGAAGATGGACGAGTACAGCACATGGAGAGAATTGTTCGACAAGGCGGACATGTCGAATTTAAACACTCCAACAGACGCGAAGCGCTCGAAGGACTTGATCGGTATCCAGTAATAAAGGCCCAAGGATACGGCGATACTGAGTTAGTGGTTGAGGTCTGGCGTAATATCGACCGATTCGATACGCTCATGCTCTTCACCCACGATCATCACTTCGTCAGCATGGTTAGATTCCTGCAAGAGCAGGGCAAGCGAGTCGAGCTTTTTCACTACGGAACATTTATCAAGCAGGAACTTCGCAATGTCTGCAACAAACAGACGAACCTTGCTGCCATCTACGACCCTATATACCCCGATAGAATCCAAGAAAGAATCGATACCGCCATCGAGCTTACTAACAGTTAGACAACAGGACAGAGCAATTTCGCTCTTACACATTTCTAAAGCCCCCAACCACTTGCGTTGGGGTTATTTTATTCAGTTGAGAATAAAAAATGTGCCGGACTCGATTGAGCCGGCACCACAGTTGGATCGCTTGAAAACACTCATGCGACCTTGAACAGTTGTTCTTGTTCCGCAACATACTGCGGAGATATCATGTCTTCCATGATCTCCCTGATGTTACAGAGACTGGTCACGTCTAAACCACTCAGGCCTAGGGTAATAACAGGGGGACAATCTAGCACTCCTACTGTAGAAGGTAGCCCCTCACAGAGGCAGATCCTGCCTTCACAATCCGATTCACATTGCTCTTTGCTCTTGCTGGGGCAAAGCCTCATGTATTGTTCGAGAGGCATAGCCGGGCAGACCAAAGCTCCCTCGAATTCCTGTCTTAGGTACCCGTATCTACACTCTCGGACACGGGCATTGTAGACCTCGGGGTCCGTCAGTGTCCCCTCCATGATCACTCCCTTGAGGGGAAACTTGGTTGGAGAGTATTGAAGACTGGTCACGATCTTGGTTGTACCCGCACGATTACCGGCAATAATCCGGTCACGGAGATCAGACCGCATCCCTGTCTCCTCACAAAGGGCAAACGGTGATCCAACCTGAATCCCATAGGCACCACGATCTGTCCAGTATCCGAGTAGATCCGAGGAGCTTACCCCCGGTGGATAGGCCCCTGCAACGATAAGAGGGACGCCCAGAGTGAGACATTGGTCAAAATAGGCTTCTACCCCGTCTACCTCAGGAGTATGACATATCTTGTTCCTAGCAGGCGCGTTGTGTCCACCTGCGTTATAGTCCTCGAGGACTATAAAATCGGGCTTCCTGCCATGTTTCTTCGTCCAAACATCCACAATTTTCTTGCTGAAGGTATAATTGGAAAAGATCGGTACCAACATTGGAAGGTCAAACTGAGAAAGATATTCTGACATACCGTCCTGTTTGAATCCCACCGTACTCGTGGTGCTGTAGAGTGGAGAGTAATAAAGGTCTTCCCCTCTCCGTAGCTTTTCTACGATCTCCAGAAGCTCCATCGGAACTCCCGCGCCACCAATAATCGCGTCTATTCCAGCCAATAAGGCACCATAGATTGTCGGCAGTACATCAAAAGTGATCTTCCACATAATGTTTATGCCGATTTTTCCAGAGTGTCCTTCTTTTGCTAAGCGAACCTCGATAAAGGTTGCTATAGCCGTAAGCCGCTCGGCAAGTCCACATTCGCCAAAGCCTTGGCTCTTGGGAGGATCCAGGTGATGACGGGATCCTCCCGGAGCATACGACAGTATCTCATCAACATATTGGGGTATAGGAAACTCTCTCGCCATCCGAATAGCATCGGCATCGCTTCGCTTGATCTCAGCTATAATCAAGTTTCTAAGTACCGCTGACGAAACTATGCCAAGTCCCCCGAACATGGCCACTATTTTGGCCATCCACCGTCGAGAAACTCCTGCGCCCATCCCAGCTTGCCAAAAGCCTGGGAATTCTTTCTCCAGCCACTTTGCAATCGCTCGCTCTATTGCCTTTGTTGCCTCTTTCATTCTATTCCCTCACTTTCGACCGAAATGGAATATCAAATTGCAAAAATCAAGAACACCTTCTTTTTGGTGTTCCTTCATTCCATATAGATGTAGCACAAAATGAAGCTCCAGCGCAAATATTGTGCCAGTTTCCAATACTTCAATAAAAAAATGCAGACATTCCGTAAAATGTCTGCAAGCACTAATGCTGTGCGGGTTATGACCGCGATTTAGAGCGGGAAAGGCATTCCGCTGACCACGATGATGTCAACATCGCCATGGATCGGACATCGTCGCCTCGGCCTCTCCGGCATCTTGACGATCTGCCAACCCTCCCTGATTTCCAGGGTTTCCTTCAGATCGAGACCGACCATCTGATAGATATCAGCCGAGATGATCATGTCCAGGAGCTTGCATTCGGCGGAGAGGTTGTCGAGCTTGAGCCCAATCTCTTTCTTCTGATCGGCATCGTCCGTTGCTTTCCATGTTTCGATCAGCTCGTGTGCCTCCATACTCTTTGTGCCTCTGAGCGTGAACGCCTTCTGCTGATCTTCGGACATAAGTCCGATGACAGTCTCACCCTCTCCAACCTTGTCGGCAAGTCCGCTTTCGATTGGTTTGGTGATGCCTTCAATGTCCTTCAATAAATCTCTAAGATACTGCATTTTTGCCCCCTATTTCACTGCCACATCCGTGGTTCAGTGTGATACAAGAGAAAATGATGACCGTAGCCATCATTACTCATGTGAAATATTATAATACAACTATCTGAGATTGTCAATACCTATGAACAATTTCTTACTTATCCCTTTAGTTCTTCAAGTAGATCGTCAAGTCGCTCATACCCCTCGTTAACGCCCTGCTCCATACCACTTTGCATCATACCATCTCTGTCTGCAACGGACTTGAAAGCTGACTTTGATATCACTCTCGTTCTGTCGTCTGGTAGCTCCTCAAATACAGCCGAATCCACAGACTCATGTCCTGGTCCAATCGGCTCATAATTGAATGTCTGAGACATGCGCCGAGGCGGGTCTATCTCCTTGTATTCGCCAAAAAAGACATCTTTTGATCCATCTGGATTAGTGGAGATAAATCGCCATTCACCACCTGGCTTGAGCTCCATTTTTTCAATTGTAGTAGTAATGTCTTTTGGTCCCCACCACTTTACTATCAAATCTGGTTCTGTGTATGCACGAAAAACGAGCTCGCGCGGAGCATCAAATTCTCTCTCAATAGTTAGTTCTGGTTTGCCTGGTTCGGCAATGATTTTAGTTTCATTCTTAGACATATCAATCCTTTTTTAATATGGATTGATTATATGGGATAGATAAATTGAGAACAATGGAAAACATTGCAGTAAAAGAACTTGGCCTTTGGCTTTGGACGGCTTAGAATTCAATATTTATTTTTTTAGAGAAACCCAAATATTCTTGAAAAATGGCATGGTCAAAGTAGACAAAGTAAAGCCGATAGCTGGAACGATCGCATTGATCCAAGGACGATCAACATTTATTGCCATTAAATATGTACCAATTATAATGTAAGTAAACGCCACGATCAGCACTTTGCGTGTAAAACTACCTTCCCAAGCTTTGTCTATTTCAACCTTTTTATTTCTTTCTTTGATCGCTTCGATCTCTTTTTCCAGTTGATCTATTTTGTCCATATTATTCCTTTATTACTTTTTGAACGATAATTCATATATAGAAACTAAACCTTTTTGCAAACCTCCTTTGCAATCATGCCGAAATCGAATAGCTACATCGAGATTATGCTCAGGGGCTTGGATCTCTGGATCATTGGTCTCTCCAGCGATATGGTAGTAAGGCATGATGATGATACCATCTTGGTTCAGAAAATTTTTACAATCATCAAAAAATCGATGTATTAGTTTCCCTTGCTCTCTCATAGTCTTTTCTACTTTCATTCCCTCCATCGTCTCGTCTGAGAAGAAAGGATGATTGAAGATGATGATATCTGCCCTCTCTTTAATACTAGCAAATAGATCTCCTTCTACGACTTCAATATTTTTGAGATCAAATTTCTCAACATTTGCCTTAGTATTTTCAACTGCTTCGGGTGCAATATCGGAAAATACAACCCTCTTTGCGCCATAAAGACCGGCTACAATTCCCTGAAGTCCCGTTCCGCAACCCATATCTATTACAGACTTGTCTTTATATATTCCGTTGTTAAAAAATAGCCACTTGGCCAAGTACATGGCTGACATGACTTCTGGACGCAAAACCTTAGCATGTATTTCAAAACCTTTTAATATTTCATCTGTATCTATCTCAATATCAACTTCATACTTTGTATGATTGTGGTTATCGAGCTGATAATCAAACTGCTTTTTTTGATCTTCGTTAAATTGCATAAAATCCTTCGTTTATTAGACTTATTTTCATGTTTCTATACACAATTATCTTACAACTTGCTACCTTCTGGCAATAGTAAATAAAAAAACGTTCAAAGTAGATATTTTCTCCCCTTGAACTCAGTCTGATAGTTGCAGGATTCCAAGAAAAAGCAAATGGTTTTAAATTGACTTTTTATATATAATATGATATAATATTATTATACTGAAATTCTTGAGGAGGAAGACGAGGTTGAAAAACCATAAGCAGGTAAGTACAAAGCGTGGCACTAGTGGTAATAAGGTCTTTTGGATCATATCAGCAGTTTTGCTAGGGATCGTTATGTGGGCTGTTATTAGCTCTACCAACGAGAACAGCACTACTTCTTCTGAGATAAGGATTGAGCTCCCTGAGTTCACTTCTGTAACCCCTCAGGATGATCCAGTCGCCGACATCGCACGAGATAGCATCAAGGAATACCAGAAGTGGCTTGAAAACCACCCTACATCCGATGCACTCGAAGGTTACAAACCAGTCCATGCCAAAATGGCAAAGAAACTAGCTGCACATGGGATTATGATCAAGGAAAAAGTTGACTTTGATAGCGACTATTATCCCGACATCATGAATCCCATAAAAGTCAGATTGGACAAGAAGGGCTGGGCGGCAGATTTCATCGCACCAATGATGACGCCTGATGCAAATGGCAATGCCAGAACGATTGCGTTCTGCTACATCGCCAAGATTATCGCAAAGAAGTCAGGTACGACGATTGGTATGAGCGGCAGCAAAATAGTCTACGACCACGAGATCGTTGGCGATGTTTACTCGGTTAAGGTGCCAGGGTATACATATTCTGCCCTTACCGACAACAAGCGTATCAGACAGTTCCTACCATACTATGTCGATCAGGCAAAAGATGTGCTTGCAAGCATCAAAGATGATAGCATCGATCCGATCCAGAAGCTGCAGTGGAAATTCAAAAGAGGCGTGAGCGATCAGGAAGCGTTTCAGGTTATACTGAGCGATTTGATCGAAAGTTCATACCAACATGAGCTGCAGCATGTCAAAGACGATGTACTTGCCAATAGCGAGACGATAAACAGAAGTCGCATGTCAAATGAAGGTAGAGTGATGATGAAAACAGTCATTGAAGCTCGCGGCATTATGGGACAAGTCGCTTACAGCAAGGCAAGCATATACGCTGTTAGTCATCTACGGCATTGGTGTAAAGCCAGAGATCCTCAGTTCAAAGGAGCAGGTCAGATTGCCGGGGGATTCTTGGACAGAAACGAGGCCATTACCAACGACAAATCAGTCATGGAAATGGAACAGACTATCCGAGCATGGGGAGAAAAGGGCCTGAGAAAAAGCGATCCGTTTTACAACGAGATCGTGGAAAATCTCCAAAAGGGCGATCCTAATCCGGTACTGACAGCAGCGAAGAAACTAGGGCTGTAAGAAAACGAAGAATACATTTAAAGGGAGGTGGTGCAGTGGTTGATGCAATAGCATCGACCACTTTTTTATTTAATTCATTTCTTGACAAAAAAGAGCGGATGAAAGAATACATCTATCATACCGCTCATGGTTCGAGTGCTACTTGGCGACCCATATGCCGCCTTCTGTTAGAACTGGTTCTTTTGGGACAGCTCCTGGAGAGTCGACTGTCTCATCTTTCTGATCGAAATCAAGATCATAATTCTTGGGATCTATATCTGCTCCTCTCATAAGATAGACAAGTCCCATCAGTTGCTTCTCTGTAAAGACGAAGAGCTTTGCCAGAGACGCGCCTTCCATGTTAGCAAGTGCCAGTGCTGCATTGCTGCAGCCATTCAGACTCGACCTTCCGCGTGTATAAGCAAAGTCTTCTACTAGCGAGCACTGCTGCCTAAGGTCAAACTCATCAACACCCTTACAAAGGGAACAATGTTTACTAGCAAGCCAGTGATGGGTCGCTAGCTGAACTGCAACATACTGGATATTGAACCATCTGAGTGACTTGTGCAACTCAGACAGCAGGTTATCAACCCCTTTCCTCAATTCTCCAGATTCGAGCCATTCGGCCGAAAGTGTCAAATCGAACAACTCAGAATCTTCAAGAGTAACAATCGGACTTTCTCTCTTGCCGCGGATCCTGTTCAACAGGCATTCGATGGAGGTCAGATATACTCGGATCATGTCGCGATACCAGACATTGTTGCCAAAATCTTCTAATTTGGAATCCCCATACTCAGAGACAACTTCCTCAAGATCCATCGGGTATGCAGAATGGGTCATCGTGACTGACCAGAACTCGTAACGCACCACCGGTAACTGGTCAAAATTGTCAACGAAATGCTCAATCCTCCTACCCATCTCAACCTCACCGAGGGAAGATATATAAAGCGTCATGCCCCACCTCACTCAACAGAATATAAAGCACGATTGTTATACCATATTTACGGTATTTATTCAAACTATGGCATCGTTATTAATAAAAAAATGGCCGGGCGATGTGCCCGGACCAAAGTGTACTACTCATTCTCCATTTAGTTCATGTGACGGTGTGCTTCTTGCCGCATCCTAGCTTGACCATACATCATGGACAGTGTCTGATAGGCCATCAGGACCTTCGAGCGTCTTTGCGCGGGTATCTTGGAAATCAATGGTATCAGTTCTTCTTTTGCCGCCA
>Ga0209417_1006666_pt1 | contig 11651 bp, 3 predicted proteins | sample RifGroF2_FD_184002 | JGI IMG/M metagenome (GOLD analysis project Ga0209417, IMG submission 184002) | Groundwater microbial communities from Rifle, Colorado, USA - Groundwater F2 (SPAdes) (version 2) | ecosystem: Environmental > Aquatic > Deep subsurface > Groundwater | place: Rifle, Colorado... | reverse complement strand
TATCAATGTTATCAACAGTGAACTTCATCGCTTTTAATGATTTTAATTTCTGACTATCTTTAAAATAATTTGTAAAGGAATCGTCTAATGAGTTCACATTGAAATTTTTCAAATTATTTCTTTCATTTATGGTAGTTGTATTAATTGACTTTAAAAAGGTAGCGTCGATTAGCTTTAATTCTTCAGGTGTTAATGTGATTATTTTTGAGTCTAAGAAAAATTTAATATAACTAATAATTTTAATTGCATCTAAACTGACAAGATCGACGAACATATCCGGATTTTTTAAAAGACCGGATTTGGCGATTGTCATAACTGTTTCTTTAAGCTTCACAGCTTTTTCACTACTGAGTGTTGTTGAGATGTCTGTTGTTTTATTATTATTTACGGCTTCTTGCACTTCATCGACAAGTTCTCCAAAATATCGGGTGGAAAGAGCCAACATTCTTTTTTGAGCCATGAGTTGTTTGCTAGAAGAAACCTCCATATTTCCGGTATACATGGAAAAAAGAGATGGATTTAAACGTGTGCTGATGTTAAGAAAATAGGTGCTGGATGGATTGCTTCCATATGTTGCTCCTTCTTTGGTTGGAATGGTTGTTACTATGAACGGATTGGGATTTGTATAAATGACGGGATCTTCTTTATCTCCAACAAGTGTCGGTCCGTAAACAAGTCCGATGTTTGCAAACTCCTTCCACGTGTCGCTTTCTATTATAGAATAAAGCATTTTTCGATATTCGTCGCATGGTTGTTTGTTTCGTTTACAATCATCCAATTTTTTCTGAATGAGGTCTGCTTTTAATTCATAAATTTTAGCTAATTCATCTTGATCAAGAAAATATCCGTTTGTCCCGGGCATATGAATTTCTGCTTTATCAAACAGGTTAATATTGCGTTTATTGCTTAAATCAATTTGGCAAAAATTCGAATAAAAGTTGTCATAATTTTCTAACGCAACATCTGTTTTACCAGCTTCACTAAGAGCTTTCAGAAAAATTCCTCTCACGAGAAGATTTGTCTGGTCATCGTCGGTATATTGCATGGTTTCACAAAATACTATTTGATTTCGAATAAAATCGAGTTCACTTATTAGGTTATCTTCTGGCTTTGTTTCACTGGTTGAATTTTCTTTTCCGGCGTTACAAATTTTAAGAAAATCCTCCGCCATTTTTTTTGCTTCCTCATTTGTCATCTTTTTTAATACGGATATAATGTTTTGCCATAGATCCGATGTTATTTTTGACCGATTTCCATAGGAATTTATTCCTACTTTTGGAACCAATCTTATTTCAGGAGCTCTATTATTAGGGAGATCGAATTTTAAATCGATATTAAAAAAACGATTTACAAAACTACCTCTTGGACTTTGATACATGTTGTTATGAATGTTGCAGTATTTTAATAGTGTTTTAATCATCACAGATGCGTTATGTGTGCTTAATTCCATATTCATATCATTCACATTCATTGTAAATCCCAAGTATTCTTCTAATGCATATGAAAGTTTTGGCTCTGTCGTATTCTCGTCACGGATTAGATCATACTTCCTGAGATCAAAGGATTTGCCATAAATAATAGATGAGCTAACGATTATGTTAGATTGTGTTTTTGGAATATAGAGTTTAATCCCATCGGAAAGCAATTCTTTTTCTTGTGGTGGTTTCGGATGAAAGGATAATCGGGTTGAACTTAGCAGGTTGGGTTTAATAAATATATAATTCTGATCATTGTTATTTGGATAGTGATATTCAAACTTTATTTCTGGAAATGCAAATTTTATTCTTAATACCCCGTTATTTATTTGTTCAGTAAACCGTTCGTCAATTTTTATGATAGTTGGATCATTATCTGATAACTTAAACCCTTTTTTAATAAGAGCTTCAAGCGGATCAGCGGATGATAACATGACATCAAGAAAGTTATCATTAATAATTCTTTCAACTCTATCATCGATTTTAACTTCTTTAATAACCCCCAATTCAATCAAGTAATTCAAATAGTCTAAATCATGTTTACTATAGGTGTTGGGTTTATTCGTCCAAGTATCAGCTGATATTAGCCGGTCTTTACTTGATAATATATTTTTTATCATAACGTTGCTGTTAAATAAATAGGGTGCAATATTTTTTTGTTGAGTGCCGATACGTGTTGAAATCGTTACAACTTTTTCACCATTGATTTGTTGAGTATCAATTATTTTACGTTTTGGAGTCCATTTCAAGGTATAATTTATTTTATTTAAATCATAATCGTTATCGATAGATTCATAACAGGGTGGGCAGTAAGTAGTATTGTTACATATGAGGTCCATTTGCCGAGATTGAGTATTTCCTAATAGTTTAAATATATTCATTTTATACTCCTTATTAGTATACCAATGATCGGGTTCTAACCGAACTTGTATCTTCTTCTAAATATTCAAGAAGGTCTTTGGTAAGTAAACCATCAAATTTTTCTTTTTGTTTCGCTTTTACTTTAAATACTAATGTTTCAACATCCCGTTTTAGTTCATGTTTTAACCATGCTTGTCTGGGCAGATTCTTTTCAGTGGATGATAACAATTCGTAACATACTATTTTCAATTGATCGACGATCTCTTTGCTGAAAAGTTCGGTATGTAACCCTAACGTATAGATGGCCCGGTCAAATAATTGCTTATAAAAAGAAAATAACTCATTATCATAGGTCATGATGTGAAAGGATAACGATACGTTATTTTGAATATCCGATTGGAGTTGTTGAATCTGTTTAATCGTTTCGGTCAGGACATTAAGAAAATGAATCTTCCCTTGTTCATAGTCTGGAATGGTCGTTTTATCTTTTAAAAGATCCATGTTGATTTGTTCAAATTTATAGACGATTTCTAGTTGATATAATTTGAATTCCTTCAATGTTTTAAAAAATTTATCATCTTCATATATAGGATGATAATCGTCTTCTTGGAGTATTTCAATTAATGAACCGATTAACGAGTGTCTCGATTTTAATTCTTGAGTGGTCTGTTCATTAATCGCAGCGTATTTTTCTGTCTTTAGACTCGGATTATCCACCGATCCATTTAGTTGGTTTGCGATGAGTTTTCTTTCAAGTAAATATACATAGGCAAATTCTAATCTTAACCGTGATAATATCATTTCATGTTTATATTTTTTCTGGTCTGGATATAGCAAAAAATTATTTCGAATGATTTTGCTTAAGTTCCAATTCGACATGGGTGATCCAATTTTTGAATATAATTCCTCTGCTTTCGCATCTTTTGAAAAATAATCTTTGATATTTTTTAAATAACTGTTTTGAGGTTCCACTTGAGTTGTAAAATCAATCAGTTTATTAATTTTAACCAAACTTGAATCAATTTCTTCCAAACTAATATCCCCGTCATAACTTGCAAAAGGGTAGGTTTTATTAACTTCATCCCTTATTTCAAGCTCAGCTAATTTTGAAAGAATTTCCATGGAGTCCATTAATGTTTTATATACTAAACTGTAATTAACTGGACTTGATTGTGATAAATCCATTTTCTTATCCAGATAATTTTCTGTGGTTTTCGGTAATAAATACCTTAGATAATCGATTGCTTCAAACTTTAATGCTTCTAAGTTGTCTGTTTTTGAAAGGGCATTCAATGCTTTTAAATAACTATCTTCCACTTCTTTATAGAGGGTTAAATTGTCTGTTTCAGATAACTTAACATGGCCTTTCTTTTGAATATTAAATAAAATCCCCACCGTTTTTAGTATAAAGATTGCGCGTGTATCGTCTTTATTTAAACCGGATGCAAACTTATCAAAGGAAAGGATATCAGAATTTAAAAATTTAGATATTTCTTCTGAAATTATAAACTTATTTCTAATCCCCAGTTTATTAAATGCTGATGGTTCATAGAGTTTTAATTCAAATTTAGAAATATGACTTCTTAAAATAGTGATAATTTTCTTCTCGTAGTTTTTAATCGAGTCTGGAAGATCCAGTTTTTGTTTGCCGGAGTCTGTATAAAACTTAGGCTGGATTCTCCCTTTTTTTAAGTAACCTTTTTCTTCTAATCCTTTGATAAATAACTCTTTCGGGAGTGTTTTTGTTGCAAGTATTTTAAAGCTTTCAGTATCTATCGTTTGAAGAGTCATTGCTCCAAGAAGCATAAAACTATTCCCTATTTCAGTTATTAAATCAATAAATACTTGTTGTTTCCAAACTTCAGGATGTTCCTCCTGTGTCATTTCGGCAGCAAGCTCTTCGATAAACTGAATTCCGAAGTGGATATTTGTTCTAAGTGTGGAGTTACGTTGAGCTTCACTCTCCCTGTTTTTTGCAAGATTATTTACTGCTTCTAGTCTGAAGCATCTTAGTTTATGAACCGCATTTCTGTTACCGGCAAGTTCTGCAAATGCTTGCAAATCATGAAGCAGATATACATATTCGCTGTATCTATTGAGCCAGGAATAACCAGATTCCAGTACTTTAATACAATTACTTGCAAATGCCTCATCAGTCGGAAAATCGGCAGCCAGAATATAGAGCTGCAGATAGTCGCTGGTGTAGTTATAAGGAATTCCGATCGCTAGTATTTTCTCAATACGTGGCTGCATTCGTTTATCAATAATAAATTTTTCGCCAAACATATTGCTGAAAAATTTCTGAAATACAGTAAAATCAAACTTGATATCTTTTTTATTGAATACATTTTTTGGATTATCCCATTCAGGTAGTCCATCGCTTTGGAATAATTCTTGTTTAAGTTTTATTGGCGTATCTAATCTAAAGTTATCTTTTATAGCTTCAACTACGGATGTATGTGCATTTAATTTCAGATCCAGTTCTTCCTTCCACTTAACAAATTCAGGTTTATTAAAGTAAGTAATAATGTTATTAGAGAGTTTTGTTAAAATTTTATAAGTTTTATCACTACATTGTTCGTTTAATTTTTTAGGATCATAGTATGCCAAATGACCGTTTTTGTAGTTCGACAGGAAATACACTAACTTGAGAGGATCTGAAAATATATCGAAACTGATATCAACATTTTCTTTAAACCCAAAACGAGCTAGGTTGTAGATGTATTTATAAATAACAATAGCCAGATTTTTGCTAAGCTCTTCTTGTTTTTCAAAATCATTTTCTGCATTAATAAAATTTTCAGTAATATTGAAAATTTCTTTAATATTATCAGAGTAACTTCCCAATGAGTCTTGGGCATATTGATAGGTGTCTATTTTTGGACTTGTAATTTGAATTTGCGGATTCCCAATCGATTTAGTAAGTAGCGCCAGTTCGTTATATACAGAGTTCAGCGATTCGTTTAAACGAATTCGGCCTTTAGATAATGGGAATGTTAAGGTATTCCCATGTTTAAAATTTTCAAACGCTACAGGCGCATTTCGTTCCGGATCCCAGTTTCTCAGAAGGGTTATCAGGTTGGCCATTTCAGATGACGGAGATGTATAAAACATATCTTTAGGGACGTTTATTTCGATACATCGTTTAAACAGATCGGTGTATTTGTTGAAAGGAATAATGTTTTTAAAATTGGATAGTGTTTGAACTAGTTTTTCCTGTTCCTTTTCAATATCAAATTTGGGCTTACTCTCTTTAGTGATTCCCATTTCGTTAAATGCATAGTCAACGACCTTCAACATATCTTTGTCCAGAGGTTGTTCGAATGACGATAAATTTTTAAAAATGTAATCAATGGCCAGTTGTTTAAATATGGCTTTTTTATCGGATGACAATGCAGATTGTTTTACGGCTTGATCCATTGCCTTATTAATAAATACACTAAACTTATCAAATTCATGGTAATACAGTTTTAGCATCAGCGGTATAAATTTGTAGCTGACGCCAACGATAATAGATGAGTATAATTTGTTTTTCTGGTTAATAATTGGTTTTTCTTTTTTTAGGTCTAAGTGATATACCCCTCTTAAAAACCCTTCTTCTTCGAGGAGTGTATCCATTACATTAAAATTATCACTGATTACTTTTTCCCAATACCCTTGATTTTGTTTGTCAATTTGTGAAAATTCAAGAAAAACATCAAATAATAACGCATTCACATTAAATTCAAATAGTGTGGCATCGTCTATATCAGCTATATCAGGAGTAGATTTTAATAACAGAGATGATTTATTATTATGAAGTATTTGTCCGATCCCATTATGCTTAAGCTCTTTAAGCATAAGTGATGCTTTCTCTAAAAAGGGTGATCGAGATGTATTGATAATGGTTTTAATCTGATTAACATAGCTTTCATATTTAGGTCCAAGCCCATTCTCAATCATTTCACCGGTCGCTAAGATATTTGCACTATCAATATTTTCAGCTGTATTTTCAATCCAACCTTTTTCAACTAAAAGAGCTAACACTTCTTTTTTTAGAGGATCATTGTCTTCAAAGACCTTTAAAATGTCTTGCTTTGATACTTTTCCGGGAAGAATGTTGCTTAAATGTAAATAGGCTCGAGTGAGGAGTATATTGGCGTCCATCGCGGAGTGAATATCTTTTTCCTCGGGAGTTTGTAGTATTTTGCCATCCTTGTTATCAGAATATTTTAACTGTGAATTATCAATAGAAACGACTCTCGATGATGGGAAAAGATTGTCTTCCAATCGCATTTTTTCTATGCCTTGAAGTAATTGAGATACAAGCTTAAACAGATAAGTTTTATTGGCAATTGTTAGCTTGTTGGTTTTGTCACAGTGAGCATCAATAAATTCATATAAAGAGAGTGCATTATTAACGGCTGTGACCTGGTCAATAATTGCGATGTGCGATATTGCTTGGGAGTTATCTTGTAGTAATATTGCGGATCCTATTGGTACAGTGGTAAGATCAACAATGTTTTGAAGATCTCTTATCCGAAGCTTAATGTATAGATCCAGTTGTTCTTTATCTTGAATTTCTGCACTATTAAACATCGTTTTAAAAAGGATAATGGCTTGTTGTTTTATCTCCGATGTATTATCAGGTACATTTTTATTTAATTCAGCCAAATCAATTTGAGTGTCACGTAAATAATTCAGAACGCTTCCAATATAGGGTAAAACCAATTCGCCATTTTTATACATATTGTTTTGAAAAAAAGATATTAAGTTGTAAACTTTTTTTGTCGGTATTGTTCGGTATCGGTAAATTTCAAGCAAATAATTCTCTTTCAAAATATTAATAAACTCTTCATCCATTGATCCTATTTCATAATCTCCATTAATCGAGTCGTTGATGTCTGTTCTTATAGCTGTCATTATGGCTGTGAGTTTCTCTCGATTATCCATATCATTTGTAGTATCTAGAGAATATAAAAGGACTTCATTAAATGATTTTTTCTTATCGGAAGGCGTTTTGATGTTTTCTTTAAACGTATTAATTATCTTTTCAATAAAAACTGTTTCTTTGGAGGAGGGATCTTTTAAAAATTCATACTTTAAAAGTTTTTCCTCATCAACCTGTTGCAATATTCCGTTGTCATGGTCAGACAGAATTTGATTTGCAATTGCAGCAAATTCGTTATCGGTAGGTTCAGCCATTAGTATATATTTGGCTAAAAGGACGGATGACGGAGTCTCTTTTTGTAGGCCTTCAATGATAACAAGTAGGATATTGAGTTCTTTACGAATAAACGCTATATTCTTGTCAGTTAATTTATTTTTATCTTCCAGTTTTTCATTAATTTTCCCTATGAGGGTATTTATAGATTCCTCTGACAGAGGAGTATCACTTTTCCTGAAATAAATTTTTTCTTGTTCATTGATAATATTATATAAAAATGAACTAGTTTCAGTCTGAGAAATTTGAGCAATATCCAACATATCTTGTTTTATAGGGGTTGAATCGATATCAAGCAAGTAGGACCCAATTGTTAATCGTTCTATTGGTTCAGGAATATCAGATCCATTATTTTTTGTATTTTTAAATAGGTTAAGACAAATATGATAACAATGAGTTTCGATATCTTTGTATGGATAGCTAAATAATATATCAAGAAATCTCTGTTTAGATTCATTATAACCTTTGGGTAAGGACTCATATATATTTTGTAAATACCTCTCAATGGTTGGTTTCATATTTTCGGATACAGTTCTGAACATATCCAATAAAAATGGCAATTGCTCGATTGAGTATCCAAATTCTTTGTCTAAATAATCTAAGTATTCTTCAGTATCCACCTTGTTGTCAGCTTTTTGAATATCAGTAACTGTTGTAAATGTTATGTGTAAATTTGGGTCGAAATAACTTGTTAAGGGAATCTTTTCTAAAAAGGGGTTAATAAATTTAACATTTAAAGGGTCAGATGTTGAGACTCCTTTACTATCATTTATCAGCTTGTAAATTGCTGACAATAAATTGTTAATTTTTGTATTTCCCTCTTTTTTTGATGGATTTTGTTGTTTTAGTAACTTAATGACTATTCCAAGATCCACTTGATTATTTTGATTTACAATACTTGGGTATTCCGTTTTATTGGATATAATATGTTGTAAAAAATTATCTATTTTATTGTTGCATAAATTCCAGGTAGAAAGAAGATTGCCCTTCATTTGTTGGGGAATTTGACTTCGTCTAGGTTCCAGAGGATGGTTATTAGTCTCTATTTTGCTACTACTGCTCATTTATTATCCCCTTTTATTATAGCTTATTATTAACCAAAATGAATGGCTTTATTAATATATCGGTGAAACAGCTAAAATATTGCATCGATTTCATTTGGTTCCTTATTTTATTTCTTCAAAACTGATGTTTCTTATGCCAATATTGATACCGTTATTAGAAAATGTTGTCATATATAGCTGATTAAGGTAGAGATATCCATGGTTTGCTGGAATTTTATATCGTATTTTGCTTAAAAATTCCGGAATATAGACAAGGTATCCGTCAGGATTGGTAGATCTGTTAGCATCATATAAGTCTAGAGGCTTATTCATATTGTTGAAAAACACACATATACTATATTGTGGTTTGTCATAGGATATTGCTTTATCTCCATAGATATTGTGCCAATTGCTTTTAACATTTGCAATTTCAAAGGTTAAAATATAGGCTTTTGTTGGATCAAGTTTTGCGGGTGCCGCGAGTTCAGTTTTTTCAGCGATTCTAAATATTGCCGTATCACCTGGTAGTCTTCCGGATATATTCCATTCGTAGTTTGGAAAATATTCTATTTTATAAGCTGGAGCGCTAAAGCCCAAGCTGTTCTTTGTTGTTTTTGAAGTTAATTCTTTAATTACTAGATCACTTGCAAATAAAGTGAATTGTTTAAATGCTTTACTTGATCTTTGTATGCAAAGATCAAAGACCTGATTATTTGGAAGTGTTTGACTTTTCGATGTGATTGTATTTGCAATAGCAGTATTCATTTTATCTCCAGTTGTACTAATTCTTTCTAATTGTATTTATCGTAAGCAATGCTAAAAAATTTCAGTAAATACATTTTGATATTCTGTTTTATTAATAAAGAACCAACGAGAATCACTGCTAAAAGAGGTAAACAAGTATTCCTTTTATATTATTGTCAAAGAAAACAGAAATTAAAGGATTAAGTTTATTCTTAAATGGGCATGCTATTTATACTACGACATATTGAAATAATCTGTTGTTAAAAAATGAGTGAAACTTTTTAAAGTATGATTCGATAACTTTAATAAGAAAAATAATAGGTTCTATTTGTTTAAGTAAGGAGAATGAGTTTAAGATGAATAAGCAATACGATTACTGCTCTTATATAATTCGAAATAAAGTAATGGCTTCTACGGCTGACACAATTAGTCAAGACAGAGCAGATGCAACCGCCTATTCGCATGTGTCTCCAGTTGCAAAAATGCTTGGGGCAGAAAAGACTCAGGAAATCATCAACCAGGTTAATAATGTAAAGACTCCTGTGGCAACGGTATCCAAGGAAGTAAAAGCTCTGTATGATCAATTTTATACATACATGGCAGAGCAGTCTACGTCTCTTCAGGACTATGCAAAATCATCCATCAGCAAAATCGCAGATTTAAGAACCCGTATGTCGCTGTGTTTGGATGCAAACATGGCAATGCAGATGTTGATGCTTATGGGCCTATATGCCATGGGAAGTAATGCACCGGATACATCGGAGATTGCTAATCAGGCAATGATGGCTGGGATGGTATTCTCTCCAAATATTGGTAGTACATTATTAGCAATTAAAAAAGGTGCGGCTAATCATTGGAAGGTTATTTCTTCATTAACCGTTGGTGGCGCTGCATTTTTATTGTCTGGAACTGCAACCCCGATTGTGACATTCGGTGTTGTTTTTACATCATTATGGGTATTATTTAATTCGACCTTGGTTCGAAACTCAAAATCAGGATGGGAAAAAAGAATACTAAATGTTTACAATAAGATGCTTAATCCTGCGGAACTAAACAAGGAAAGTACTCTGATTGCTGCAATGAATTTGCAAAATATTTTCTCGATGACCATGCTTTTAGAAGGATTAGATAAAGCTCAATCTGCATTCAGTGGCGAAATGGAGCGGATATTAAATTCTAAAGACGGAGAAGCCGAGCTTGTAAAAAACCTTCAACAATACTTTTTAGAAGGAGTTAGCGGTCTTGAGCGAACACTAGAATCAATCAATGGAATTGTACCGGATATGGCATTTACTCAAATAGACGGTATTGGCGAGAAAGAAGCCAAGGACATTTATAAAAAGTTGGAAACGCTAGGTTTTATCACAAATGGTAAAATTACGGTAAAAAATAATGAAACGATAGAACAGGCGATTTTAACATCTGGAAATAAAATCCACTCAGATCCGAAAACAGAACAAAAAATAATTGATTTGTTATCCCAGTATCAGTTGTCTCTTGAAAGTGATGCTGCGTATATGCCGAAATACAATGAATTAATGAAAATCATCCAATCCATTCAATCAAATGAGAATGTTACGGATGCTGATCGGGCAAAAGCAAAAAATATCATAATCGAGATGATAAATGACACACGAAAATTAAATCCAGAATTGTCCGATTTGATCGACCCGATAGAGAACCTATTAAATAATAATGGTAATACAAGTATTGAAGAATTAAGAAAAGAAGTTGGGGAAATGGCCAAAAAATTTGACTCATATTTCTCAGAAATTAATAAGACTCATTACAATAAAATACATGGAAAGTTTGGAGCAGTAAATAGAATTAAGGCGTTGAAAGCTATGAATATGTTGTGTATGGCTATGTTCACCTATTCTTTGGCAATTAATCCCTTATTAATTGGAATTAATCCAGTAAACTATCTTGGAGGAATGATTTTTCTATATGCGCCAATTATGTATTTTCTGGTTGATGGTGTTATCAATTACTATAACAATCTCCAGAGCTTTTTTAATCAGAATATTGAGAAATATGGAACAAATCACCTTTCTCCTTATGATCAGTTTTTCCATACCGCATTCAGATATGCATTCCCTAACACGGAAATTGATTGGCAGATAAAGGACTATGAAAATCATGTTGAAATGGATGGAAATTATGTCCCAGTAAATATGGTTGGTTCTAAATTCCCGTTATTAAGACCGGAACAAATCGGTTATATTTTTATGATTAACTCTAGTAATGTCAGAAGAAAATTATTAATAGAAAGGAGCGGTGAAAATGGAAAAAGGAAAAACTAAAGAGGATATCAAAGATTTGGAT
>Ga0209417_1006662_pt1 | contig 11655 bp, 9 predicted proteins | sample RifGroF2_FD_184002 | JGI IMG/M metagenome (GOLD analysis project Ga0209417, IMG submission 184002) | Groundwater microbial communities from Rifle, Colorado, USA - Groundwater F2 (SPAdes) (version 2) | ecosystem: Environmental > Aquatic > Deep subsurface > Groundwater | place: Rifle, Colorado... | reverse complement strand
TCCTGCATCAGGTTCGGTAAGGTCCATCGAACAGGTGTCGCCCATACAAACGCGGGGAAGAAATTCTGCTTTGATGCTTTCATCTGCAAACTCTGCAATCGTCTCAGCACAGTCCTGCAAGCCCCAAATATTAGCGAAACCTGCATCAGCGCGGGATACCATTTCACCTCCCATGATATAGGGAATCATTGAAAAGTTCAAACCACCGTACTGACGGGGCAGTGCCATGCCATATAAACCGGCCTGAGCCAGTGCATTGTGATTTTCCTGCGTGCCACGGGCATATTTCACACGGTTGTTGATTACCTGCGGACCTTCTTTATCGACTTCTTCGGCATTAGGAGCAATGATGTCTCCACATATTTCACCGATGATTTCCAACACTCTTTCATAATTGTCGATGGTATCTTCAAAATCGCGCGAAGCGAAGTCATATTTATCTTTATCAGCAAAATTACGCTCCTTGAGGGTAACAATTTTCTGCATCAGGGGATGAGATAGCTGAAATTTTAATGCCGGATTATTACTGTAGTAGTTCATAATTATTTGCTGTTTTTCTTGTAATACTGAATCATTTTTGGAACAACCTCTTCAACGTTGCCGGTGATTACATAGTCGGCAATGGCGTTGATGGGTGCATGCGGGTCATTGTTGATGGCAATGATCATCGCACTTTCCTGCATGCCGGCGATGTGCTGTATCTGACCGGAAATGCCGCAGGCAATGTAAAGTTTCGGACGTACGGTAGTGCCTGTTTGTCCAATCTGACGTTCATGTTCTGCAAGTCCTGAATCCACAGCAGCACGCGATGCACCAACTTCACCTCCCAACACAGCAGCCAGGTCATAAAGCATCCTGAAATTTTCAACACTTCCCATACCATAGCCTCCGGCAATAATAATCGGAGAAGCCTTCAGGTTTACCTTTGATTTCTCCATGTGACGTTCAATCACTTCAATTACGAAATCAGTGTCGGAAACATATTTTGCAACTTCAAGTTTTTTTGTTTTTCCGGCATACTTTTCATCACGGATTTCTTTTTTCATCACACCTTCACGAACGGTTGCCATTTGCGGACGGCAATCAGGATTCACAATCGTAGCAACGATATTTCCACCGAAAGCAGGGCGGATTTGATACAGAAGATCGTTATATACTTTTCCGGCCTTTTTATCTTCATAAGCTCCGATTTCCAAAGAAGTACAGTCGGCTGTTAATCCACTGAATAATGCGGAAGATACGCGTGGTCCCAAATCACGACCTATGGAAGTTGCTCCCATCAATGCAATCTGAGGTTTTTCTTCTTTAAAAAGATTAACTAACACTGATGTGTGTGGAAGAGTAGTATAAGGCGACAAACGTTTGTCATCAGCCAAATACAAGGTGTCGACTCCGTAAGGAAAAACCTGTTGTCCGATTTTATCTAATTGATAACCGATGGCAACAGCTTCCAGTTTGCATTTTTGCTGATCCGCCAGTTTACGGCCTTTGGTCAGCAACTCAAGACTAACATCACCTACGATGCCGTCCTCAATTTCTAAATATACAAATATATTGTTCATTTTTCATTCTTTTTGTATTGTCTACGGTCTGCAGTCTACTGTCTCCGGTCTTTGTTCTGCTGTCTATCGTCATTTGACTGAAGACCGTTGACTGTAACCGTTTAACCGATAGTGTGGTTGGCAATTAATTCCTTCATTAACTCTTCAATTTCAGCATCAGCGGCAGTCAGTTTTTTGCTTTCTTTAGCTGTGAAAACTACGTTCTCAATTTGCTTAACCTTGGTTGGAGAACCACTTAATCCAAGCCATTTAGCTTCATGCTCAATGTCAGCTACGCCCCACTCTGCGATATTCAGATATGGATGAGTTTGATAGAAATCGGTATAATCAGTTGAAGATTCCTGCCTTTCGGTAGTTGTTTTGGCATTTTTGTATTTCAGGGTAAGTTTTGCATGTCGGGGACGGCAATTGGCGGCGGAACCGTTAACGGTTATCACCATTGGAACGGGGCCTTTCACGACTTCTACTCCTCTTTCGAGACGGCGTTTTACGGTGATTTTCCCATCAGACAAATCTAAAATTTCTTCAGCATAAGTAATTTGAGGGAGGCCTAATTTCTCAGCAACCTGCGGTCCAACCTGGGCTGTGTCACCATCAATAGCCTGACGGCCACAAACGATAATATCCACTTTGCCAATTTTTCTTATGGCTGCTGCCAGGGCATAGGATGTTGCCAGGGTATCTGAACCGGCAAATTCGCGGCCACTCAGCAGATATCCGCCATCGGCTCCACGATACATACTTTCCCTGATGATTTCAGCGGCTCGGGCGGGACCCATCGTCAGCACATGAACTTGTGCTCCTTCAATTTTTGATTTTAAACGAAGTGCCTGTTCGAGTGCGTTCAGATCTTCGGGATTGTAGATGGCAGCAAGCGCAGCACGGTTAACCGTACCATCAGCTTTCATAGCATCTTTCCCAACATTACGCGTATCGGGCACTTGTTTTGCAAGTACAACAATGTTAAAACTCATTTGCGTATTTTTTTGGTTTGTTTATGTGATTGGTTCATTCTTGATGAGTCAATATCCCGCTCAGTTTTCGTTAAAAAAGAGAAAAAGGGATGCTTTGAAAAAAAGCCGTACAAAAATAGCAGTTTTTATTTAAGATACAATTATTTATTGCACATATTTGAATTTATGTGCATAAAAATTAAGTCCTTCTGTGTGTTATTTCGTTTTTTTAGATTTGTGGAATTGCATCAAACTCTTTCATTATGTCAAAAAATCTGCTTAAAACTATTGTAACTTTCTGAATGTACTTGTATAACTGTTGTGGGCTAACTGTTTAAATGATTTATATGTATTGCTCTAACTCATAATATTTGACTTGATAAGACACATTGCTGTTCGTTATAGAGCAATTAAAAAAAGGCGGCGGGCTTTGGTTTAAAAGCCCGCCGTCTTTTTAGTGAAAGCCCGCGGGCTTTTGAATAAGAGCCCGCCGCCTTTTAAACCAAAGCCCGCCGCCTTTTTCATGAGATTTACATATCATAGACCTGACTTCAATGGGTATAAAATAACGCGGGACTTTTCACAAAGTCCCGCGTTATAAATAGGTATTAGTTTTTTTAAGGTATAAAAAAGATTGTGTTGTTTAGTTAACGATTGCAAAGAAAACGGGATTTTACATGGCAACCAAACGAAAAAACATGTTTTACAACCTATTTTTGCTTGTTTTTGGTTATTTCAATCAAAAAAGTGGCTTTTTTATAATATGAAATACCCAATAAAAGTATTTTGAAAAAATCTGTATCTTTGTTGGGCCAAAATAAAGTGCAATGATAAGAAAAATATCTCTTTTTATAATAATTGTAATGGTTTTTTCATGTCGTCAGGATGCAAAACCCGTTGCTAATAAGGAAGCACCTGTAAGTGTGCCGTCATTTTCGGCCGATTCTGCTTATCGCTTTGTAGAGGAGCAGGTGAATTTCGGACCCCGTGTGCCTAATACTGATGCCCATAAGGCTTGTGCCGACTATCTTGTGAATACATTAGAAAGTTATGGAGCAGTTGTTATTGAGCAGAAAGTAAAACTTCGTGCATTTAACGGTGATATACTCGATGCTAACAATATCATTGCTTCCTATAAACCTGAAGCAAAACAGCGGATTTTACTTTTTGCACATTGGGATACACGTCCCTGGTCGGACCACGACCCTGATCCTGCAAATTACAACAAGCCGGTATTGGGAGCAAATGATGGTGCGAGTGGTGTGGGTGTTTTGCTTGAGATTGCCAGAAATATAGGTATTTCCTCTCCACGCCTGGGTGTTGATATAATATTCTTTGATGCCGAAGACTATGGTGCACCCGAAAATTATACCGGAAATGCGGAAGATTCATGGTGTCTTGGATCCCAGTATTGGGCAAAAAATCCCCATGTCAGTCCATATGCTGCGCGTTTTGGAATATTGCTTGATATGGTGGGGGCGCCCGATGCAACTTTTTACAGGGATCAGATTTCCGAGCATTTTGCCGCGAATGTTGTTAGTAAAGTGTGGGATAAGGCATTAAATCTTGGTTTTGAAAAATACTTTGTGAATAAACCCGGCGGAGCTATTACTGATGATCATCTTTATGTGAATCAGATTGCCGGTATTCCCAGTATTGACATCATCCATTATAATCCTGACAACCAACATGGTTTTGGGGATTATTGGCATACTGTAAATGATGATATGAGAAATATTGATAAACAAACGCTTTTTGCAGTCGGCACGACGGTGATGCAGGTAGTTTATAATGAATATTAATTTATTTAAACCATATAAGTCATATAAGTACCATATAAGCTTATATGACTTATATGGTAATAAAATAATACAATGAAGTTCAAAAAAATAGCAGTAAAAATCGGTAGCAATGTCCTCACCAGACCTGATGGAACGCTGGATATCACGCGCATGTCGGCATTAGTGGATCAGATTGCTGTGTTGCACAAAAAAGGAGTGGAGATTGTGCTTATTTCTTCAGGAGCTGTTGCTTCGGGAAGGAGCATTATGGGTTTAAACAAAAAAATGGATGTGTTGGATCAGCGTCAACTTTTTTCTGCTGTAGGTCAGGCAAAGTTAATCAATCATTACTGGGATTTATTTCGGGATCATGGAATAACGGTAGGTCAGGTGCTGACAACCAAGGAAAATTTCAGCAGCCGTCGCCACTACCTGAATCAACGCAACTGTATGAAGGTGATGCTCGAGAATAAAGTCATTCCTATCGTTAATGAAAATGATACGGTATCAGTCTCGGAGTTGATGTTTACTGATAATGATGAACTCTCGGGTCTGATTGCCTCCATGATGGATATGGAAGCGCTTATCATTCTGAGTAATGTGGATGGTATTTTCAACGGATTCCCAAGCGATCCCGGTGCAAGTGTTATCCGGGAAATTAAAAAAGGAGAGGATGTTACAGATTTCATCCAGTCATCAAAATCATCTTTTGGCAGAGGAGGTATGGCAACAAAAACTTCCATAGCCCGGAAAATTGCTGATGAAGGCATTGATGTTTTTATAGCCAATGGAAAGGCTGACAATGTGCTGGTGAGATTGCTGGATAAAAAAGGTGAAATAGTCTGTACCCGTTTTGTAGCTTCCGCCGATACGGTGTCGTCGGTAAAAAAATGGATTGCTCACAGTCAGGGATTTGCCAAAGGAGAAATACATGTGAACGAAAATGCTGCAAAAGCACTTGTGGGCGAGAAAGCTGTGAGTTTGCTTGCCGTAGGCGTAACAAAAATCGTCGGGGAGTTTGAAAAAGATGATATTGTCAAAATTATTGATGAAAAAGGACAGTCGCTTGGCGTAGGTAAAGTGCAGTACGATAGTGAAAAAGCGCATGAAATCATCGGTAAGAAAAATCAGAAACCTTTGGTGCACTGCGATTATTTATATTTGGAATAAAACCGACCAAACCAACCCCTCAAAAGTGAGGGGATTTTATAACTAACCATAAAAAATTTATTTGTATGAAAACAGAAGAGATCAAAGCACTGTTTATGCAATTTGAATCAGCAGCGTCAGAACTTGAAGGAGTTGAATGCTGGAGTGCGAGAGAATTGCAGGGATTGTTGGGTTACAGCAAATGGGAGAATTTTGAAAAAGTAATTCAAAAAGCAAAGGAATCTTGCGTTAATGGTGGAGAATCATTAAAAAACCATTTTCCTGACGTCAGGAAAATGGTCAGTATTGGCTCTGATACGGAAAGACTCATTGATGATGTAGCACTTACCCGTTATGCCTGTTATTTAATTGCACAAAATGGCGACAGTCGCAAGCCTGAAATTGCGTTTGCTCAGAATTATTTTGCCGTTCAAACCCGTAGAGCTGAAGTAATTGAAGAAAGATTGCTGGAATACGAACGGGTAAAAGCCAGAGAGAAGTTAAGTCAGACCGAAAAGCAATTATCTCAGATTTTGTATGAAAAGGGAATTGACAACAAAGGGTTTGGCGTTATCAGATCGAAAGGAGATGAGGCGTTGTTCAGATTGAAAACTGTGCAATTAAAACGAAAGCTGGGTATTCCTGATAGCCGTCCACTTGCCGATTTTCTTCCGACAATAAGCATTAAAGCAAAAGATTTTGCAGCAGAAATGACAAGCGTAAATGTTCAAAGTAAAAATCTTGAAGGTCAGGATCCTATTGAACAAGAACATGTGGATAATAATACAGCTGTCAGGAAAATGATGATTGACAGGGGGATAGTTCCGGAGAACCTTCCTCCGGCAGAAGATGTAAAAAAAGTCCAAAGAAAATTGGACGCAGATGATAAAAAAGTATTGAAGGTTTTGAAGAAGAAATAATAAATACCGTGCATATGCCCAACATATGACATATATATATTAATAAACAGAAAATTATGAACTGGAAACAAAACGCTCTCGCTGCGTCCCGCTCTCTCAATATGGTGGACGACGAGACAATAAATAAGATATTACTTGCTTTGGCGGATGAAGCTATCACCCAAACGGATGTTGTTCTTAAAGAAAATACGAAGGATCTGTCTGCAATGGAGCAATCGAATCCTATGTACGACAGGTTGTTGCTTTCGAAAGAAAGAATAGAAAGTATAGCCTCCGATATCCGTAACGTGGCGACTTTACCATCTCCTCTGGGAAAAGTAAAAATGGAAGTCGACCGTCCGAATGGTATGAAGATTACGAAAGTAAGTGTCCCCTTTGGTGTGATAGGCATTATATATGAAGCGCGACCTAATGTTAGTTTTGATGTATTCTCACTCTGTCTCAAGTCAGGAAATGCCTGTGTGCTGAAAGGGGGAACTGATGCGTATAACTCTAATGCAGCTATCGTCAAAGTGATTCAATCAGTATTAAGAAAGTTTGGTTTGGATGAAAATATTGTGACCCTTCTGCCTGCTGGTCGTGAAGCTACGGCTGATTTGATGAATGCAGTGGGTTATGTCGACATGATTATCCCAAGAGGAGGAAAAGGACTGATTGATTTTGTCCGTGAAAATTCTAAAATACCGGTTATCGAAACCGGTGCGGGTATTTGTCATACCTATTTTGATTTTTTCAAATCCATCGTCTTCAATGCTAAAACAAGGCGTGTAAGCGTTTGTAATGCGCTCGATTGTCTGGTGATTCATGAAAGCAGGTTGTCGGATTTGCCTGAATTGTGTGCGAAACTTGCTGAAAAAGAGGTAATCATTTATGCTGACAAGAAATCTTTTTCAATTCTGAAAGAAAAATATCCTTTATTGAAAGAAGCTGATAACGAAAGTTTTGGAACTGAATTTCTGGATTACAAAATGTCGGTAAAAACCGTTGCTTCTATCTCTGAAGCCATCGCTCATATTTCGGAATACAGTTCAAAACATAGCGAATGTATTATCAGTGAAGATGAAAAAAATATAGGGATTTTTGATAAAATGGTAGATGCAGCCTGTGTCTACACAAATGTGTCCACAGCATTTACAGATGGCGCTCAGTTTGGACTAGGTGCTGAAATTGGCATCAGTACACAGAAACTACACGCCCGCGGACCAATGGCCCTGGAGGAACTTTGTTCATATAAATGGATCATAAAAGGTAACGGTCAAACCCGGATTTGAACCTAATTGTTGTCCTCTGAGTATGTTACAATTAAATTTTTTTTATTTTTTTTTGCATATTCCGAAATATTTGTTTTCCTTTGTGGCTGAGAATGCGTAATGTATCGCAAGGTTATTCTGAATTTACCCTTTTAAGGCAGGTTTTGTTCTAACCAATACGTTTGTTTATGCTGTTCTTGAATGGTTAATTTATTCATTTTATTTTTTATTTTTTTATGAACATTTATGTAGGTAACTTAAGTTACAGAGTCCGTGAAAATGACCTGCAAGGGGTTATGGCTGAATATGGCCAGGTTCAATCTTGTAAAATCGTTAAAGATCGTGAAACCAACAAATCAAAAGGTTTTGCTTTCGTAGAAATGGATGATGCAGGAGCTGAAAAAGCGATTGCAGAATTGAATGGTGCTGACCTCGATGGTCGTACTATGGTTGTTAAAGAAGCCAGACCAAAAGCCTAACAAACTTTCTGAATCAGGAAATTAACTTCTGTTGTCCCCGTGATGACAGGAGTTTTTTAATTTATATACATGAAGTTTAGAGAATTATTACAAAAGGCCGGAACGGGAGAAAAAATACTGCATTTAGTGGCGCTGACCTTTGTGTCAGCTTTATTGTTTTCAGTAATTTCAATACTTATTGCCGGGAATGACCTGACTAACATCTATGTATTGAAAACAACCCAGTTTCTGCAGTCGGTTGGAATATTTATTGTCCCTGCTTTGATCTTATCTTTTGTATGGAGTGCAAAGCCCTTCGAATTGTTAATGATCAATCGCAAACCTGATCTCAGGAACATATTATATGCAATGGTTGTCATGGTCGTTGCCATACCGGCAATAAATTTGTTGGGAGAGATTAATCATCTGGTAAAATTTCCTGCGTATTTGTCGATGATTGAGGACTATTTGTTGGAGATGGAACAAAGGGCTGAAGAATTAACAAATATAATGTTGTCGGTTAGTTCGATGACAGGTTTGCTCATCAATATAGGTTTGATTGCAGTGATACCGGCAGTTGGAGAAGAACTGTTTTTCAGGGGAACAATACAGCGGCTACTGCAGGATAAGATGAAAATACATGCTGCAGTTTGGATAACGGCTTTTATTTTCAGCAGCATTCACTTTCAGTTTTATGGTTTTATCCCGCGTTTACTGATGGGGGCTTTTTTAGGGTATTTGTTTGCCTGGACCAATAATCTTTGGGTGCCTATTGTGGCACATTTTACAAACAATGCACTCGCGGTGATATTTTTCTATCTGAAAAATACAGGACAAACATCTGTTGATCTTGAAAATATAGGTAATTCGGAAACATATCTGACAGGGATAATCAGTATGGTAACTGTTGGAATATTGATATTCTTTCTCAGACCAAAAAACTCCGTACCTTCCTGATTATTGTTTTATTTATTGACAGTACGCCTCTCTCTTACAATCATCAAAGCTTCTTCTTTTAATGCTGCAGGTAATTCGATAGCCCTGAGTTGCAGGCTTCTCAGCCAGCCGGCAACCTCACTTTCTTTCAGGGTGTAAAAAACTTCCGAGAATTGTTTTGTTTGTGCCTCTGTATAATCTGAGGGATTCATTTTTGCCATCGAATCCAGTTCTTCATCATCATAATAAATGATTTCACAATCGGGACTTAACAGTGAATCCCGGTCGCAAACTTCATGAGCACCACAACATTCTTCATCTATCTGGACCTTTATTTCAACTTCTTCCTGTTTCTTTTTTCGGCTTAAAAATGTAAGTAACATCAGTAAACCCCCAAACCCAATCAATATAATAACTAATACCCACATACCTATTTCTTCTTTGAATTAAAAAATCACCGCAAAATTAGTTAATTGTAGTTGAAATTAGCTATTTTTGTAAGTTAAAAATACAATAGAAAATGCTTTTTTAAGTTTTAAACGAAGGAGTTTTAAACTTGATAACTATTCTTAATCTATCGTTAATTTGAAATCAGGCAAATCATATTTTTTGATATCTCTTACACTGATATTTTTTCTTTCCGGTTGTTCAACAAATAAGAACACGCCGGTAAGTCGGGCTTTACTATCGCTAAATACCCGTTTCAATGTGCATTTTAACGGTAAAGTCAGTTATGAGGAAGGCCTTAAAGCGATTAATGAAGCGAATAAGGATGACTATGGTTTGATTATACCCATGTATCCTATAAGTAAACATGAAAATGCAGCTGCGGCTACCACTCAACTCAACCGGACCATAGAGAAATGCAGAAAGGCGATTAAAACCCGCTCGATGAAAATAAAGCCCAAATATAACCGGCGTAAAGCGTCGGACCCTGCTTATAAGGCTTTTATGAAACAGGAGGAGTATAATCCTTTCATGCCGGAAGTCTGGATGTTGTTGGCGAAAGCGGAATTTCACAAAGCTGATTTCCTTGGTGCGGTTGGAACATTCAATTACATTTCACGACACTTTCCGGAAAATGTTGACCTGGGGGCTGCTTGTCAGTTATGGGTGATACGTTCTTATGCCGAACTGGGATGGATTTACGAGGCCGAGGACTTGTTTTCGAAGCTGAATCAAAAAATGCTCAAAGGTGATAATGTAGCTTTGTACGCAGCAGTATATGCCGATTTGTTGTTGAAAAAACATCAGTATAAAGAAGCTCTTCCCTATCTGGATATGGCGTTAAAAAAAGAAAAGGACAAAAAAATGAAATTGAGGTTCTCTTTTTTACAGGCACAGCTATATCAACAAACCGGTGATGTCCGGGCTGCATATAAAGCATATTCTGAGCTGATAAAACTGAATCCTCCTTTCGAAATGGCGTTCAACGCAACAATAAACAGGGCGGGTCTTTTTATTGGAAACATGCAGAGTACCAGAAAAGACCTGAACAAGATGATTAAGAATTATAATCATAAGGATTATCTGGATCAGTTGTATTATACAATCGGGAAGTCATATCTCCACGAAAAGGATACAGCAAAAGCGCTGGATTATTACCGGCAGGCAGTGGAGAATAGTACACGAAACGGCGTTGATAAGGCTGTCGCGCTTATTGCTATGGGTGACTTGTATTACGAAAAGCAAGAATATGTCAAAGCGCAACCGGCCTATGATGAAGCATCTAAAATTATAACTGTGGAAAATCAGGAATATGAGAGGGTGTCGAAACGGGCGGAGTTGCTTGCCGAGCTGGTAGTTCAGCATGATATTGTTGTTTTGCAGGACAGTTTGCAGCGACTCTCAGCCATGTCGGAGGAAGAAAGAATGAAGAATATTCTGGCTTATATCGCTAAAATTGAGGCTGAGGAAAAAGCATCAGCCGAAAGAGAGGCAAAACTACAGGAACAGGCCGAGCTGGATGAAAACATGGCAGTGAATACGATATCGCCGGCACAAATTGGGGCCAACAGCCGTAATCCTCAGGGGGAATGGTATTTTTATAATACCGCTCTGATTCGTAGTGGACAGACAGAGTTTGCCAATAAATGGGGGAGACGCAAACTCGAAGATAACTGGAGACGTTCCAATAAATCAGCGGTGCTTTTTTCTGATGAGAATGCCGCTAATGTCAATGCTGAAGAGCAGGTGGTTGATTCGCTTGCCGGTGACAGCCTCAATGTACAGAATGCGGAACAATTGGCCGATTACAAGCAGCCGGAATTCTATCTTAAACAAATTCCTGTTACAAAAGAACAATTGGCTAAGTCAAATGATATGTGGGCAGAGGCATTATTTAAAATGGGACAGATTTATAAAGATAAACTGGAAGATTTTCCTGTGTCAATTTTGACTTTTGATCAGTATATCAAGCGTTTCCCAAATCATCAATATGTTCCTGAAGCTTATTATCAATCCTACCTGATGCAAATCAAAAGGGAGAATAAAAATGATGCGGAGAGACTCCGTAATAGTCTGATTGAACAGTTTCCCGAATCAAAATATGCTCAATTACTCACGAATCCGAATTACATAGAAACGAAGCAACAAATGTTAGTAGAACAGGATTCATTGTATAGGGCAACTTATTCAGCATTCAAC
>Ga0209417_1006660_pt1 | contig 11657 bp, 14 predicted proteins | sample RifGroF2_FD_184002 | JGI IMG/M metagenome (GOLD analysis project Ga0209417, IMG submission 184002) | Groundwater microbial communities from Rifle, Colorado, USA - Groundwater F2 (SPAdes) (version 2) | ecosystem: Environmental > Aquatic > Deep subsurface > Groundwater | place: Rifle, Colorado... | reverse complement strand
GCGACAGGTGGGGAAATAGTGAAGGACCATATCCAACCCATCTATCAGGGCGGAAGCGACGGTATCGATAACCTACAACCGCTTTGCAGGTCGTGCAATTCATCCAAGGGACCGGAGGTTGAGGACTTCCGACCCGATGGGTGGAAAAACGCCTGCCAGTCGCAGGCATCTAGCACGCATCAGGCAGGCACCAAACGCCCTAAAATGCCTGCCGAACGCCTCGCCCCTACCCTTCCTATCCCTTCCAATCCTGTCCTTTCCGTTCCGAGCCTTCCCAAGCCTTCCGAAGTTAGAGCAAAGCCCCCAGCACAAGAACCCCCTTACCCCCTTGAAAGGGGGAATGGTCAAACGCCTGGGTCGGGGACGATTGAAACCCCTCCGATTCCGCAGTACGCCCCGCCGTTCGTACCGACTTCGACGCCGGTACCGACGCCTCCCCCGCAACCCGAGGAATCGAAGCCGGGCAAGAAACCTAGAACGCCTCGCCGCACCATTAGGCAAACCGTGGTCGCCAACCCTACTCCCGAGGTGGCCGCAGTATTCGAGACTTGGAAACGGGTAGCCGAGCATCCGGGAGCCGTTCTAACCCAGGACCGCGCCGACCTGATTGCAGGGTGGATACCCGCCTACTCGTGCGCCTCGCTTTGCAAGGCCATCGAAGGCGCCGGGTTGACGCCTTGGAATAACGGGCAGGAAACGGGGAAGGCTTACCTCGACCTTGGGTTGATTCTGCGCGACCCCGACCACATTGACAGGTTCACGCGAAATGCCGACAATCCGCCGACCACTAAGAACCGGGTTGATATTCTCGACGAGGCCGAGCGCGAATGGGTTGGATTCCTCCGGGGCGTTTGTTCCTGGAACGGCAAATGTGTTGGCGCGGAACTGAAAGAGGCTTTTCTAGAATGCCTACCTGAACGCACGGCGTGGGCCGTGGGAGGTGTTGACGGCGGCTCGCTCAAGGATGCTGCCGACAAGGTTCGCAACGCGGAAGGGTTTGAACTGGAAAGGTTGCATAGGTCGTTCAAGTCGGTGTATATCGCCGGTCCACCGGAGGAAGCATGATGACAAAATCGGATATGGTCGCGACCATCGTTGACCTTTGCGCGGCCGGGGAACTATTGGCGGAGCGTGTCGCCCTGCTATCGGCGGCACACACCCCGCCAAAATCTCGCGACGTTGCCGCCGCCGTGCTTCTGTTGGACGAGATTTGCGAAGCCCGTATGGCTCTAACCAAGGTGGACGCATGACCGGAACGACCGCGACCCTGTTTGACCTTGTGCCCAAGCGCCTTTGCGTGTGTGAGGACACCGAAAGGATGGTTTTGGGAACCGCCGCGCTGTCCGAGGAAGCGCGCTCAACCGTCGTCGCGTCCCTGGTGGACGTGGACTTTTGGGATCCGACGTGCCGGATGTTTTACCGAGCCCTGGAGTCGACCGAGCGCGACGGCGCCCCGCTGTCCGCGCTTGTTCAACTCGTTCGAGTCTCGGGACAGGACCGACCTACCGAGGTTATCGCGGGGATGATGGCGGTCGCCGTTCCTGATTGCGCCGTCCCCCACCTTTGCAAAATCCTACGAACCCTATCGCAGCGCAGGAACGCCGCAGACGTGGCGCTTAGTTCCATGCGTTCCGAGGGACTGTCTCTGTCCGAAGTAGCGGAGAAACTGCAAGCCGCGTTTGCTGTGGGGGATACCAGCGTACCGATTCTGTCCGCGGCCGAGGTTTCAGACCAGCACGCGAAACTACTGGCCGAGCGCCGTTCCGGTGTCGGCGGACAAGGCGTGCTAACTCCGTGGGAGGAATTCAACAACCTGACGGGTGGACTGCGACCGGGCGAGCATTGGGTGCTCGGGGCGCGGACCTCAATCGGCAAAACCGCCGTGGCTCTGGCGATTGTCCTTTGCGCCGCCCGCCAAGGGTTCCGCGTGTTGATGGCGTCCTTGGAAATGGGCGCGGCCGACCAGTTGATGGACCGCATGATGGCGGCAATGGCGGGCGTTCCGGTCCAGAATCTACGGCTAGGGCGAATCACGGATGAGGAATCGGACCGAATCGACGCGGCCCGCATCGAATTCTGCAACCTACCGATTGACTTTGTGGACAAGGGCGCATGTACGGTGCGTGATTTGTACCTACTCTGCAAGCGGTTGCCCCCGAAAAACGGGTTGCTTGTCGTTGACTACCTGCAACTGCTGACCCATGAGGACAGGCGGAAGGACAGGCGCGTTCAGATTGGCGACTTCTCGCGACGGCTAAAGATGCTGTCTCGGGATGCGCAGATTCCCATCCTGACGCTTTCGGGTATGAGTCGGCCACAGGAACGCGGCGGGAAGTCGATTCAGGAAAAGGAGCCGACAAGGTTTGACTTGAAGGAATCCGGCGACATCGAGGCGGATGCGGACGGTGTTATCCTGTTGCATCGCTCGGATTATGGTGCGGGAGAGCGGACGAATCCAATCAGCGAACTCGATATAATCATTGACAAGCAACGGTCGGGAAGCCCTGGTCGCTTTCAAACTATTTTCAACCGGGAGATTCAAACTGTCCGGTCTAGATATGAACCTTTCCAACCCTAACCGCCACAACCGGGCTTTGACGTGCAATCCAATAATGCCCCCTCCGTCATGTTATCGGCCTGTGGATACCCCTCTAGCCTTCCGGACGCAGAATCCATCATCCCCGGTTCCCGCGAGGCTCCAAAATGCCAAAATTGCGGTTAGCGAATAATGCTTGACTTGTTCACGGGACCGCGATAGTCTCGCCCCGTTCGGTGGTCGGTTCTAGCCGGTAGCGAAAAGGAGGAACTAAGTGTCCGCAGAGTATGAGAATTTTCTTGACCGCAAAACGCACGTCGGGTCCGAAAGCGGGTTTGAACCGTTGTGGATGCCCGATATCCTCTTTCCGTTCCAGCGGTCGCTAGTCGAATGGGCGCAACGTAAGGGAAGGGCGGCTATCTTTGCGGACTGCGGGCTAGGCAAAGGGCTACCCGCACACGCCCCCGTCCTTACCCCGTTCGGCTGGCGTCCCATTGGCTCGCTTTGTGTCGGTGATGAGGTAATGGGCGCGGACGGAAGCCCTCACGCCGTAACCGGAGTGTTTCCACGGGGCGAACAGGACGTGTATCGGGTCACGTTTTCCGACGGCGTTTCGATTGTTTGCGATGATGACCATCTATGGTCTGTGCGCGGCCCTAACGATTTGTCGCGCCGCCGTCCGTGGCGTGTAATGTCCACCAAGGAACTGCGCGCCACCAATCTTCACTATGGCAAGGCGCAACTGTCGCGCCGCTGGCGGATTCCACTAACAAAGCCCGTGGAGTTTGCGCCTCGCGACTTGCCAGTACACCCGTATATCGTGGGCGTCATGCTTGGCGATGGGTCAATGCACGGGCTTACTCCGCTATGGACCAAGAACGACCCCGAAATTGCGAATCGCATCCGGGGGATACTGCCCCCTGGGGTTTCCGTGGTCGGGCACCATAACGATAGGGCCTCAAATTGGTCCTTTGTAAACGAACCTCGGAACCCGCACGTCCCGAATCCAATTCGCGCTGCGTTTGAGTCAATGGGGCTTTGGGGGTTGCGCGCGTCTGAGAAGTTCGTCCCCGAGTCCTACCTGTTCTCGTCGGTTGCGGATAGGTTGGCGCTGTTCCAGGGGTTGATGGACACGGACGGCTACGCGAGTGACTTTACGCCCGAATTCTCAAGTTGCGCAAAGCCTCTTGCTGAGGCTGTCGTTTGGCTGGCGGAGTCGTTTGGCGGAACCGCGCACCTTGCGTTGAAGGAATCTCCGGCCTACACCTACAAGGGCGAGAGTAAAATCGGGCTTCCGTCGTGGCGCGTTACTATGTCGCTCCCGCCCGATATCGCCCCATTTTCCTTGCCGCGGAAGGCCGCCCGTTATCACGCCGCCACTCGCGGATTGGGGCGTTGGATTCAGAGTATTGAGCCTGTGGGGCGTGAGGCTACGGTTTGCATCAAGGTTGACGCGCCGGATGAACTGTTCCTGACAGAGCATTGCGTGGTGACGCATAACACATTCCTTCAACTAACATGGGCTGAAAACGTCGCGCGCAAGACGGGTAAGCCGGTTCTGATTCTGACTCCACTTGCGGTCGCGTTCCAGACCGTCCGCGAGGGGCAGAAACTTGGGCTTGACGTTCAGCACCGCCGCGATGGTCGCAAGAACGGGGACTCGCTGGTAGTCACGAATTACGAGCGGCTGCACTACTTCAACAGCACCGATTATGCGGGCGTCGTATGCGATGAGAGTTCGGCGCTGAAAAATTGTGACGGAGCCACGCGCGCCGCCGTTACCGACTTCATGCGCAAGACGCCCTATCGGTTGCTCTGCACCGCTACCGCCGCGCCGAATGACTACATCGAATTAGGGACCAGTAGCGAGGCCCTCGGGGAAATGGGTTTCTCGGATATGCTGTCCCGGTTTTTCAAGAAGGTTGAAAAGACTCTATCCCGCAAGGACGAACACCGCGGAGGCGTTTACCGATTCCGTGGGCACGCTGAACGTGATTTCTGGCGTTGGGTGGTTTCGTGGGCTCGGGCTATGCGCAAGCCGTCCGACCTTGGGTTTGATGATGCGGGATTCTCCCTGCCGCCACTGTCGGTCCAGGAGCATCACGTCCGCGCCAACCGACCGCGCGAGGGGTTGCTATTCGACCTTCCCGCAATGAACCTGTTTGAACAGCGCGAGGAATTGCGGCGCACCATCGTTGAACGCTGCGAAATGGCCGCCAGCCTGATTAACGCGCACGACCGGCAATCAATCGCATGGTGCCACCTGAACGACGAGGGGCACCTGCTAGAGAAGTCTATCAACGGCGCCGTTGAAGTTGAGGGGTCCGATTCGGAGGAATTCAAAGAGGAGGCATTCCGGGACTTCGCCGCGGGTAAGATTCGGGTCCTGGTGAGTAAGCCTGCGATTGCAGCCTTCGGTTTGAATCTGCAAAACTGCGCGCATATGACCTTCTTCCCGTCGCACAGTTACGAGCAATACTATCAGGCGGTTCGTCGGTGCTGGCGGTTCGGGCAGAAGTCGCCTGTGACGGTTGACGTGATTTCCACGCAGGGGCAGTCTGAGGTTTTGGCGAACCTGAAACGCAAGACGGACGCGGCGGAACGTATGTTTGAATATCTCGTGTCACTGATGCGGGATGAATTGAAGATTGTGCGCAAGGACGATTACACCAAGTCTGAGGAGGTTCCATCATGGCTGTAAAGGACCAAGTTATTACCGACAAGTACGCGCTCTATTGCGGCGACTCGTGCGAAGTGCTGCCGACGCTGCCCGCTGAAAAGGTGGACCTTAGCGTATACTCCCCCCCGTTCTGTGGGCTGTATAACTACAGTTCCAACGAGCGCGACCTGTCCAACTGCCGGGGATACGACGAATTCTTTGAGCATTACGAGTACATCGTTCGGGAATTGTTCCGACTGACAAAGCCGGGGCGTATGACTGCGGTTCATTGCATGGACATTCCTCGTGCTGGCGCCAACGTCGGCGGAGGTCTGATTGACTTCCCCGGCGATATCATCCGGCTTCACGAGCGCATCGGGTTCCACTACACGGCCCGCTATCACGTTTGGAAGGAACCGCTCGGGGTTCGTAACCGGACCATGGCGAAGGGGTTGGCGCATAGAACGGTTGTGGAAGATTCCACGCTATGCGACGTTGCCGCCGCCGATTACTTGCTGATGTTCCGCAAGCATGGCGAGAATGCGGTTCCCGTCGCGCACCCGACTGGACTGCACACATATGCGGGCGAGCGGTCGATTCCCGCCGAAGTCCTTGGTTTCAAGGGGTGGACTGGAAACCAAATCGAGAATCGGTATTCTCACTGGATTTGGCGGCAGTATGCGAGTGCGTTCTGGGATGATGTTCGCATCGGGCGCGTGTTGCCGTACCGCGAGAGTAAAGACCTGGACGACGAGAGGCACGTTCACCCGCTGCAACTGGACGTGATTGAGCGTGCGTGTGTCCTGTGGACCAACCCCGGAGAAACCGTGCTTACCCCGTTCATGGGCGTTGGGTCGGAAGTGTACGGCGCCGTGCTGAATGGTCGCCGGGGCATCGGGATTGAATTGAAGCCGTCCTATTTCAATCAGGCGGTTCGGAACTTGGCGGATATCAAGCCCGAGATTGAAAACGCGGACTTGTTCGCCACGTTGGAGGATTGACCCAATGCGTGACACGCGAACCGATTGGATTCAGACGTATACCGGCGTTCACTTCCGGCCGTTTGACCCTGCGCCGGAGGACGTGAGGCTTGAGGATATCGCCCATGCGTTAGCGACTAAGAACCGATGGACAGGGCACGCCAGGGAGCCCATTTCGATTGCGGAACACTCGCTACGCGTCGCATGGCGCCTAGCCGAAGTCGGATGCTCGCCGTCAACGCAAATGGCGGGGTTGCTTCACGATGCGGGGGAGGCTTACCTGCCCGATGTTGCGAGTCCGGTCAAGGGCTTGATTCGCGTGACTCGCGCGGGCGGATTGGGGGATATCGGTTTCGCGGAGGCCGAAGTTGACCTACTGTTCTGCATCTATCGCGGGTTAGGATTGCCGTGGCTTTGTCCCGAAGTGCTTTCGATGGTCAAACTCGCGGACCTGGAATTGCTAGTCACCGAGGCGCGCGACTTGATGCACGGGACGGACGAATGGCCCTGTGAGGTTGCCACGCCGTTGCGGGGCGAGATTATCCCGATGGACTGGCACGAGGCAGAATCGACGTTCTTGTATCACTTTAATCGGGTTTTGATTGGCTGTAAGCGTGAGGCGGCGGGAGAATGACAATCCAATTCGCAATCCCAGGCACTCCCTGCGCGAAAGCCCGCCCACGCATGGCGGTAATCGCGGGACACGCTCGGGCGTATACGGCAGAGAAAACCGCGCGCTATGAGTCAATCGTTGCCGCGATTGGCTCGCAGTATCGGCCACCGTCGCCGCTTGAAGGCCCGTTGATGGTTTGGGTTGATGCAATCTTCCCGAGGCCGAAATACATGCTGGAACGGCGCAAGGATAGAACCCTGAAGTTTGCTGGGGGCGAGGGGAGGATTCCGCACACGGCCAAAATCGACGCGGACAATATCGCAAAAGCCAGCCTTGACGGGTTGAATCATTCCGGCATCTGGATTGACGATGCTCAAATCGTATCCCTGAGCATCCGCAAATGGTACGCCGCAATCGGGGAGTCCGCAGAGGTTCGTGTGATGATTGCGGACCTGGATGAACGATTCTTTTTTCCTTGGGGTTTGGCTGCGGAGGTGGTGTGATGGCTCTGTATTTGATGCTGTTTCATTCGGTTTTGATGGCGATGAGTTTCGCGGCAATGGTCGGTGCGATTATGTCCAATGAGTCCGGGTTGTCGTCAGTTTGCGCGGGCGTGGGGTTGGTCAATCTAACCATGGTCGCATATCACTTGGTTAGAATCGCAATCGCCTGGGGCTAAACCATGCCATCCGCTACCATAGCCACCCCCGACTACTGGACTAAAACCTACTGCGACTCGGCTAACATCGGGATTCGCTGTAAGTTTTGCTGTCAGATGCGGACGGAAGATAACTCTTGCGTTTTCTCTTGCTCTCGGCTAAACTGCCCCCTGACGGTGAGTAAAAACCTCCGTCCGGTAAGGTCCAAAGCGTGTCCGTTCCGAGAATTGAGGATGGAACTTCAACAGGTGGTGACTTGCGATGTTTCCCAGGAATGATGCTCTACGGGCGACGTGCCGCGAGATGCGGTCTCAAAGTTTGCCTATTACGCAGATTGCTAGCAAAGTCGGCGTAAGCAAGCAGCGCGTTTGGATGCTCGTCAAGGATATGGGCGTTCGTGTCCCAACCCGTCGCGAATTGTCCGACTCGGATATCTTGGCCGTATTGAAGGCGGGGCTTAATCACAGCACCACGATTGCTCAAATCGTGGCTTCGACTGGCGTCGGCAAAAGTTCGGTTCGCAATATCTTGCTGGGGAAGCAATACCCTGATAAGTATCCTGAGATTGAGCGGTTCAATGGGAGAAAAACCTACCGGAAGGCCACTGTTGCGCCTGGGACATTGACTAGCAAAATAGTGGCGTTCCTTGCCGACAAGCCCGATGGTGCGCGATTTGCCGCGATATGCAATTCACTTGCAATTCGCGATAGTAACGGATTGGGCTCGGTGTTACGGTATGGCGCAAATCGCGGACTTCTGCGACACCTTGGATATGGGCTTTGGGCTGCGACTCAAAACACCGAAGGAGATTTGCGATGAAGGCGAATAACACCGCGGAACGGTGCCGCGAAATGCGAGCGCGTCCGATGGCTATCACGGCTATTGCGAAGGAACTCGGGATTACCCGTCAGCGCGTTTCGCAATGTTGCAAGGATATGGACGTTCCGAGGCAGACGCGGGTTTACGAGCCTCAACCGGACGCGGTGATTCTTGCGGTATTGAACGCGGCTCAATCAAGCGATGGGGTTGCGTCCATTGCTCGCGGGTGCGGCGTTAGCGAGTATACAGTCAAGCAAATTCTGACCGGCGAACGCTATGCAGACCGTTTCCCCGAGATTGAGCGGAAGTGCGGGCGCGAGCGTCAGAGGCATCCCCCGGCAGAGGGGACGGTGATGGTCAAGGTTGCGGCGTTCCTGGCTCCATCGGGTCAAGGCGGAATGCGATTCGTTGACCTACGCCGCGGGCTTGGGATTTCTACGGGCTCACTATCGGGCACGCTGCATATGGGTGCAAGGCGAGGCGTGTTCAAGAGTGTCGGGCGGGGTGTTTGGGCGGTTGCCGCGTGACCCTGTATCCAACCCTGCTATGGCTCGCGCTAGTGGCCCTTCCGCCCGATGCGGAGATAGGGGCATGGGCGACACTCCGGGGGGTTCCTGTGGACGTTGCAAGGGCAATAGCGAGCGCGGAGACTGGCAACGTTGCTGAACCTCGCCTGTTGCGCAGCATGGGCAACAAGCCACATCGGGACAACATCATCGCCCAAGGTGGGGTTGGTAGGATGCAGGTGAACCCTAGCGTTCAATGGAAGCGCCTGGGATACCGCTCCCGTTCCGAGGCGGTTCGCGCGTTGCAGAATCGGCACGTCAACATCTATGCGGGTGTACTGATTCTCGCGGCGTTCCAGAGGCGTTACGAGCCCTTGACTCGTTCTATCCATGACTGCCGTTGCGGGCGTCCGCATTCGTGGACAGCCCATTACAATGGGTCGAAGCGCATGGATTCATATGGGCGGCGCGTTGTGCGCAAGGTCGAATTGGCTAGGTATGGCAATCGGAGGGATTGGTGATGCTGCGACAAATGCTATCCAGTGTCCTATCCGGGATGGTTCGGTTTGGGTCCGTTGGCGAACCTGTAGACCCCGACGTTGTGATTGAACGCACGGCGCACGGTACGGTTATCATCGGCATTGATTTGCCGCACGGGGTAGCCATGGAAAAGTATCCGCTGCCGACATCGAACGCGAACGGATGGCGCCTGCGGATTTTCGCGCGGCCTTCCGAGGTTGAAACTGTCAAGCGCCGTCTGGCTTTGGCGGTTGAAAAGATGGGGGAAAGCCATGCCCGACCTAATCATTGACGGCGGCGCGAAGGTGGACAGACCTATCCCGCGGATGGTAGCCAAGGCAATCGAAGTAATAGACGCCTTGCCCCCTCTTGCCGCCTTGTCATTGCGCGGACTGTCCGATGCCGTGGAGCATCATAAGCGCACCATTCAAGACAATTTCAATCATCCCGAAATGTCGCGACGGATGTATCGCGGGAAACTGAACGCTCCCTATTTCGCCTCCCCGTTGACCGTGGCTTGGTTTGAGGCGCAAGGTATGCGGAGCGCGACACCCGAGGAATGGTCCGCGCACGTTGCCGCACACAGCGAGGATAACTGATGGATTTGCAGATTGACGGCGCACCCGCGACACCCCCAACGCGCAAGCATGAAAAGCCGCCTAAGTATTGGTTCAACTCGGAAACCCGCGTTTACTGTACCTGGATTCGGGGACTGACTGCGCCTTGGATTACCACTGAGGACGAACACAAGAACGTTATCCGGCAGTATTCCAATTTCGCGGGGAAGCCTTCGACCATCAATGAACTTGCGCGGGCTCTAGGTTGGTCGCGCGATATCGTTATTGGCTACCTCAAAGCCCACGATATGACGCACGACCGCGAGCCGTTCAGCGCGGAAGAACTGATGGAGCGCGACGACGACGACCTTGTAAACGACGCGCTACAAATGCGCCGTGGTGATGTTGCAAAGGCTCTTGATGCTGCGAAGTGGGAGCAAATCCAGCGCAATAGCAAGGCGTGGGAGGCGTGGGAGCATTGCACGCTAGAACCGCTAATCAAAGCGTGCCGCGAGGGTGGCATCGGTCGCGCGGTGCCGAGGGTGCGTATCGGTTCCGGACGTGCCCCGTTTGCGGCCCTGGTGCCTACTCCCGACGTTCATTACGGGATGCGACGTATCGACGGGTCAAGCCTCGCGGACGCCCGCAAGAGCCTGCTAGACGCCTATGGCGAGGCGTTGGGCGATAGAATACCCCTATTCGGCAAGCCAGATAAGGTGATTCTATCGGACGTGGGAGACTTCGCACACGTTGACAACGACAGTAACACTACGCGCAAGGGGACGGCGCAGGATGTTCACGGCGACTTTGCGAAAATGCTTGTGGAAGCCGCGGACCTAAAAATCACTATGGTCGAAATGGCGCGGCAACTCGGACCCGTGGAACTGTATGACGTGCCGGGCAATCACGACCCTAACGCGGCGGCTGCGATTGCTGCCGTTGTGCGAGCCCGCTACCACGACGCGAAGGATGTAACGATTGCCCCATACGCGGTTCGGCAGTATGCGACCTACGGGATTACGTTGATGGGTTTCACGCATGACGCGAAGTGCCCCGCCAATCAGTCACTCGGGAACCTGATGGCTACGGAATGCCCCTTGGAATGGGCAACGCACAGGCGGAGGGCTTGGTTCACGGGGCATTTGCACCACCTTGAAGCCAAGGACCAGGGCAAGGTGAAGGTTTACAAACTGCCCGCGTCCGCAGGCGTTGACCGCTTCACGCACAACGGGAAGTATGACGCGGAGCGGTTGCTGCCGTATTTCATTGTGGACCGAGCGAAGGGCATTGTAGACCATGGCGATTGTGAGGTTTGCTGAATCTCGCGGTTGGCTAGAAACTGATTGACTTTTCTCCCACTCTAGACTAGATTAACCGTGAGTCTGTCGTTTGGGGCCTGAATGCGCCGTATTCTAGTAGCCTGCGAGTATTCGGGCGTCGTTCGGGATGCCTTCGCGGCTCGCGGCTGGGATGCGTGGTCCTGTGATTTGCTTCCCTCAGAGCGCGGGGGGGGGGCAACACTTTGAAGGCGATGTGTTGCCGCACTTGTCGGACGGATGGGATTTGATGATTGCCCATCCCCCTTGCACGCACCTTGCGGTTAGCGGCGCGAGGCACTTCGGGCGCAAGGCGGTAGAACAGTCTGTGGCGCTTGATTTTGTTCGCGCGTTGATGGCGGCGCCCATCCCTCGAATCTGTATCGAGAACCCTGTAAGCATAATCAGCACGCGAATCCGGCGCCCCGACCAAATCATCCAACCGTGGCAATTTGGGCACGGGGAGACAAAGGCTACAGGGTTCTCGATACAG
>Ga0209417_1006658_pt1 | contig 11661 bp, 9 predicted proteins | sample RifGroF2_FD_184002 | JGI IMG/M metagenome (GOLD analysis project Ga0209417, IMG submission 184002) | Groundwater microbial communities from Rifle, Colorado, USA - Groundwater F2 (SPAdes) (version 2) | ecosystem: Environmental > Aquatic > Deep subsurface > Groundwater | place: Rifle, Colorado... | reverse complement strand
AAGTCCGCGCGCCTGGGCATTTGCATTAATTGGCATTGACGAATATTTGCAAAAATTTGGCGGTGATCGCAGGGTGAGTCATGTACGGGATGAATTGGCAGGACGACTTCTAACCTTATATCAAAATAATTCTACTGAAGAATGGCGTTGGTACGAAAAATCACTTTCCTATTGCAACGCAGCTTTACCTCACGCATTGATGATATGCGGAAAATCAATTCCAAACGATGAAATGACGAATGCAGGATTGGAGTCACTCAACTGGCTCGCCAAGTTGCAACGCGCAGATGCAGGCCATTTTGTGCCGATCGGATCGAACGGATTTTACCATCTTGGCGGAGAGCGCGCCCGTTTTGATCAACAACCTGTTGAAGCGCAAGCGATGGTATCGGCTTGTCTCGAAGCTTTCAGAATTACCGGAGATAAATTTTGGAATAAAGAAGCTCGCCGGGCATTTGAATGGTTTCTCGGGAGAAATGATCTTAGTCTTTCCGTTTACGATCCGACAACAGGCGGTTGCCGTGATGGTTTGCATTCAGACCGCCTGAATGAAAATCAAGGTGCAGAATCAACCTTAGCTTTTCTCCAATCGTTGCTGGAGTTGCGATTAGCCGAACAAACACATTTATCGATGGAAGCATTATTAAAATGAACAATCAACACAAAGAACTTTTTCACCGACATAAAATAACTATTCCACCGGATGGCGAAACGATCAATTTGTTTTATGGCGCGGCAGATACAAGTATTGCCGTAGCCACCGGCGGCATAAAGGAATTATTGACGTGGCTTGATGAGTATAATTCATAAATGAAAGGATTATCATGAATACTAAAACCAATACACCCCTTGCTCTTGCGTTTATCATTGTTGTGGTAGTTTTCCTCCTCTTTTGCGGCGGAGCAATTTCGATGACAATGTTTGGATCCGGAATGAATCATGGCATGAATAACGGAATGAATAATAACAGCTTTTTTAACAATATCAGTTGGATGTGGGTTCCCACCATAGTAGCGTTTATAGTAAGCGCTTTATTGGGATGGGTGATATTTTCAAAAAAAGAATAAGCGCACAAAAAACGTTTTACTAAAAGAAAAAGGAAATTATGAAAGCATTAGTCTATCACGGGCCTGGCAAACGCGGATGGGAAGAAAAACCAAAGCCCGCAATTAAAAATTCTTCCGATGTTATTATCAGAATAACAAAAACAACCATTTGCGGAACTGATCTTCACATCATGAAAGGAGATGTTCCCGAAGTGATCGATGGGCTCATACTTGGGCATGAAGGAGTTGGAGTTATTGATGAAGTCGGATCGGCAGTTCTAAATTTTAAAATAGATGACAAAGTTCTGATCTCATGTATCACCTCTTGCGGAATATGTGAAGCGTGTAAAAAAGGAATGTATGCTCACTGCGAAACCGGCGGCTGGATACTTGGTCATTTGATTGACGGAACGCAAGCCGAATATGTAAGAATACCTCATGCGGATACAAGTCTTTATCATATTCCGGACGGAGCGGAAGAAGAAGCAATAGTAATGTTGAGCGATATTTTACCGACGGGATTTGAATGTGGTGTGTTAAAGGGACAAGTCAAACCTGGAGATACAATTGCAATTGTCGGCGCGGGACCAATCGGACTTGCAGCGCTCCTCACAGCGCAATTTTATTCTCCCGCAGAAATCATTATGATTGATTTGGATGAAAACCGGTTAAACGTTGCAAAGAAATTTGGGGCAACAAAGTTAGTTTCTATAAATGCCGTTGAGGAAGTAATGAAACTTACAAATGGAAATGGTGTTGATGTTGCAATCGAAGCTGTTGGTATATCGGCTACGTTTGATATCTGTCAATCCATTGTTGCAGCGGGGGGACATATAGCAAACATCGGTGTTCATGGTAAAAGTGTCGAGTTACATCTTGAGAAGTTATGGTCAAAAACTATTACGATTACAACCCGTCTCGTTGATACGGTAACCATTCCAATGTTACTTAAAACTGTTCTCTCCGGGAAATTGCAACCGGAAAAATTGATCACCCATAGGTTTGAACTGAATGAGATAATGAAAGCGTACGATACGTTTGGAAATGCTTCTGAAGAAAAAGCTCTTAAGGTTATACTTTCAAATTAGTGAAAGAGAAAATAATTTTATGAAACAGATATTTAAACGAGATACACTATGAAACTAATTAAGAAATTTGCCGCTGTTGCGATATTATTTTGCTTTATGATTCTGTTAGAAAGTTGTTCATCATCTGTACTTGTTGATAAATGGAGTGACCCTCTATTCGATAAAACTCCGTTGAAGAAAATATTAGTCATAGCAATAAGAAAAGATCCCACTCAACGACGTATTTGGGAAGATGCCTTTGTTGGGGAGCTTTCCAAAAATGGTGTTAACGCAACATCATCTTACAATCTATTCCCGGACGCATTACCTGATACAAATCAAATTATTCAAACTGTTCAAGAAAAAGAATTTGACGGGATTCTGGTGACCCGCCTTCTCATCGCTGAAACAAAAACTAATTATGTTGAAGGTTCTGTTACTACAGAACAAGAATATCGATACAATAATTATAGGCAAAGATATGTTCTCTATTCTCATAAAGTTGAGCATCCGGGATATGTTGAGTCTCAAATAATTGATCGTCGTGCGATAGATGTTTGGATGATTAGAAATGATGAACGATTGATTTGGAGCGCTACAAGTAACACTCCTGAACGAACTTCAGTAGCAGAAGTCCAGGATGATATAGCCGACCTGGTGATACCTGAATTGGTACGGAGTTCGATAATTAAAATAAGAAAGTAAAAAGTTCACCGGATGAGAAGTTGCAATAAGGAACAAAATCATTTTTAATGTTTTACTGATAAACAAAAATCTTAATGACAATACGATAATGAAACTATATAAAAAAATAATCGAATCCGCAGTAGTATGCAGCTTATTGATACTTCTACAAAGTTGTTCATCGTTTGCGCTTGAGGAGGTTTGGAACGATCCTTCTTATCATAAATTATCTTTGAACAAAGTATTGATCTTCGCCATAAATAAGGATTCCGTTCAGCGGAAAATTTGGGAAGATGCTTTTGTGGATGAATTTACCAAACATGGTGTTAACGCTGCATCATCTTACCTTTTGTTTCCGGATGCATTATCTGATGCGAATAAAGTTGTTGAGACTGTCCAGGCAAAAGGATTCGATGGGATCTTAGTGACCCGTCTTCTTCAAAAGAAAACAGAATTACCTTCTTTGGAAAATTATGCGACACCGGAACAGCTATCTCGATTAAATCTTTTTCAAAAAGGATATGACGTTTATTACTATAACCTTCAAAACCGGGAATATAATGAGTCTCAAAGCACAAACCGGCGTGCGATCGATGTTTGGGTAATAAATAACGAACAACGATTGATATGGAGCGCTACGAGCAACTCTCCCGAAAGAAATTCAGTAGAAGCCGTACAAAATGATATCACCGATCTTGTAATACCTGAACTGGCGCGCAATGCAATCATAAAATCGAGGAAATAAAAAATGGAACAGAATACGATTGAAAAAATTGAAGAGAAGATTCAATCAAACTCTTCTCTCACGGAGAAAAACAGAAGCGAACTTTTAAATTTGTTGACAACGCTTAAATCAGAGTTAACCAAATTTACGGACGAGCAAGCCGAGCACGCGGAAAGCATAACCGGATTCATTGAACGCTCAACACATGAGGCGATGCGGCGAGAGAAAAATCCCGATCTTCTAAAACACGCGGTAGACGGGTTGTCCGCTTCGGTAAAAGGTTTTGAAACATCACACCCGCAATTAGTAGAAACTGTGAATTATATTTCAAATACATTAGCCAACATGGGTATTTAATTTTCAGAGCGCGGCAAGTAGCAAGTAAAAAAGTAAAAAGTTGAAAGTTGAAAGTAAAAAACATAAAAAAAACTATTAACAAAAAGTAAAACGACAACACTATAAAACAACGTAACAGTTGAAGGAGATAAAATGAATCGAAAAGTCGGTCTGTGGATTGACCACACGGAAGCGGTCATCGTAAGTCTCACAGGTAAGCTGGGAGAGGTTAAATCAATTCCATCAGGAATAGAGAAATACGTAAGACTCTCAGATGGAGCTCAAAAAATCTCTATAGAGGAGATGCGCAAGAGACGAATTACGAATCATCTAAAAAAATACTACGACGAGGTAATTTCCCTGGTTAAAGACGCAAAATCTATTCTAATCGTCGGGCCCGGGGAGGCAAAATTTGAGTTTAAAAAACGCCTTGAAGCGGAAAAATCTAATGGGCGAGCAGTTAATCTGCAGGCAGCCCACAAAATGAGCGACCCGCAAATTGCGGCGAAAGTTAGAAGATATTACTCGAATTAGATTTCAATTGATTTTTATTCAAACGTAGAATGGTTAAGTAATTGGCTACATCAGCAAAATATATAGACATCGCTTCCGTAGGAGTTCCACGTGCACATCCCAAAATGATCGATAGTTTGGAGTTTATTCATTTTGGAATTCAACTAAAATACAGAACCCTTTTCAAGAAATTAGCTCTTGGAATTTTGGGAATCGTTGGAACGATAATAATTTTACTACTTACAACTCCTTTCGGCGCCGGAATGACTCCCGACTCCGCCGCATACATATCGGCGGCAAGGAATCTATCGGAAGGCAACGGATTTCTTACTTATAATGGTTTGCATTTAGTTATTCAGCCTCCGCTCTATTCAATTTTACTCGCGGTTACTAAAAAAATAACTTCAGTAGACCCGCAAATAGCTGCGGGATATGTTAACGCTATTCTTTTCGGGTCAATAATATATTTATCCGGACTGTTGTTCCTTCGATATTTGAAATCATTCGCGCTAATAATACTTGGAACAATATCGGTTCTAATTTCCTATGCCTTAGTTCAAGTTTCTTTTATGGCACTGTCGGAGCTTCTTTTTATTTTTCTGGTACTTTTGTTCCTATACCATTTTATGAAGTATCAAATTTACGGTGACTTTGTTTCCCTTTTCCTTTTTTCGATTTCTGTATCTCTCGCTTGTCTTACCCGCTACACGGGAGTTATAATTATCTTAACAGGTGTTTTGTGTATCGTATTCTTTACAGATAATCACAAAAAAGAAAAGTTCCGGCATTCGCTTATCTTTTTACTTATCACCCTTTTGCCTATCACTCTTTGGATTATCAGAAATTATTTTATCTCCGGAACTCTTGTTGGACTAAGAGCCTCATCATCTTATACACTGTTTGAGAATTTTAATTTTGTTTACAAGACGGTACTTCCCTGGTATTTGCCGCTGAATTTGGCAGTCATCTTGTTCGTTTTAATTTTTTTGATTGCCTCAACATGGATTTTATTCGGAAGAACTCCGGTAAATTTTTCTATCGGGGAAGTTTTTAAATTAATTGGTCCAAGTATGATTTTTATAGTCGCTTATTCAGGAATCATTGTTGTTTCATCAACTACCACGGCGTATGATAAAATTTCCGATAGACTTCTCTCTCCCATCTATATTCCGTTACTTTTCGCTTTGTTCTTTCTTGCTGATAAAATTCTTCTCTGGTTAAGAAAGAACATTCCTAAAAAATCAATTACTTTACTCTTTATCACCGGTATTGTACTTCTGATGATCTTCCCGGTTAAAAATACCATACGAATTGCAGAACAGTTTATCGAAATATCGGGATGGGGTTTTAACTCTCGGGAATGGAGAGAAAACAAAACTATCGAGTATCTTAATCAGCATAAACATTTAGGCAAAAGTTATACCTTTTATAGCAATGAACCGGAAGCAGTATATATTTTAACAGGTTTAACAACAATGTGCAGTCCGCCAAAAAGATTTTACAACTCACCCCAACTTTTTGATCTTACCGTGAATCCGGAAGAAAGTTGGAAAAATGGAGAAGATGTCTGTCTTGTTTGGTTAAACAATTCAACCCGCAGCTACCTTTTTACAGTTAATGAATTGCAAAAAAACATAAAGATGACTGAAGTAGTGCATTTAATAGATGGGGAGATTTATACTTTTTCAATTAATCGAGGAAATCCCGGACGATTTATCGTTCAAAAAAACTAATTCCTTTTTCATCCCTTTGGACTATTTTTTTGTCCGCGGGATTTATCTATACTTGATTGAGATTTCGTAAAAGAAACGAAAATTTTTACTAAAACATTGCTCACCTTATATAAACTGACATTTGGTGTAACGCAAATTTATTTATAACAGAATTATTACTCGAGAGAGGAATAAAAAAAACGAGAAGAAATATCATGAAAAAACAAGAAGCACAAATCCAACGGAAGATCCTTCCAAAAGCCCCGACAAGTATTCAAGGATTTGACGAAATAACCGGAGGCGGATTACCGAAAGGAAGACCCACGCTTGTATGCGGAGGCGCGGGATGCGGAAAAACCCTTTTCGCAATGGAGTTTCTTGTTCGCGGCGCTACGCTTTATAAGGAATCGGGTGTATTTATTTCTTTTGAGGAAACGGCGAAAGAACTGACGGCAAACGTCGCTTCTTTAGGTTTCGATTTGGATAATTTAGTTGCACAAAAAATGATTTGGCTTGAGCACATTGATGTTGAACGGGGTGAAATTGAACAAAGCGGTGAATATGATCTAAGAGGATTGTTTGTTCGCATCCACAACGCAATTGAGAGCATCGGGGCTAAGCGTGTTGTGCTGGATACTATTGAATCGCTTTTTACTGTTTTACCCAACGCTACTATTGTCCGCACGGAACTTCGACGATTATTTAGCTGGTTGAAAAAGAAAGGGGTTACAGCAATAATCACCGGAGAAAGAGGTGATAATACATTAACGCGTCAGGGATTGGAAGAGTACGTTTCTGATTGCGTCATTCTTCTCGATCATCGTGTAACAGAACAATCTTCTATTCGACGACTCCGCATTGTAAAATATCGCGGGTCAACTCACGGAACAAACGAGTATCCATTCCTTATTGATGAAGATGGTTTTTCAGTTTTGCCTGTTACTTCACTTGGATTGGATTATTTCTCATCTTCTGAAAGAATATCTACCGGTATTCCGCGTCTCGACACCATGCTTTCCGGTAAAGGTTACTATCGGGGCAGTACAGTCCTTGTTTCAGGCACAGCCGGTACGGGTAAAACAAGCATCGCAGCGCAATTTGTTGAAGCGGCTTGTAAAAGAGGTGAACGTGTTCTCTTTTTTACCTTCGAAGAATCCCCAAATCAAATCGAGCGTAATATGAATTCAATAGGAATAAAATTAGAAACCTGGAGGGAAAAAGGGCTGCTGAAATTTCATGCTACACGTCCAACACTCTACGGTTTAGAAAATCATCTAACCACAAGTATTAAATTGATCAATAAATTTAACCCTACTATTGTTATCCTCGACCCTATCAATGCATTTGTAATGGGGAAAAATCAAACTGAAGTAAATACAATGTTGGTGCGCCTGGTAGATTTTTTAAAGATGAAGCGGATCACCGCATTTTTTACAAGCCTCGCTTCCACCGAGAGTGATATGGAAAGTACCGATGTTTACATTTCATCCTTGATAGATACCTGGCTGCTTCTGCGCGACATTGAAATTGGTGGTGAACGGAACAGAGGTTTATACGTGCTTAAATCTCGCGGAATGGCGCACTCTAATCAAATCCGTGAGTTCAAACTAACCGACAACGGAATTGAACTACTTGACGTTTATGTTGGTCCGGAAGGCGTATTGACCGGTTCAGCCCGATTATCAAGAGAAACAAAGGATGAAGCGGAACAATTATTACGTCAACAAGAAATTGCGCGCAAACAATTTGGAATAGAGCGTAAGCGTGAAGCAATGGAAGCGCAGATCGTAGTACTCCGTTCTGAATTTGAAACTGAAAAATCAGATGCGCTTAAAGTTATCGGGATTGAAACAGCAATAAATGAAAGCTTCTCTCAAGACAAAGCAAAAATGTCTAGGAAACGAGAAGGGGATGTTGAAACCAACATAGAAAAATCAAAGAAAAAAGCAAAGGTCAAATAAGTTGAATGCACAAGAAAAACAATCACCGGTTCAAATGGTCTTTCTTATCTTTCGATTGCTTTTAGAGGATTAAAGTGTTGGTTTTATTTCAGATGAATTTACGTTCAAAGAATATGTTTCACGTTTACAAAAATCAGCGATACCGTAAACGGTATCGCTGGTCGAAAAAATCATCGTAAACGATGATGCTAAAAATGTATTCCGCTTTAGCGGAATTTATTCGTGTAGCACAATCCATTTATGGTTGTGCGGTTATTATCCCGTCGGAAAGGCAGGTTGTTTTTGTATCTGGAAATTTGTGGTGTTTTGCGCCATTCCATCATCCATTAAAAATAAACCATGCGGTTTACCGTGCTATAATACTTATATAAGTTTACAATGAAAAAGACAATTCCCAATCGATCACCGGTCAAAAAAAAGAAAGAGACCACAACAATAACTTCTTCAAAAAATAATCCGTTTTATGTTGTTGGCATTGGTGCGTCCGCAGGCGGTTTAGACGCGCTCGAAAGATTCTTCGAAAATATGACCGGGGATAACGGAATGGCTTTTATCGTAGTAACGCATTTAGACCCGGATCATGTAAGTATTATGCCTGAGCTCATTCAAAAATCTACTAAGATGAAATTATTTCAAGCTGAAGACGGCATGATCCTTCAGCCCAATCATGTTTACGTAGCTCCCGCTAACCGGGATTTAGGAATCCTTCATGGAACGATCCAACTGATAGAACCGCTTGAAGCGCATGGCTTCCGGCTTCCAATCGATTTCTTCTTCAAATCACTTTCCGCAGATTTAGGCGAGAAGGCTATTTGCATAGTCCTTTCCGGTATGGCTTCCGATGGCACCGCAGGTTTGAAAGCGGTAAAGAATGAATTAGGCATGGTGATGGTTCAAGATCCAAAATCGGCAAAGTTCGACGGGATGCCGAGCAGCGCAATCAAAACCGGGTTAGCCGATTACATTCTTTCCCCCGAAGAAATGCCGGAACAGTTGATAAGATATATCACTCAAAAAGTTAAAGGAATTTTATTAGATAAAGGTTTTTCTGAAGGAAAAATTCCCGATGCATTTCAAAAAATATTCATATTGCTAAGAACCCACACCGGACATGATTTTTCTCTCTACAAACAAAACACCATTTACAGGCGCGTGGAAAGAAGGATGAATGTTTCTCAGTTAAGTAATCTGTCGGATTATATCCGGCTGCTTCAGGAAAATCCCGAAGAAATTGAAAACTTGTTTAGCGAATTATTAATCGGAGTAACAAATTTTTTCAGAGATCCCGAATCATTCGTAAAATTAAAAAAAATAATAGCTGAGTTAGTTAAAAATAAACCTGAAAACGAGAAGATAAGAATTTGGATTCCCGGATGTTCTACCGGAGAAGAAGCCTATTCCGTTGCAATACTTTTGCGGGAATGTATGAATGAAGCGAAGAAAAATTTTAACGTACAAATCTTTGCCACAGATATTGACAGCAAGGCAATAGAAAAAGCCCGCATCGGTTCGTTTTCCGGAATTGAGTCCGACGTTGGAAAAGAACGTCTGAAAAGTTTCTTCACCTCCGGAGGAAATGTTTTTCATATTCGAAAAGAAATTAGAGAAATGCTTGTCTTTGCACCGCAAAGTGTTTTTAAAGATCCTCCGTTTACCAAACTCGATCTCATTTCCTGCCGAAATCTTTTAATTTATTTTAATACCGAATTGCAGAAGAAAGTAATTCCTATATTCCATTACAGTCTTCTTGCGAACGGAATACTTTTCCTCGGCTCTTCGGAAACGATCGGCGGGTTTGTTGATCTTTTTTCAATGTTGGATAAAAAATGGAAAATTTACAAAAGAAGAGAAACGGTATTCTCGGCACAACCATTTATGGAATTCCCGATAGCACGCTCAATCGGAAAAATTTATGAGACTCCAATGAAAATAAATGAAATAAAAAACATTCCCCAGTTAGCTGAAAAAGTAATTCTGCAGAACTATTCTCCCAATTGTGTGATCCTAACCGAAAAAGGAGACATCGTTTATATTCATGGGAGAACCGGTAAATATCTTGAGCTTACGCACGGCGAAGCGAAGATGAATATTTTTGATATGGCGCGCGAAGGCTTAAAACAAGAACTTCCGGCATTGATCAGAAAAGCATTGGCAAGCAAGAAACCATCAATCGCAAGAGAAGTAAAAGTAAAAACCAATGGCAGCTTTCAGCTAATAAATATTACGGTTAAACCGATTAAAGAACCGGCGGCAATGCGGGACTCTTTGCTGATCATTTTTGAAGATATGAAACCGGAGAGCAACGTTCCGGTAGGCAAAAAGATCCATTACAATAAGCAATCGGCAAAAACGATCAAAGAACTTGAGCATGAATTAAAAACAGCTAAAGAAAATTTACGGTCAACCATTGAAGAATTGGAAACTTCAAATGAAGAACTAAAATCTACCAATGAAGAGATGCAGTCTACCAACGAAGAGATGCAAAGCTCAAATGAAGAGATGGAAACTTCCAAAGAAGAATTACAATCGCTGAACGAAGAATTAATTACGGTAAACACCGAGCTGCAAAACAAGAATGACGAATTATCGGTTATTAATAACGATATGAAAAACCTGCTCGATAGCATTGATATCCCGACCATCTTTCTTGATAATAATTTACATATTAAAAGATTTACCCATCACGCAACAAAGGTTGTTAATCTTATCTCTTCCGACATTGGAAGACCGATAAACCACATTGCAACCAATCTTAAATATGAAAAGTTTATTGAGGACGCAAAAGAAGTTTTGAGAACTCTTGTTTATAAAGAGATTGAGTTACAGACCAATGACGGCATCTGGTATCAAATGCGGATATTACCTTACCGTACAACAAGCAATATTATTGATGGCCTTGTGGTTACGTTCACGCATATTCACAAATTAAAAACTGCTTATCAGGAGATCCATAAGTTGAACCAGGAGGTTCAGCTTGCGCGTGAGTATTCGGATAATATCGTTGATACGGTAAGAGATTCACTTCTTATTCTTGATAAGGATCTGAAAGTTCTTTCAGCTAACCGCTCTTTTTATAAAATGTTTAATACTGTAAGCGAAAAAACTGTAGGGAAATATGTTTATCAACTTCAGGATAATAACTGGGATATCCCTGAACTGCGGAAATTGCTTGAGGAAATAATTCCCGAAAGCAGTTTTTTTGAGGACTATGAAGTTGTATACAATTTTGCAAAAGGGGGCAGAAAAAAATTGCTCTTAAATGCACGCGAGATATTTCAAGGTGATAAAGAATCACAACTTATTCTTCTGGCAATCCAGAATCCAAATATAAAATTATAAGGTATTGTAAAATGAAAGAGACGAAAAAACGATCCGCAAAAACCACAGAACCGCCGGTGAAGAAAAAAATATCCTCCAAGCCTGATAAGCCGGTAGTTGATAAGCAGGAAGATATTCAAAGATTAGTCCATTTGCTCCAGGTTCATCAAATAGAACTGGAACACCAAAACCAGGAACTTAGAATTGCGCAAGAAGAACTGGAGGCTTCAAGGAATAAATATGTCGCATTTTTTGATTTCTCCCCCATCCCCTACTTTACTTTAGATGCGGAAGGGACGA
>Ga0209417_1006657_pt1 | contig 11661 bp, 11 predicted proteins | sample RifGroF2_FD_184002 | JGI IMG/M metagenome (GOLD analysis project Ga0209417, IMG submission 184002) | Groundwater microbial communities from Rifle, Colorado, USA - Groundwater F2 (SPAdes) (version 2) | ecosystem: Environmental > Aquatic > Deep subsurface > Groundwater | place: Rifle, Colorado... | reverse complement strand
ACACTAAAGAACCGCACGTTTAAGCCCTGCATACAAGCAGCAAAGCCCAGCGATGATGCCAGATGTGTCTTGCCTGTCCCGCTGTTGCCCACGATAAGCAAAAAAATTCTGGCAAGCCACTTGACAAGCTCCGGTTCATAGGAGGACGGTTTGAGAACCGTAGAAAAAAAATGCCTCCAAAAAGCGATAGTTAAATTTAGCAAAAAACAATCTGTTTTCAATAGCTTGGTTTCTTGGTTTGCGTGGCTACTTAGGGTTTTGGCAAACTATTTGGATCAAAAAGTATTTTTGGGAGTATTGGATTTTCAAGAAGATATATTATTTTACACGTTGTTTCCGGCAAGAATGTTTCACCATTTCCCTTAATACCTCTATATTCTGTATTCTTTATCTTTTCAGGATACCATTGACCATTCTTTGTTTTTGCATATTCCAGAATTTCCATTTCGGAGAGCAGGGTATCCCCTCTAATTAGTTCATTCTTCTGGCAAATATAATTACGTGCGGGATTAAGGAACCACCTTTCTGTAATACCACTTTCGAGGGACCGTTCAATCATGATAAGAGGTTCTTTATTTGATACGGAAACAGATTCAACTTTCCATTTTACCAAGGTGTTCTTGGGGACAATTATTTTTGGCCAGCATATTTGTTCGATAAATATCCTGCTGCCATAGGTCTCAACCTGACCTCTTAGCATATTTCTAACGGGTTTGCCATCTAGTAGTTGATAACAGAAGATTTTGTCAGAATTGTAAATAGTCGAACTAACAGTAAACATTTCTTCTGAAATATTCTGAATGTTCTCATGTAAATCTAAAATATTTAACATTTTAGCTGTTTCTATCGAAAAATATCCCCTCCTTTGGCATCTCTCATTTTGTTTGCGGTATATAACGCAAGCAAGGTTGTCATTCGCAGTGAAATACCTAGGAATTTTATAAGGAGAAGATGTTGTCAATTTCTCATTGTCAGATGGCAACGATAGTGCAATATAGTCCGTCAAACTTGTTTGTCGTAGAGAATTAATTCGTTTAATTAATTGTGGAATATCAGAAGGTATGATGAGATTAACTACTTCTGTATTTTGCGACACCCCTAAATCGTAGATACTCTGAGGTCCGTTTTTTGGGTAATCAAAAATACCGATAATATCTTTGGTAGAATCTTTATAATCCACTCTTAAGCTAAGAAGCAAGTTCTTTTTGACATCTCTTTTTAACTCTATCTTATCTATTTTGCAACTTGCTGCCATTTTTGCGTAAACAACTTCAACATCTTGTCCCGCTTGAACAATAAGGTCTCGACTTATATTGGCAGCTTCTTTTTTAAGATAATCTAAAATTATGTGTATAAATTGGAAAGAAGCTGCAGGTACAAAGTCTTTATCACGGTCTATGTCGCGAATATTTGAAAGATAAATCTTGTCTCTTAGTTGGTTATATGTAAATTCTATATCTCCTAAATTATTGTATACAAGTATCCCATCGTTGCGTTTTTGCGCAAATATCGAATCTTCGAAATTGTACCACGATTCTGCAACAGTTTCGTCGGTTCTTTGGGATATAACAATCCAGTGCGTCCATAGCATTTGTTTCATTGTTTCTGTCATTTGTGCGTAAACTTTGCTACTATCACCACCAAATTGGTATATGCCTAAAAATACCCCAATAACTATTACTGCACTTATGGCAAATCTGAGTAACTGTTTTCTAAAAAAGGGTCTCAACAAAAAAGAAAGGTTTAATCGCTGATCAACTTTTTCTTTTTCAACAGGTTTTTGTAGCAATGCCCCAGCATCTGCTAAAATGCGAGCATCAGTAGTTGCAACGGTTTTAATACAACTTTTTTTTATTAAACTTTCAATTTCATTTATCGATTTCATTTTAACTTTCCTTTCCCAGAAAGGTACGAAGTTTTTCAATGCCATAAGCATATCTGCTTTGAACAGTATTAGTTGAAACGCATTGGAAATCAGCAATTTCCTTGAATTTCATCTCACCATGTATATGCATAACAATTACTTCACGTTGTTCATTAGGCAATTTGGCTAAAGCCTCAAAAACTTTGTTTGATTCTTCGATTTCAATCATTCGCATAGAAGGGGCGATTGAATTCGAGTCGTAATCCAGAGTTTCCACCCGACAGTCAGATTGTTTTTTTGTTTTTTTTAATTGGTCCTTAGCTTGATTAACCACACTCTTAATCAGATAACTCCTTAAGTTGTGAATATGAGAACTAGAATTGCTACTAACAAATTTTACAATTACATTATGAAGGCAATCTTCAGCGGTATGAATATCCGGCAACAGAGATCTTGCAATTGTCAGTAACTCATTTTTATATTTCGCATATATCTGGTTTAGACCATCCTTATCTCCATTATTTACGAGTTCTAATAGGCGACTATCTTCTAACATAAATTCCACAAATTGAACCAAATTGAACGTTTAACTATAAGACGATTCGACAGATTATTTTAGTCTATTTTTTTCTTTCAAAATAAAAAATTTCCAAAAATTATGTTCTGAAAAGGATACCATAAAATTTAAAGATACATAACATATTTATATTCAAAGAATTATATATTGGCATGCCCCTGCCTTAATATGCCAACACTGGTTTTAAATGAAACCAACTTTACTGTCTTAAAAATGCAATTTCTGAGTACCAACGTAAAATAAGAACTTACGAATAAAGTATCGCTGCTGTATTAAAGTTTTCGGTCACCTCTTAACACACATTCACTCCGCCTCCGGCTTGAAGGATGTGGTTGATGCGATGGAGTTCCGAGGACAACACGTGGGCAATAAAATAAGATGCAATCGGACTGATTTTGCGAAAATTGGTTTTATAGCAATGTACTCGTCAATGATGCTGATCAAAAAGCTAATTCAACAGGCAAACATGGAAGACAATTATACTAATCGGACAAAAACATAATTACTGCCTAGGAGGTAACACATGGATAGATTGATAATATTCCGGATATCTAAAAGTATCATTCATCATTAGAATAACAGCTACTTGTTTTGTCGTAGCACATCCTCAATACTATACATCGCTAATCCACAATAGAACAACATTTTACTACAATTATTATCGCTATTGCCAAAATGACTAACACTATTGGAATTATTTTGGAAGGAAAGTAAGATTTCGAAATAGAAGAATGATTGTCTTGTGAAGAAGTTTCATTAGAAATAGATTTTTGCAAATCTGTTTTAGATGGACTCTCCGTTAAGGTTGTTGGGATGGTACTTTCTGTTGTGTTTTTCATTTTATTTTGCGGTACTTCAGCAGTCGTAACGGTAACTTTATTAATTGGGAAATCAGTGTTAATCTCTTCACCATTTATACGAGGTTCTTGTACATATCCACCACCAGTTACATAATCTATACCCACAACCGTATCAAATACATGGGTTCCCACCGGAAACTCTAAATTAAATAGGCTTTCCTCAAATTTGTCTGGCCAACAGAGGCTGTCAATCTTAAAAACAGTTGATTGTTTTAATTCTTTGCCCTTAAAAATATCATATTTTGCTTCCATTGGATACCACAGATTTTCTTTAATACACTGGAACTTGCTCATTTTTATACGTGATCTAAGATTTGACACGCCATCACGAACAAAACTATGCTCACATTGTAAAACACAATAATCGTATTGTTCGGCCATATAAAACCGTAAAACTTCCTTTCTATCAGGCAAATCACCCAAGCAAACCTCAACAACTACGCACATTTCATTATCAACACTCGCTTTTCCTGTAACTCTCACACTACGATTGACACTTTTCAAAAGGCTTGGAGATAATAACGGTTCTTCTTGAAGAAGTGAACTAATAGTGTGACCTGCCGTCATTGGCAAGGTAATGCCAATAATATCAGGTCCATAATAGTGCCCCTTAAGTGCATCTTGTTCCCAGTCTGTAGCTATTTTAGCCTTCATTTGAGTAACAGAAAGGCTACGAGCAGTTTGTCCGTCATAGCCCATTTTAATATGTCTGAAAACTTCTTGATTAGCATCAAGGTAATCTCTACTCTGAAAATCAATAAACACTTTACCACCACATTTTACCCATTTGCATGAATGCTTAAAAACAGGCTTATCACTACCTTGATTGTACACATTGAATGTCATGTCAGATTCTATCTTATCAAAAAGTTTTTCTCGGATCACAACTTTTTCGGACAGAGTTTTTAAACTAGGTAGCGACATTTCTTCTATTCCAGAATATACTTCGCTCATACATATCCCAGATAGGACAATCATCAAACATAATTTTATGATTAATTTTACTCCCATTGCATCATCCTTTCAATACCAAGTTCTGTTTTTTTACAGTAATTTCTTAGGCCAATAAGTCCATGACAAAAAGGGGCATATTCAAATGGTAGATCGACTACGTCTGAATCGGAGTTAATTGAGTAATTACGGAGGCTATCTATAACTGCTAAACAGAATCGATTAGCAATGCTGACTACCCAAGCAGATTTTAGTTGTTCAGAATCGAGATAGGTTGTAAGCCACTCTAAAGCGTGTCCATTGTATATAATAATCTCTTGGTTAGTTCGTGGATGTTTTTTTTCATTAAGATACCAAGTCGATGATATAGAGCCATCAATCCATAATGTGTCCTTAATGCAGCCAACCCACTTATCAATTTTTTTCTTGCAATTGCCAATTCTAATACTTTTACCATCATCAAATTTATAGCTTTCCTCAAGATTTCTAATGGCGTAAGTCGCACTGATTAATGGATGCATATGTCCACATTCATAATGGCCCGTTACCTGATCTGTAATGCTTTCAATGAAGTCTAGTGGTGAAAAACGTTTCCCATTTAAATTTCTCCATCTCTTATTAGGCCGATAGTATGCCAATGCCGCTGTTTGCCATATGGCATCATGGATCTGAGGATCTGCATATTTTATTTCTGTTTCAAGCAAAGTGTCGAGAGACACTTTTTCACCAGATTTTAGTTGAAATTGTGTACAGATGGGAACATCAGCCAATGCGCAAATATAGGAAAGCTGTCCTAAGTGATCGGAAATAACTCTAGGGCTTTGTGACATCAGCACAAAATAATCATTTTCCTCGTGTTTAATCCAAACAGGCGCATATGGCCTAATATTAGTAGGAAGATAATCAAAATAGTTTTGTAGAAACTGTAACACAGGAACACTAGAATTATTCTCGAGATAGATAGGATAGTCAGACCCAAATGTCATCAATGAATGCATAGCGCTATTTACGCTAATCCTTTTATTCAATTTAATATTTAGTCCAAACATAATGATACTGCTATATAGCTCTTTTCTATTAGATGGCGGATCTTCTGGAGTATCTAATATTTTCTGTAAATTTCCCCTTGTAATTCGAGGATTCCGCTCTATAAACGAAAAATAATTGCCTTGAATAGATAAGCCTGACATTGGCCATAACTTTAATTTGTTATCTTTTTTTGACCACAACCCAATTATTGAGACCACAGAAAACAACATAAATATAAGAAAAAGAAATGGTTTTTTATATATAAGTGATTTTATATCCTTTAGAATCATATAGACCTCTCGTTATCTTAGCAACATTTTTGTTAATATTCTACATCACACCTGCATATCAAGAACCACAGGCCGGAGATATAATAATATCAAATAAATAATATTCTCCGGCCTATAATAATATTATCACTCAACACATCGAAGATGTTTCATATTCCCAACAACGTCCGGCTTGGATTGCATCCACACAATCTCCTAGAAGAGAGCATGTCCCATAATACCAATACCCACAGTCAAGAGTAGCATCTACCCATGCGGTACTTGAGCCTCCTGATAGCGGAATACTTGACACTTGTGTTCCACTGCAATAGTTACATTCTTCTCCGTAATCTAAGACCGGCGAGCAATTGTCAGATGGGCATAGTTGAGTTGCATGTTGCGGTTTAGTACATTCAAGTTGAGTACAAGCTAAGACTTTTTTAGACTGCATTAAACAAACGATTATAGTGAGTACACATAAGACAGTCAGTAATAATTTTTTATTAAATTTCATTTTGTATTCCTTTCATAAAGTAACAAGTTTTGATTTTTATAAATATTTTTTTGGATTTTAAAATAATCTAATACATTGGAATCACCCCCTTACTATTTTTCATTAACAAAATACTTTCAATTTTTTAACTTTTATTCCTTTTATGCTGATGATGATGTATTCTTTATAGTTTTCACGATTAGTAAGCCCTTTAATATTCAACAATATCTCAGAATAAACATCATCAATAGATCTTGGTGGCGCTACCCATGCAAATTGAATTTCCTTGTCTGTGGCTTTTAATGCTACATCTTTAAAGGGAATATCTTTGGGCATTTTTATTTTTATAATTTTAGAGTAAGGTTTTTGTGGTTGAAACGGCAATTTAATAGCATCAGGATAAACATCAAAGCCCAAAAATGGTTTACCATGAATAGTGAGTAATTTTTCTAATTTTGAGGTATCACGAGACATTTTTAGTATCGCCTTCTCTTCAAAATCGTTATATTTATTAGCGGCGGACACAGTCAATATAATCTTTCCTGAATGTAGGAAAGAAATGAGATGGCGATCAATTTTTTCTTTAAGGCATGAACATGTTTTTTTTATAGCGTCTACTTTTAAGGGGCTAAACCAAAGATTTACAATTTTCCATTCTCGCTGGTACACCATACCTATACCTGATGGGTCTATTTCTTCAGATGGTATTACTATTATACCTGCACCACTTAAACGAAAAAATAATAAACAAGAAAATATTATTACAAAGAATATGCTTAGACCAATTAGTGAATGTTTAATCATAGAACGCATAATGGATTATCTCCTGTAAGCTAAGAATGTCTTGTAATTTATTTTCAGAAATTGTTCCAACCCAAGCTCTTTTAACTATAACATCTAAGATATAAGAAGTGTTTATAAGATAACAACAAAGTATTTTAATTAAAGCTATATGAAGAGACTTTCGTTTATTTTTGAATTTTATACTTAATAGATGATGGCCTTTAGTAATTACTGCTATTAACTGCAATATTCTTAATAATTTTAAAGTTATGTTAGTGGATGATGTCATAACAACTGAACTTTTCCTTAATAATTTTCATTGTTCGTATATATTCAGTAATCTCTTCTGTGCTTTGAGCCTTGTCACAAAAAACTTTCTGTTCATCCTCAAAATATAAAATCTTATACTGACAATTACATGCCGCTATAACTTCCTGTTGTAACAAATTCAAAACTTCGGTTCGTTGAGTTTCAGTTAAGCTAGATTTCCCATCTCTCACTGCAAACCAAATCAAACTTCTCGTCTCAGCAATGTATTTACAGGCATCAGTGATATAAAAGCCATAAGGCGGTTCCTCTTTGCCTTCAGTATATTTCAGTAATTGCTCGAATGCTTTCAAACCTGTAAGAGTATTTTGCAAGAGGGATTTTTGTCCTAAAGCAATTTTCGCAGAGAGAACGTTTTCCAATAACCATTTCTCATCAAATCCATAAGTGACAGCCACTTTTAACAAGGAATCAAAATCAGCCATTGAAAATCTTGCCGGTATCTGTGAATCATTCAAACACTTAAATTGCCAAACATCGCCGGTTTGAATTAAAAGTTCAGGATAATCCACTTCAATCTCTTCTCTGGCCAGCGCATCTTTAAGTTCAAATATCCATGGGAAGTTTCTGCTGAACCATTCTCTTTTTTCTTCAACCCAGGATTTATAATCTGTTTTGCTTAGTTCAATTGGCTCTGGTCTAAGTGAAGATAAAGGCGGCTGCCATGAGTTATCATTATTATTTGACTTGGTTTGAGCTAATGTAGGTTCAGTTTTATGACCTGTTGCCCAAGCTGTTAATTTTTCAACACCACAAGTAGCAGGTTTTGTAGGGGCTGAGCTATCAACTATTTCTGATAATTGGCCAGCCCCCACACTCACCTTGCCTTTTTCCGACTGAAGCTGGACGGTTCCTTCAGTAACAACTAAAATCATATTATTGCTAGTTGCCTTGATATTGAAGGTTGTACCTGTAATCGTTGCCTTGCCATTTGCTGTTTGTACAATAAATGGATTGCCATCATGTTCAACATGGGTGTAAATCTCGCCTGAATTTAATTTTACTAAACAGCCAAGATTACTGTTTATTATCTTTGGCTCTATTGAAAGACTTGTGCCGATATTCATTACCATCTTGTGTTTGCCATTGATAAGCAATGTTTTTAATTCACTCCCAGAAGTTATTAGCCGGCCAGGAGAAATTAGAACTTTAGTATTATTTGATAATAGCTCAACTTTAGGTATCTCAGCCGAGACAGTATTAGCCACAGGTTCAATAATTGTTTTTGATGTTGAATAAGCCAAAAAAGCCAGATATGTAAATACTCCAATAATAAAACATGCTGCAACACTGACAGATATTTTTAATGATACTTTTAATCGTCTGATTTCAATATTACGACGGGTTTTGGCTTTACCCCTTCGACACTTATCCTGAAATTCTTCATAACTTTCTTTTATTGTGGGTTCTCTTTTGATTTCTAATTTGTCAGGTCTGGAAACCAAATCTTTTCCAATTAATGCATCTTTTTGGCTCTGGATAAGTTTTGTAACAAAGCCAGTTTCTTTATATGCTCTGGCGCAACGGGAGCAGGTTTGCAGATGATATTTTATTGCCTTATATTCATCTGATGTCATGCCCTGTCCACCCAAAACAAAAAGTGGCAGAAATGTACCAACCTCTCTGCAACTCATTGGCTCAAAAGCATTATTTTTTACTATTTCTTCTTTCACAAAACTATCCTGAAAAAAATGTCCTTCTATAAGTACTTTGTAAAAACAGGTCAAAACGTAAGATACTTTTTTCAAAAATCTTTAAGATTTTTTTAATTTGCTTCTAACAATAGAGTTATAACTCAAACTTTTTTGAGAAATTTATGAGTTTTCTTCTCACTATATTAAGCCCGCATGATAGACGACCTCGAAAAGCCGCAGATGAACATCCTGCCTTTTGAGCAGCCTGATAAGGTCTAAGGTTATGGATCAGAACAAGTTCCACCGCCTGGCGGGACTTTTCAGGCAATTTAGAAATTACCTCAAATAGTAATGTCCTGATTTCTTCGATGTTAAGATTTTCTAAAGGTTCATCTGACTTGACGCATGCAATTTCTTCAAAGAGACTACTACCTAAACCCATATATTGCATTACCTCTTTTCTGTTGTTATTTGAAGCTAGTCTTTTAGCTATTCCACATAAATATCCCTGTACATCCGTATCGCCGCTATACTTGCATTCGTGATTGCTAATGGCCAGAAAAATATCATGCGTCAGGTCTTCGGCACAACCATTTACATGCGACAAATTTTCCAAATACTTTTTCAGAAAAGGTTTATACTTTTTATAAAGTTCTGAAACAGCATCTGCATCACCTGTCTCAATCGCTTTTTTCAACAGAAGTCGTTCGTGAATTTTTTCAGCATCCTTAGTCAATCTGGGTTTTTCCTAAACATATAAATATCTTCAAGATTTTTATATAAGCGGAGTCGTCCTGCTAAATATTGAATGTTGTTTTAAAAATTGCTCAAGTTTCAGAATAATTTACGTTATCACTTAATCGATTTGATATTCACAAAATCATAACTCTTTAGATACACTCCGTCCCTGTGGGTTACACCCTAAGTTTTTTAGAAAACACATCGTAAGTATAGATTTCTAATAAAATAATTTTGTCATGTCGCACCCACAAAAACGAGTAACAATTTAGTAACAAAAATTAAGCGTTTGAAGATGGTGAGGGATTTTATGCAGGTCTGGAAATCTGTCTCGAAGCAAAAATAAAACAACTAAAATCAGCTTTTAGAAAATCCGATAATATCAATATTATATTTTTTTAATATCAAAGACTTATAAAAACAGCGTATTCAATATAGGTAAGAGGATAATATCTGACTCAAAATAAACAATTCCTGACTACCGAAGAGGTCTCTGTAATATACCGAGATAATGGTCGATTTATACGTTCGATTATTAAATTCCATCTCGGTAATTCGCATGATGTCGAGGATGTGTTCCAGAGCTTTTTTCTGCGGCTTCTTGAAAAACCCATGCCCAAAAAAAATGTAGTTAATCAGCGGCCTTATTTGTATCGCATGATAACCAATAATATAGTAGATGATGTCAGAAGGACACAGGCATATAAAAAATATCTATCGAAATATTCAGCGACTCCCCTTCACAAGCCGGTTTGCAGCCCTTGTGAAAAAATAATCAAAGAAGAATATGCGAATTCTATATTCAAAACAATGGAAAATTGCCTGCCTGCTCGTATAGTGACAACTTTGAAGCTTCGCTACAAAGAGAATTGTTCCAATGATCAGATTGCTGCTACAATCCCTGCCAAAAAAGAGACCATTATTAAATATATCAGTGATGGCTTAAAAAAATTGCGCGAAAAACTAAAAAAATCTGAGTATTGAAAACAGCAGCCTGGCCTTTTGTCTGCTCTATTTTGTTACTATTTTTTTACTATCTTAAAAATCCCCTGCAAGATACTGTGAATAATAATAATAATAATAATGTGAAATTTACAAACTACAATATTATTTAGTGGAAGGACTCACATATGCTGGTTCTTAGCAGACAAAAAAATGAATCTATTATTATTGGTGATGATGTCGAGATAACAATTGTTGATGTAAGAGGCGATAAAGTTCGCTTGGGCATAAATGCCCCTAAAAAGATATCTGTACATCGTAAGGAAATATACGATATAATTCAGAATGAGAAAAAAGCGATGAATATATAGTTTTATATTATAATTAACTGCAATCGTTTCTGCCTATAGAATGGTATTCAATATTGAACTGTTTTAAATCAGCGGGTTCAAATATATTTCTGCCATCGAATATAATTTTAACCTTATCAGATACCAGTTTTAAGTCAGCTTTTATAAATTGCTGGGCATCTGTAAAAATAATCAAAGCATCAGCTCCATCAAGGGGACTGTACTTGTCTTCACATATAGTAATCCTGCTTTTGTATCTTTTTCCGGCATTCAAAGAAGCAAGAGGATCATAAGCTGTGATTTTAAAACCGTTTTTTAAAAATTTATCTATGCAGTAAATTGCCGGCGAATTTCTGATATCATCGGTTCCTGCCTTAAAGCCAAATCCCCAGACAGCAAGCCTGGCTGCATGCCCTTTGAAATGATCAATAATTCTTTCAGCAAAACGATTGATTTGTTCATTATTTATTTTTTGAATAGCTTTTATCATTGGCATTTCACAGCCAATTGCTTGATCCAAATTTATCAATGCTGCAACATCTTTAGGCAGACAGCTTCCACCGTATCCGATACCGGCATTAAGAAAATTTTCCCCAATTCTCGGATCACTGCCAACTACCTTGCGGACATGTTCGATATTTGCGCCAATCTTCTCGCAGATATGACTTAGTTCATTCATAAAAGAGATTCTGGCTGCCAACATCGCATTTGATGCGTATTTTGAAAGTTCAGCGCTGATTGCGGGCATTACAATTACCCTTGTTCTTTTTTTAATAAAGTATCCGTAGAGATTTTTTAAAGTTTCAGCTGCACTGATATTATCTGTTCCTATAATGATTCTTGA
>Ga0209417_1006654_pt1 | contig 11667 bp, 7 predicted proteins | sample RifGroF2_FD_184002 | JGI IMG/M metagenome (GOLD analysis project Ga0209417, IMG submission 184002) | Groundwater microbial communities from Rifle, Colorado, USA - Groundwater F2 (SPAdes) (version 2) | ecosystem: Environmental > Aquatic > Deep subsurface > Groundwater | place: Rifle, Colorado... | reverse complement strand
CAAATGCTTTCCCTCCCTCTCTGGCCGCCTTTTGAAGCGACGCTTCCTTGCTCGCTGGTTTGCTGGCGAGACCTCTCCTGGAACTATCCCGGCGCGCCGGCTGAATGGGTCCCAACAGTTTATTGTTTATCGGCATATTCATTCTTTTTTTCTTTTTGTGCTGTTTCTTCGCTCGTCTCCGGACGGAGTGCGAAAACGGACTCTCTTGCGAGAGCCCGTTTCTGTGTTCTTCTTGTTTCAACCTGTCAATCAATGAAATCCTTTACCTGTCTGAACAACACACAAACCGACTCTCGATTCCGAGCGCCGTAAAAGAAAAAGCTAAAAAAGCGGTTTGATGTCATGACTAGAGCTTGTGAAAAAACGACTGACAAAGACGAGAAGTCAAGGGTTTTTGAACAAGCGCTAACAGCATACACCCGTCAAGAAATTCGTCAACTTCGGTCGGGAATAGAGGTCGGAATTACCAAGTCCGTTTCAGATAACTCCACCAGCGAACCCGCGGCAATCTCGCCGCGAAGCATCTTTTCGGCGATTACCTGCTCCACTTTTTCCTGAATGGCGCGATTCATTGGGCGCGCGCCGAACTTTGGGTCTTGCCCGGCGGATACAAGATACTCCACCAGCGGGTCCGTAACGATGAGTTCAAGCCCCTTTTCCTTGAGTCGCTCGCCGAGCCGTTTCAATTGGAGCCGCGCGATGAGTCGGAGATGCTCATCGTGGAGCGGATGAAAGAGAATCACTCCGTCAAAGCGGTTGAGAAGTTCCGGCTTGAAGATTGCGCGATTGATGATTTCGGAGATTATAACATCCTTATTGAGCGGTTTCTTTTCCTGCGACATCTTCCAGATAAGGTCGCTTCCCGCGTTGGAGGTCGCGATAATCATGAGGTTGCGCGCGTTCACCCGTTTGCCAAACACGTCGGTGAAGAAACCCTCGTCAAGGATTTGCAGGAAAAGGTCGTGAACCTCCGTGTTGGTCTTATCAAACTCATCCAGAAGCAGGACCCCGTACGGCCGCTCCCGCAGGAGCGAGGCAAGCACGCCCGCTTTGCCGCCCTCAAACGTCCCAATGAGCCGGTTTAAGGCGTCATCGCTGTGGTATTCGGACATGTCTAGCCGAATAATGGAGTTCTCGTCGCCGAAAAACGCCTGCGCAAGCGCTTTCGTCGTCTCTGTTTTGCCGACGCCGGTGGGACCGAGGAACAAAAACGAGCCGATGGGACGATCCTCTCTGCTGATGCCGGAGCGCGCTCTCCGGAGCGCGCCAGAAATCGCCTTCACCGCTTCTTCCTGTCCCACAATGCGCTCGTGCAATATTTCTTCAAGCTTCAAGAGTCTTGTCCGCTCCTCCCCACTCGCTTCCGAAACGGCGATACCCGTTTTTTTTGAGACCAGGTCAAGTACGTCGTCCTTCTGCACTATGCGCTTACCCAAGGATTTCACTTTCGGGACAAGTTCCAGGAGCAGGTCGATGGCTTTGTCCGGCATGACGCCTTCAAAAAAATACCGCTCCGCGCTTTCCGCGACCGCACGAACGGCCGGATAGGTGAACAGCACCCCGTATTTCGCTTCCGCGCGCGCCGCTTCTCTCTCAAGGATGGGAATGGAACCGGAAACGCCGGCTTCATTGATAAGCACGCGTTCAAAGCGCTCCCGAACCTTCGCGTCCGACTCAAAAACCTGCCGATACGCGCCCCGCTCAACGATTGCCACTATTTGAATGCTTTTGGACGTTAGAAATGGGTCAATGAGCGAAAGGGCGTTGGAACCGATTGAGTGTGCGCCCTCGTAAAACTTCTCGAAATCGTCAAACACAAAAATGATATTGCCGGCATGGGCGGCCTCGGAAAGAAGTTTGGCACATTCCGTCTCAAAGGCTGCTTTCGTTTCCAGCGCTGAGACGAACGGCGCGCCGTTAAAAATGAAAATTTGTTTGTGCTCTAAGGGCGGAAGCACGGTGCCGGCGCTGATTTTGCGCTGGAGGCGCGAAAGCGGGGCAAGCTTCGGTACCCCTTCCTCTCCGACCAGCATGACGTTCGCCTCGCGGCCGCGCGAGAGAATGCGCTCTATCTCGCCGGCCTCTCGCTTGCCGAACGTTCCCGCGCTCCCCGAAGAGAACGCGGGATGCCGCGAAATCGGCACTGCATAGCGCATAAGCCGGATGATTTCTCCATATCCCCAATCCTTGCCAATGCCCGGAATCCGACCAAGGGCGTCCTTGCTCCACCAGCGAAAATTCTCCTTGCGGTCGCTCTCAAAGCGGGAAACCCATTCCGCCGCACCGACGAAATCACCCGTCTCAATCTTGTGCGATAAGAGAAAGTGCTTGAGTCCTTCGTCATAGCGCAGAAGCGCCTCGGCAAAATCTCCAAGGCCAATCGACTCCTCTCGAAGAACGATATCAAATACAGTGGCTGGGCGCGTCCTCTCTTTAATGAATGAAATGACGTCCTCGCTCAAAAGCCCGAGACGAAGCATGCAGGCGCTTCCAAAGCGCGACACGAGAAAATCCAGTACTGGCTCGTTCGTTCCCGACGTTACGACGCGGGCGACTTCGTACCGCAGTATGGAAGCGTGCAGCCGTAATTCGGGAAGCGTCGTGACCGAGTCCTTAAAATATGATGAGGCAAAAAACCCGTACCACAGAGCCGCAAAAAGCCACAGGGCCGTTGCGATGGAAAATATGGATTTAAACAGCGGAAAAAACTCGTCGGCGGCCGCAAAGAACACCGGAAAGGTCTCCGTTACGGAAGGCAACGCGCGTAAAACGACAAAGATGATACCGGCGGCAAGTACGAGCGTGAATAAAATACGCAGGGTCTTCTCAATCACCCGCAGGTGGTGCCCGGAGATGAGTGCTTCACTCTGAAGTGCGCCGCGATACGCGATTGCCGCCTCTTGTAGTTTTGAATAAATCATTTCGTTAAAGGTGGGCCGCTAAATACCAGAGAGTGAACTGCCGTTCAAAAAGAAAGCGCGCCGGAAACGCCGGTAATAAGAAATATCACAATAAGAATGGGCAGAAACGGCCACAGTGCGATACAAGCGGCAAAAAGAACGGAAAAGAGCAAAAGTGCGAGAAGGCCGGAGAGTATGGTAGCGGTGCGCACGAAAAATCCGATGAGGCGAAGCAGTGTGTTCATGATGAAGCTTCCCAAAACGCCGGCCGTATCTTTATCGGCATGTTCCTGTATCCGGTGCCATGGAGAAAGAAGCGTCTCCAGGAGAACGCGAATGGAGAAGAAATTCCAAAGGAACCACGAGCCGTTTCTATACAGGCGGAAAAGGTCCTCCCAGCTAAGGGCGTAGTGCCAGAGGACGTAACTGATTGGCAGTTGGAAGAAAGACGACATGGTTCTATTATATATCTATATTCCAATATCTAATACCAAATATCGAATTTCGAAAAACATAGAATAATTAATGCAAAGTAAGGAGCATTCTATGTTATCGGGTTTAATCTTTTACTTACTCCTTGTTTTTCGACATTAGGTATTCGAGATTTGATATTCCGAATCTATTTGGGTTTGAAATAAATCTTATTCCCGTACCGCAGGTCAATGTATGCCGCTCCGAGCGCTCCGTCTTTTCTTGAAAAGAGACCGTCCTGTTCCAGAAGCGTCTGGAGCGTGATGAGCGTCGAATCATAATTCTCCCCGCGAAGCAAAAGCCGCGTCCCGGATTGCAGGAGCACTTCAAATTCGTCCTGCTCCTTGAGAGACACTACCCTCGCCGCGAGGCCCTCATGCTCCAGCTTTTTAAGAAATCGAAGCAGTGCGCCAAGCCGCCCTGCTTCAATGACGTGCTTTCCCAAATCGGGTGCGCCGCCTTTGCCATCAAATCGGTAATACATTTTGCCGGCGCTTTCCCCCGCGGGAGCAAATGCCACTCCTGCTGAATCAAGCAAGAAGCACTCCTTCCCCGCAGTGCACCAGAGCGCCTCCGCCTCGCGTTCGCGCACGGAAACCCGAAGCGTGGATAGATTTCTTAGCGAAAGCGAGACGCTCGCGAAAATCGGAAAATCCCGAAGGAGCGTCGCTCTAAGCTCGGACTGCGGATACAGAAGCGCGTGCGATTTCGGTATAAACCCAAGGTATGACCCGGCAAGCGCTTGCTTTACCGCGTTTCGAATGAGCGCGTCATTCACCCGATTGAAGCCAGCGACTTCTATGCGCGCAATTCGGAAATTCGGTCTGGAAAACCCGTAGACCGTCCACGAGACAATTCCAATGCCAAGCAAAGAAAACAGGAAAATATTTCGGAATTTTTTCCGGCGCTCTTTCCGCGCCAGTCGGCGGGAGCGCAGTGGCTTACGGCGAGACATACATTACGAATGTTGCGAATTAATGCGCGAATACCTGACATCGAAAGACGACAGTTTTCTGTCGTTCCCGCCCCCGATTAAGTCGGGAGCGGACTCCGGCGGGAATCCAGAGTTGATTCTGGTTCCGTGTTTTCATGGAGATGACATTAGGAAATGTCAATTTTCCGAAATTCGAAATTTGGCATTCAGTCATTGTCCGCTCAACGAACAGGAGCGATAATTTCTTTCCCCGCATATTTTTGAAGCGCTTCCGGTACTTTGATGAAGCCGTCCGCCTGTTGATTGTGCTCCACAAGCGGCACCAATATCCGCGGGGTCGCAATAGCCGTGTTGTTGAGTGAGTGCGCGAAACGAGATTTGCCGCTCTCGTCTTTGTAACGAATGTTGAGGCGCCGCGTTTGAAAATCATGAAAATACGAGGAAGAGTGCGTCTCCCGATAGGCCTTCTCCGAGGGCACCCATGTTTCGATGTCATATTTTTTCACCTGCCCCAAACCCAAATCCCCGCCGCAGTTAACCACAACGCGATACGGAAGATTGAGCGCTTGCAGGAGTTCTTCGGCGTTTAGAGTAATCTCTTCGTGGTATTTCACTGATGTTTCGTGACTCGCCTCGCAGAGCACCACCTGCTCCAATTTGAAAAACTCGTGTACGCGAATGAGGCCTTTCGCGTCCCTCCCGTAACTCCCGGCCTCACGACGAAAGCACGTAGAAAAAGCGAGAATTTTTTTCGGTAATTCTTCTTTTTTAAGGACGGTTTCAGAGAAGTACGACATCGCCGGCACTTCCGCGGTGCCGGAGAGATAATCGCCGTCCTGCGTCTTGTATAGGTCGTCTTCGCCCTGTGGCAAGTAGCCGGTGCCGAGAAGCGTTTGCTTGCGAACAAGGGAAGGAACCGCCATGAGCATGAATCCTTTTTTCGCAAAATGCTCAAGCGTAAACTGCCAAAGAGCGAATAAAAGGAGCGCTCCGTCATTTTTAAGGAAGTATCCGCGGAAACCCGACACGTCACCGCCGCGCACAAAATCCACCATGTCTGCCGCCTCCATAAGCTCCATGTGGCCTTTCGCGGGAAAAGTAAATTCGGGAATACTGCCCCATATTTTCACTTCTTTGTTATCCGCTTCGCTCGCTCCCTCCGGCACGGAGATATCCGGAACGTTCGGAACTTGCAACATAAGCGCCTGCCACTGTTGCATGATCTTCTTAAGCTTTGTCTCCTCCTCTTCCAATCCCGCTTTTTGCGCTCGAAGTTCCTCCAACAGAAGCTGACGTCGCTCGGGAATGGATGTGCGAACCATTTGGTCGCTCTTCACATTATGCTCGGCCCGTTTTTGCTCCACTACCGCAAGAAGCGCGCGGCGCTCATCGTCCAGCTTCAGGAGTTCCTCCACGTCAAACGAAAGGCGCTTCATTTTTGCCGCCGCGGTAATGAAGTCTTTGTTTTCGCGGATGAATTTGATGTCCAACATAAAACAGCAAGTAGTTAATAGAAAGTAGTTAGTAGTAAAGAAAACGCGACAATGCAATCCTAGTATACAACAGAAAAGGCAAACCGTACGGCTTGCCTGTGTGGAGAAGGAATTGGGGCTTGTTGCTCACTGGCCAGGAAGCGGTTCAAAAGCGAATTCGGTGGATTGGATTCGCCAGGTGTCTGGTCTGTTGGGATTCAGTAATCCTCCGGATGCCACGCGCGAGCGACGGCGAGCATCGCGTCATCTTCATTTTGTGTGGGCATTGCCCTTGGCACAACCTCTTTCCGTGGAAGTGTCGCCGAGGGTGGCACTAAAGTAACGCACCGTAGTCGGCGCAGCCGGCATGTTTCTCGTAATTCAAACAAATAATGAAGTCGCGATAATTTTCGTGGCTGGGTCTTCATGATTTTAGTGTGTTATAATTGAACTGCCGAATCGCACTATAACACATGAAGAAAATATCGCAAGCAGACATCAAAGAATTGGCTCCGAAAGACTTTCCTTCGCTTCTCAAAGAAATTACCGACCCGCCGGAAAAACTGTATGCGCGAGGCACTCTACCGGCGGAGGATTACAAGTGGCTTGCAGTTGTCGGTTCTCGGAAGTTTACAAACTACGGTAAGGAAGCGGTAGAAACACTTATTGCGGGGCTTATCGGCTATCCCGTCGTGATTGTTTCCGGCCTGGCAATCGGAATTGATTCAATTGCGCACAAAGCGGCGCTTGATGCGCGGCTCAAAACGGTGGCGGTGCTCGGCTCCGGCCTTGATTCAAAGGTTCTCTACCCTTCCATGAACCGTACACTTGCGGACGATATCGTGCAAGCAGGCGGAGCGCTTCTCTCGGAATTCGAGCCGGAATTTCGAGCCACCGCGTGGAGTTTTCCGCAAAGAAACCGAATCATCGCAGGGCTCGCGCACGCTACTCTTGTCGCGGAGGCGGAGCAAAAAAGCGGCGCGCTTATAACTTCAAAATTCGCGACCGAGTACAACCGCGACGTATGCACCGTCCCGGGTTCTATTTTTTCCGCCTCATCGGCAGGACCGCATATGTTGATAAAAATGGGGGCCACTCCTATTACTTCTTCGGATGACCTTCTTCAGGTCCTCGGATTTGAGCTCAATGTTTCAGACAAGGGCGGTTCCGCCTCCAGCAAAAGACGCTACGAAGATTGCACGGAGGAAGAAAAAAAGGTTATCGAACTTCTCCAAAGCCCCCTCTCTCGCGACGACCTTATAGACGCACTGGGTCCTCCCATCAGCCGCGCGAACGCGCTTCTCTCCCTTATGGAACTGCGCGGCTTCATCAAGGAATTAGGGGGTGAAATCCGCCTTATCTAACAAGGACCGACCTGTAAACTCCGCTCGTCCTATCCCTGTGCAGGAGCACAGGGCGTTCGGCGAGCGGAGTTTCCTTTAAGAACCCTCGGTTCTCAACGCTCGCTCGCAGACTCGCTCACTGCTCTCCTCTACGGGGAAACTACAGTTTCCCCGACCCCTTTCGCTGACCCGCCATTCATCCCTGCCTAGGAAGGCAGGGAGTTCTGGCGAGTCATGTAAAAATATGGGAAGAAATATTTTATTTGCCGAAAGTGAATTTTACCATCTTTACAATCGCGGGACGGAAAAACGAAGAATCTTTACAACAAAGGCTGACCATGAACGTTTTCTTGCCCTCCTTCTTCTTTGTAACGGGAGAATTGTCGTCGACCTAAAATTACAAGGTCGGACCTTGTAAGATTGCCAATGCCGCTTTTGCGCCTCCCTAATGGGCGGCGCTTTTTTCTACAAAATTTGCAATTGAATTTCCTTTCGTGCTATTACTAATGACACGATGAGCAAGTTGTTAATAGTAGAATCGCCCTCAAAAGCGAAGACCATCGGAAAATATTTGGGGAAAGACTACGTGGTAAAAGCGTCCGTGGGACACGTCCGCGACCTTCCCAAAAGTAGTAAAAACGCCATTGATATAGCCGGCGGGTTTGTTCCCCATTACGAAATCGTCAAAAAAAAAGAGGCGGTAGTGGAGGAAATAGTCGAGGCCGCGAAACACTCTGACGAGGTCATTCTCGCAACTGACCCGGACCGCGAGGGCGAAGCCATCGCGTGGCATATAACCGAACTCCTGAAGCAGGAGTTTGGAAAACACAAGCCACGGAACGCCCGCCTGCGCCAAGGCATAGGCGGGCAGGCAAAGGCCGCACTAAAGGTAAGCCGTGTCGTGTACCATGAAATCACCAAAGAAGCGATAAAGGAAGCGTTGGAGCATTCGCGGGGGATTGATGAAAACTTGCGGCGCGCGCAAGAAGCGCGCCGCGTATTAGATCGCCTCGTTGGTTACGACCTCTCTGGCCTCATTTGGAAGAAAGTGCGCTACGGCCTTTCTGCCGGCAGGGTACAGTCCCCCGCCCTGCGCATCCTTGTGGAACGGGAGCGGGAAATCAAGGCGTTCAAGCCGGAAAAATTTTGGACTATCACGGCAGACCTCCAGACTCCACGGAAGGAAAAATTCACCGCCGCTTGCGAAGAAGAGCCGCGGGACGAGGCGGAAAAAAATAAAATTGTTGCTGCAGCGAAAAGCGGAAACTGGTCGGTTTCGGACGTGACCGAAACCGAAGCGCGCCGAAGCCCGCGCGCGCCTTTCACCACCTCGACCATTCAGCAGGCGGCAAGCTCTCGGCTTGGGTTTAGTCCCGGCCGCACGATGCGCGCGGCACAGAAACTCTACGAGGCGGGATACATTACTTACATGCGAACCGACAGCACGAGCTTAAGCGAGAGCGCGCGCAAGCAGATGCTTGCCGTCATCGGAAAAAGATTCGGCAGTGAATTCGCCGCGCCCCGCACCTACGCAACCAAGGTCAAGAACGCGCAGGAGGCGCACGAGGCAATTCGCCCAACCGATAGTAACAGGGAAAACGCCGCTGGCGCCGAGGACCAGAAAAGGGTATACCGATTAATCTGGCAGAGAGCCGTTGCTAGTCAGATGTCCGACGCCAAATTACTTCGCACCAAGATCACGGCAACGGTCGGAGCGGATACGCCCAACTTCTTCGCCACTGGATCACGCCTCACCTTCCCCGGGTGGCTCATGGCCGATCCGGAATCCCGTGGAGAAGAGCTTGAATTGCCAAAAGTTACAAAGGGCGAAACACTGACACTGCTTGCACTGGCCGATGTGGAAAAAGAAACGGAGCCGCCTTCCCGTTACACCGAGGCTGGTCTTGTTAAAGAACTTGAGAAGCGCGGCATCGGTCGGCCGTCAACGTATGCCTCCATCATTGGTACGATCGAGGAGCGCGGCTATGCGGAGATGGTCGGCCGCGCGATCAACCTGCCCGTCGGCGGCAACGTGATGGAGATGGTCGGCCGCGCGCTCAGGCCCACCGATACCGGCGAGGTGGTGTCCACATTCCTTGAAAAGAATTTCGGCATGTACATCTCGGATACTTTTACCGCCGAAATGGAGGATGAGCTGGACGACATCGCAAGCGGCAAACGCCAGTACGAGAAAACGCTCGCTGATTTTTACAAACCGTTCGCGAAGGAGGTTAAAGCAAAAGCGAAGTCGGCGGAAAAGATAACTTCGCTGGGCGACGCGCCCGAATTTCGCTGCCCAATCTGCGGCGGTAGCATGGAATGGAAGCTTTCTCGCATGGGGAAATTCCTCTCATGCAAAAAATTCCCAAACTGCAACGGCGCTCTGACCGCGGAGGGGAAACCTCTGCCCAAGGGGGGCGAGCCCATAGGAGTGCACCCGAAAACCGGCGAACCGATTTATGTTAAAAACGGCCGCTTCGGACCGTACGTGCAACTTGGAGAGAACGGCAAAAATGAGAAAAAGCCAAAGATGGCGAGTATTCCAAAGACGCTTGACCCATCAAGCATCACTATCGAGGCGGCGGCGACACTTCTCTCGCTACCCCGCATAGTGGGGGTGCATCCGAAAACCGGCAAAGAAGTGACGTCAAGCATCGGCCGATTCGGTCCGTACATCGTGCACGACGGCGATTTTCGCTCGCTCAAGGCGCCGGATGATGTGTACACGATAGCGCTTCCGCGCGCGCTTGAAATTCTGTCGCAGGAAAAGAAAGCCCGCGGATTCAGAAAGAAGAAGACTCCATGACAAGGGACCACTGTAGTTCCAAGTTGAAATAACGACAGCGTATGAATCTGCAAGAAATCACGAACTTGATGAAGCATCCGTCCGTGAAAGACCTTGCGCTTATCGGCAAGGCGTACGCGTTCGCGGAACATGCCCACGGGGAACACCGGCGCTACTCCGGCGAACCGTATTTCGCGCATCTCTTTGAAACGGCCAGACTCATCGCCGAACTCGGCGCAGGAGCTGCTGCCGTCGCCGCCGGGCTCTTGCATGATTCCATTGAGGACGTGAGCGTGCGGCGCGAAACGATACAGAAGGAATTTGGGGACGACGTGCTCATGCTGGTTGACGGCGTAACAAAACTAGGCCATTTTCGCTATCGCGGCGCGGACCGGTATTCCGAGAGCATGCGGCGTCTCTTCCTCGCGAGTTCTAAAGACCTGCGCGTCCTTCTTATAAAACTCTGCGATCGGTTGCACAACATGCGGACGTTGCACCATGTGCCAAAGGATAAACAGCAACGTATTGCGCGGGAAACGCTTGAGATTTACGCGCCCATCGCCTATCGCCTCGGAATCCGAAAAATCAACCGCGAGCTTGAAGAGCTTTCTTTTCCGTTCGCGTACCCGGAAGAATATGAGCGAATACGGAAACTCATGAGCGAGAAAAGAGAAGAACTCTCAAAGCGGCTGATAAAATTCCACAAATCTCTTCTCAAGGGTCTGGCGCGGCAAAGTATCGCTCTGCTCCGGACAAGCGACCGGCTGAAAGGATATTACAGTCTGTACAACAAACTCCGAAACCGAGAGTGGGACATTGAAAAAGTGTACGACCTTCTGGCAATCCGTATAATCGTAAAAAATGTCGAGGATTGCTACCGCGCGCTTGGAGCGATTCACGCAACCTGGCGACCGCTCCCGGGGCGCATCAAGGATTATATTGCCTTCCCAAAACCGAACGGCTACCGATCGCTCCACACGACGGTGTTCACCGGCGACGGGGGAGTCGTTGAAATACAAATACGGACGGAAGACATGCACAAAGAATCGGAGTACGGCGCCGCGCTCCATGCCGCGTACAAGGAGCAGGAAACGATGACGAAAGGCACAGGCAGAAAAAGTCTTTTTGCGACGCTCATGTCCTGGAAAAGTGTGAACCGCTCCGCCGAAAAGCCCGTACTGCACACGGAAGACGCAGGTAGCGGTATTCCGGCGTGGGTACGGGAACTGGGAGATTTGGATTCAACCGTCGGAGAGCAGGAATTTTGGGAGCGCCTGCGGGAGGATTTCTTCAAAAACCGAATTTTTATCTTCACGCCTAAGGGAGACGTCGTCGACCTCCCAACCGATTCGTCACCCGTTGATTTTGCGTACGCGATACATTCGGACATCGGAGACCATCTCGTCGGCGCCAAAGTCGGCGGAAAGCTTGTTTCAATAAATACGGAGCTTCAAAATGGCGATATCGTAGAAATCCTGACAAAGAACTCGGCACACCCGACTTCGAAGTGGCTCGAATTCGCGCGCACCAGCATAGCAAAAAAGCATATCAGGAACGCGCTGCAGAAAATCGATCAAAGAAAATAATGGCCGACGTTCAATATCGAATTTCGAATACCTAATTAGGACTTACGCATTTCGTCATTTTTCTGTCATTCCCGCGCAGGCGGGAATCCAGTATTTGGCCGTTTTTTAACGCCCTGGATTCCCGTTCCCCGCCTTCGCGAGGACAAGCTTCACGGGAATGACACCGATTGCGTAAG
>Ga0209417_1006646_pt1 | contig 11672 bp, 8 predicted proteins | sample RifGroF2_FD_184002 | JGI IMG/M metagenome (GOLD analysis project Ga0209417, IMG submission 184002) | Groundwater microbial communities from Rifle, Colorado, USA - Groundwater F2 (SPAdes) (version 2) | ecosystem: Environmental > Aquatic > Deep subsurface > Groundwater | place: Rifle, Colorado... | reverse complement strand
CAATATGAAAAGGTATTTTTTATGAGCGATAAGACAGATATTATAGAAATTTTTTTTTCTGCGCAGGGCGAGGGGATTTATGCGGGATATCCACAGCTTTTTATTAGATTCTCCGGTTGTAACTTGAATTGTTCTTATTGTGATACGCCTAAACGGGCATCTGAAAATTGTTTTGTATTTATTGAACCTTTTAAGCGAGGCCAAGTAAAAAAAATTAAAAATCCTATTGGCGCGACAAAATTAAATAGTATTGTTCAGAATTATAGAAAATTAAAATTCCATTCTGTATCACTGACCGGGAATGAACCTTTACTCTCAACTGATTTTCTGACAGAATTCCTTCCGAAATCGGATGCTGTTTTTTTCCTTGAAACCAATGGAACACTGCCTGAAAGTTTAAAAAAAATAATAAATAATATAAGTATCGTATCTATGGATTTTAAGTTGAATTCCGTGTCGGGATTGATTCTTGATTACGAAGTTTATAAAGAATTCGTAAATATTGCAAAAAAAAAAGAGCTATATATTAAATTGACCGTCAGTGAATCTGTCGACTTTGAAGATATCAATGATTTTATCAGCTTCAATTTTCCGAAAAATATCCCTGTTGTTATTCAACCTGTAACTTCGGGCCGCGGCAAAATCAAATTAACCGCAGCTACTTTAAAAAAAATTTTTTTGCGCCTTAACTCCCATTTTAATTGTGTGCGACTAATCCCGCAAACACAAGTGTTTATGAACATAACATAAAAAATTAAAATATTTATTTGACAATAATAATAAAAAATATAAAATATTAAGTTTTGAAATTATCGGTCTGAAAATCAGGCCGATCGGTTGTTTGAAAAAAATATTATCAGACAATAAAAGCAGAATTATTAATTTGGAGGAAATAATATGGTTAAACTTGATTTCAGCAAGATAAACGGCGATTTGCTGCCCGCAATAGCGCAGGATTATAAAACAGGCGAAATCCTTATGGTGGCGTTTATGAACGAAGAGGCATTCAATAAAACCATTGAAACAGGCCTTGCAACTTATTGGAGCAGATCCCGCAATGAATTATGGACAAAAGGGCTTACATCAGGTAATGTTCAGAAGGTTAAAGAAATTTATACTGACTGTGATCTTGATACAGTTGTTATGAAAGTTGAACAGATCGGCGGCGGCGCATGTCATACAGGAAAGAGGACATGTTTTTATCGTAAAATTGAAAATGATAAAATTATAGAAATTTTATAATAAACCGGAGTTACAAAATGAGTATACTAAAATTAGGACTGCCAAAGGGCAGCCTTCAGGACGCTACTGTAAATCTTTTTAAAAAAGCAGGTTACAGTATTTCAGTTTCATCAAGATCGTATTATCCAACAATAGATGATGCTGAAATCAGCTGCATGCTTATCCGCGCGCAGGAGATGGCGCGATATGTTCAAGACGGAGTGCTTGACGCAGGTATCACCGGCGCTGATTGGGTTGCTGAAAATCGCGCAAATGTAACGGAGATTACCGAGCTCATGTATTCAAAAGCTACTAATAAACCAGTACGCTGGGTGCTTGCTGTTCCTGCTGATTCGAATATAAAATCAGTCAAGGATCTTCAGGGGAAAAGAATCGCTACGGAAGTTGTAAATCTTACAACCGATTATTTAAAAAAACACGGAGTTACAGCTAAAGTTGAATTCAGCTGGGGCGCGACGGAAGTTAAGCCTCCGCAACTTGCAGACGCGATTGTTGAAATAACCGAGACAGGCAGTTCAATCCGCGCTAATAATCTGATTATCATCGATGAACTTATGGTTTCTACCACAAGGCTGATAATGAATAATGAAGCTTATAACGATCCGTGGAAACGCAAAAAAATAGAGACTATATCAATGCTAATGAATGCCGCGGTTGAAAGCGAGAATAAAGTCGGGCTTATGTGCAACGTTGAGGAAAAAAATCTTGATATAATTATATCTGCGCTTCCTGCTATGAAATCGCCGACTATAAATAAACTCGCTGAAAGCGGATGGTGCGCGCTGAATACGGTTATTAACGAATCAGATGCAAGAAACATCATTATTCATTTAAAGGAATGCGGCGCAACCGGAATTGTAGAATATCCATTGAACAAAGTTATTCCGTAAATATAGGCGGCGTACTTAGAAAAGTAAATCAGAATAAATTATGACGAGAAGCGGGCATTCAAAAAATAAGAATAATTATTAATCGAAAAATATTTTGTTCTAAGCCCGCTTTTTACCAGCGCTATTCTGAAATACATTAATTGATTAACCTCCCAAGTGAGCAAATTAATAATGCTAATGCTTCATATAAATAATTCGGCTGAAGTAAATAGTTTGCTAAAATTGTTTATAAAAAAAGATACCAATAAAAAATTTCAAAATTAAACGCTTTAATCTTCAAAAAATATTTTCCATAAAACTTAGGATTATCGGGTTCAAACTTTATCCTTGATTATGGTAAAATTTAATATATAATATCAGGATGATTAATGAAAAAAATGTTTTATTCGTTTATCCGCCTGTTTCAAAAAAAAACGAATACTATACTTTTCCGCTTGGAATGGCATACGTTTACGCATATGCAAAAAAAAGGAATATAAAGTGTTTTTCGCTTAATCTTAATCATGTTGATGAAGCTGAAAAAAGTTTGAAAGACGCTATACTTGCGAATGATATTGATATAATAGCTTCAGGAGGAATTTCATACTTTTGGAATGAAATTGAATATGTTTTTGTAACTGCAAAAAGAATCAAACGCGGAATAATTTCAGTTTGCGGCGGATCAATTATGACCTCAACGCCCGAACTGGCTATGAAAAACTTACCTGTTGATTACGGCGTTATAGGAGAAGGTGAAATAACTTTTTTTGAACTTATTTCCACGTTGAATAATAATGAAGACATTTCAAAAGTTGACGGTATTATTTTTAGAGACACTGCCGGAATTCTTCAAAAATCTTTAGCCCGTAAGCCTATTATGGATCTTGATGAATTGCCATTCCCTGATTATTCGGCTTTTGGATTTCAGCGATGGCTCGAGACTGACTGGATATTTCAACCCTCAATCAAAGGCTTATACTATAATTATAACGAACCGAAAAGGATAGTTGAGATAATAGGATCTCGTTCCTGCCCATATGAATGTTCATTTTGTTATCATCCTCTGGGGAAAGTATATAGACAGCGTTCGATTGAAAATATTTTCAGTGAAATAGAAATGCTTGTAAAAGACTATAAAATTAATCTTTTGAATTTTTTGGACGAGTTATTTTCTCTGGATGAAAAAAGAATTACTGAAATAAGCGGCAGAATTAAAAAATATAATATCAAATGGATGGCCCAATGGCGGGTGGATGCGGTTAATGAAAACATTATGAAAACGATTAAAAATTCCAATGTTTTTCTTATTGGACTTGGAGTTGAAAGTTTGAATGACCGGGTTCTGAAAAGTATGAAAAAAAAAATTTCTGCCGCCCAGGTAAAAAACGCTTTATCTATTGCGGAAAAAGCAGGAATAAGAACTGGCAGCAACCTTATTTTCGGTGATGTTGAAGAAACGGAAGATAGCGCGAAGGAATCGCTGAATTGGGCGCTAAAGAATAAACAGTATGATTTTGCGTTTGATTTTATTATGGCTATACCGGATTCACCTATATACAGGCATGCAGTTAATAATAAAATTATTACGGATGAGTTACAGCATATCAAAAAAAAATTTCCAGTGGTCAATCTTTCCGGAATGACGCGGAAAGAATTTGAAAAATTAAAAAGAAAAGTAATATTTATAAATATCACTAACTATCATAAGATTTCCGCAAAAGTAATTAATTCAATAAAAACTTCGATTGTGTATCGTGATAGACAAATTTATTCTTTTAATGTAGAATGTCCATTATGCGGGCATACTTCGAAATTTGAATATTATATGTTCAGTCAAAAGCCGCACTTTACGGTTTTATGTAAGAACTGTTATAAAACGCTGAGATTAAGAACCGGCGATGTTTTTTTTGACGAATATAGTTTTATAAAATCACATTTTTTTCTTTTCGGGCTGCTTATGTATCATTTATATTTATACAGGTTTATAGTTTTTAAAAAGTTTTTTTTATATCTCAAGAAAAAGTAATAATGAACTCTAATTCAATAAAAATTGCTCTTTTATCCTATTATCATACTTCAAATATATATAATGATATAGGCAATGGATATATACGCGCCTTTAAAAATAACGGCGTTGAATTTCTTGATTATAAAAAACTTTATTATTCTCTTGGAAAAACAGCTTGCGAGAAATTCATATTTAATTTTATAGCTGAAAATAAAATTGATGCGTTGATATGTATGTTTGGCTCAGATGATTTTTATTTTGATCTTGATTTTTTCCACAATCTCCGACAAAAAATTTTTACGGCAATGATGGTCGGCGATGCCGAGCAGTTTTTTCATATAAAAGATATTTATTACGCGCAATGTGTTGATTTAATGATTGACTACAGCGTATATTCTCAATACAGATTTAAACTGTATGGCATAGACGCAATGTGTTTTTTAAGCAGCTTTGATAAAGGAATATACAAAAAAATATCTGGTTTAAAACCTGCTATTGATGTTTCGTTCATAGGAGATATGAGCTCACCGCGATTTGGCCGCGAAGAAAAAATAAATTTTTTAAAAAAAAATAATATTGATATTAAAATCTTTGGTCGTGGTTCGGCCGCCGGCCAGATAAAAATAGAATCTATGGTTGAAGTTTTTAATTCCTCGAAAATAAATCTGAATTTTACTGGAATAAATAAAAAAAATTCATTCTGCAGGCCTAAAAACATTGATTACCAAATGAAACAAATAAAAGGTCGAATAGCTGAAATAGCTTTATGCGGAGGATTTGTATTAACCGAATATGCTCCGGGTATAGAAAAATATTTTGAACCAGAAAATGAAATTGAGGTTTTTTATACCGAAGATGAAATGCTTGAGAAGATAAAATACTTTCTGGCTCATGGCGCCGAGCGCCAAAAAATTGCCGACCGCGCGTATAACAGGGCATTAAGAGATTATGAAACAGGCTGCGCTATTCCGCGTTTATTGACGGCTATTGGAGATAAATATGCTGATAATATTAAAAAGAAGCGCGATATTTTCATTGACGATATTTTTATCAAATTTTATACAGCATACAGAATTAAAATTATTATTGAGTTTATCTTTCAGCGAAAATTCGCCTTTGCCATTGAAGAAATGAAAATTATTTTTAAATACAGAAAAATTAATATATTACGGGCTTTAAAATATATTTACAGAACGTTTGTAAATATATTTTCAAGCAATTTAAACAACCCCTGAAAAACATGATGTTAAAAATCAATCGTGATTCAAAATTAAAAACCGGAATTCATTTAACTATTATTCAAATAGGATTGCTTGTGATTCCAATCATCACAATTCCATACGTGGTTGATAAAGTTGGATTGGAAAAATTCGGCGTTTTTGTTTTTATTCAATCCATAATGGGTTTACTGGCAATAGTTATTAATTATGGTTTTGTTCAGACCGGAGTTGTTGATATTGCAAATTCCAAATCATTACGAAAGCTTAATTTTGAATATTCAAATATTTTTTATTCTAAAGTTATCTTATTTTTTTTATGCCTATTTTTTGCTGTTGTTTTATTTTTTATTGTTCCAAAATTCAACAATGAAAAAAATTTATATTTTGCTTCACTAATAATTCTTGTTTTCAATTGCATAGATTCGTCATTTCTGTTTCAAGGAATTGAAAGAATGAAGGATTATATGTTTTTTAATTTCGCGGGAAATTTTGTTGTAATCATCCTTCTTTTATTATTCGTGAATACTGTGGAGGATTATATATATCTACCACTAATTTTCTTCGGCCCGCGCGCGGCGTTTTCTTTTGCGGCAATGATATTTGCCGCATTGGTTTTTCACGTAAAGCCAAATATATTTTTTTTAGCTGCTGTTTTAAGAAAACTGCGGACAGGATTCAATTTTTTCGGCACCAACATTTTTAGCGCTCTGTACACTCAGACAACTTCTGTTATACTTGGTTTTTTAGGCGGTGATATTTCAGTTGGAATTTATTCGCTGGCTGATAAATTATGTTTTGCATATACTGTGATTCAGGGGAAAATCGGAGTTGTTTATCAGCCTCAGATTGCGCGTGACTTTAAAGCAGGATTAGCCGAAGGAACTGCCCGCGCAAAAGAAAATATTTTTATTATGCTGCTGGCTGCAATTCCTGCGTTTTTGTTCTGCCAATTTTTTTCTGAAAATATATTATATCTTTTTTTCAAGGATAAAGGGATTGCTTCGGCCGGCATTTTAAGATTGCTTTCATTTAATTTTATAACCATCGGAATCAGCGGTATATTAAGCGTTCATATTCTCGTCGCAATCGGTAAGGCAAATGAAATGTTAAAACCAAGTATCTGGACTGCTTTGATGAATTTAACCGTCGGAAGTTTTTTAATATTTTATTTTCATCATACAGGCGCCGCGATCTCTCTTTCTCTGATAGAATTCGGGATAATGTGCTATTATTATTTTAGAATTAAAAAATTTAAAATTTTTGTTTTTTCAAAAGTTATGATAAACACTCTGGCTTTGTATTCAGCGTTTATACTGATTTTTCTTATATTACTGAAACACATTGATTCAATTATTCTATTTAATGCAATGTTTAAAACACCGGTAATAATTATAATCTATTGTTTCGGCGCAGCGCTGCTTCTGCAAATTTTAAAGATAGTTGACTTCAAAAGAAAAAAAATCAATAAAAATTTTATTCTTCAATAATTTTTCTATATAGCGTTTCGTAATTTTTGACCATTTGAGGAATCTGAAAATTATTAAAAACCCGCGCACTTCCATTTTTCCCTAAATTCAATTTTGAATCCTTATCAAGCTTCATTAACCCAATCATTTTATCCGCTAATATATTTTCATTATTGGGTTCTATAAGATAACCATTATAGTTATTGATTACGATTTCCGGATTGCCGCCGACATTCGTGGTGATTACCGGCAGACCTGCTGCCATAGCCTCAAGCAAGACACAGGAAAACCCCTCGAATAATGAAGTCTGAACGAATGCATCCGAAATCCACAACCATTCATTTAAATTATCAACTTTACCGATAAATTGAAGATTATTTTCAAGGTTCAATGAAAGGGTTAGATTTTTTAATTTATTGAAAAGCCTGCCATCGCCCGCGATTATTATTTTAAAAATAAAATTTTTTCTTTTCAATATTTCAGCGGCTTTAATAAGATATTCAAATCCCTTGTATTCTATTAGCCTGCCTGCCGAAATAAATATGAATTCATTTGAAGCGTATATATATTTTTTTTTAAACTTTTTAATTTTTTCATCGTCAAATCTGTTTTGATAAAATTCACAATCAATTCCATTAAGAATTACGGTAAGTTTATTTTTTGCTGTAATTTTATGTTTTAAAAAATATTCGGCGGCATTCTGAGATACTATTGTCGCGGCGCTGGATAATGGATCTGATATTTTAGTTATTATTTCCCTTATTTTAGTGCTAAATTTATTATTGCCTAAATAAATGGAGTGAAAACTTGTGATAACTTTTATTCCGGTAAGTTTGCCAATAATCCTTCCGATAATATCTGAATGGAACATGATAGTATTTATAATATCCGGCTTCTGACATTTAATATAGCGGTATAATTTCCAAAAAAATAATAGATTAAATATTCCGGTGTAATGGAGATTAATTATTGGGACGCCTTCTTGAACAATTTTTTCACCTATACAATCAATTTTTTTTAATGAAATTATTTCAGGAGAGAAAATTGACCGATCAATATTTTTTACAATATTATAAAGTATCAATTCGGCGCCGCCAAAATTCGTACCATTGATAATAAATAAAATTTTATATTTTTTAGAATTACACATAGTTTACAATCATAGTAAAATAGAGAATTCAAAAAGTCAATTTTCTATTTTTTTAATTTTTATTTGACAATTAACAGTTTGGCTGTTATAATTTTATTTATGAATAATACAAATATAAAAATGCAACTATTATCAGGAAATGCGTCGGCAGCAGCGGCTGTTAAGGATTGTAATGTTAAAGTTGTATCCGCATACCCAATAACTCCGCAATCGTCTGTGGTTGAATACATTTCTGAGATGGTCCAAAAGAAGGAGCTTGACGCTGTTTTTGTACCTGTAGAAAGCGAACACAGCGCAATAACCGTGTGCATCTCAGCCAGCGCAACCGGCAGCAGAGTTTTTACCGCTTCCTCGGCAAACGGCCTGGCTCTGATGCATGAGCAGCTTCATTGGGCGGCAGGCGCAAGGCTGCCGATAGTTATGTGCTGCGTTAATCGGGGAATGGCTGCGCCATGGACAATTTGGAATGACCAGCAGGACAGCATATCCCAGCGAGATACCGGCTGGATACAGCTTTATTGCGAAGACAATCAGGAAATATATGATACGGTTATTCAAGCCTATAAAATTGCCGAGTCAGCGTATATTCCTGTAATGGTTTGTTACGATGGATTCATTCTATCACATAGAGGCCTGCCTGTTACCACTGAAGATAAAAAAAAAATAAATGATTTTCTTCCAGATTATAAACCTTTAATAAATATAGATCCTGATAATCCGCGTAATATTCTTCCTGTTGTAATGCCTGATAAAAGGAAAGATAGTTCCGGCAATTTTCAATACGGCTATATGGAATTCAGGAAAATGCTTTCAGATAATCTTATTGAGACTACAACACTGATAAAAAAAACTGGAAAATTATTCAAAGAATATTTTGGTAGAAGTTACGGTCTTTTTAAAACATATAAAACAGATGACTCGGAACATCTGATAATAACTATGGGCAGTCTTGGATCTGAAGCGGTTGAAGCTGTTGACTCGCTAAGAAGTTCAGGAATAGCCGCCGGCCTCCTTAATATAAGATGTTTCAGGCCGTTTCCGGCTGAAGAAATTGCAGGCGTGTGCGATAATAAAAAAAATATTATAATTTTTGATAAAAGCGTCAGCTACGGATATGAAGGGCCGATAGCGACAGAAACAAAATCCGCTATTTACAGTTTCGGACAATATCGCGAAAAACCATCTGTCTTGAGTGTTATTGCAGGATTGGGCGGAAGAAATGTTGCATATAAAGAAATAATAGAAACCACCCTTTCTTTTATTCAGAATAAGATTCAGCCGAATAAAATTTACTGGCTGAATTGTTCCGTCTGAAAAATATAAAAAATTAATTATAAATTCAGAGTAGAATATCTCATTTATAGTAAAAAATAAAAATGTGAATAAATCTAATTTATCCGGATTGAGTCTTAGAGTTTTATCAATTATATTTACAATATTCTTATTGATCTGGTTTTATATCGCATACAATAATTATATAGAACCAAGAAGTTTCGGCCGCCCGCTGACTTATATGTCAAATTTTATTGCAATATTACCCAATATATTTATTTTTTCAATTGAAAATTATATTTCATTTTTGATTTTGATAGTTTTATTTATTATATCATATAGAACTGGAAACCTGCTGATAAGAATTTTTAAAATAGAAAACGATTTAAATTATATTGAGAAAATTGTTTATAAGATCGTGGCAGGATTCGGTATTTCAGCATATTTGATTTTTGCTGCAGGAATTGCAGGACTATTGTATAAAATTCCATTAACCGTTTTTTTCATAATCTCATTTTTATTGTGCCTGTGGAAGTTTCCGATCAACGATTTTTATTTCCGGTTGAAAATAAGATTTGATACAATTCAATTACTGGCGATGATACTTATACTCATCTTCATTTTACTGAATTTTATAATGGTATTTTCGCCTGAAATATTTTATGACGCGCTTGTCTATCACCTTGCTTTGCCGAAATTATATTTAATGCATCATAAAATTTCACCAATTCAATATATTGCCCACTCGAATTTTCCTTCAACGCAGCAAATGCTGTATTTGATCGCTCTTATACAGGGTAATGAAATAACAGCGAAACTCCTGCATTTCTGTATAGGTTTGATGACTGTTATGTTGTTATATTCGACTGTTGCAAAAAATATTGGATTAAAATATTCAGGTATGATTTCCGTTTTATTGTTTTATTCAATGCCAATGGTCTCATGTAATTCGTGGTACAGTGGAAATGATGTTGCCACTTCGCTTTTTTTTACAGTGACTTTTTCAGCCGCTCTGAATTTACTTTACAGAAAAAACTATAATTTATTTTATATATGCGCAGTGTTTTCCGGGCTTACATTAAGTTTGAAATATACGGCAGCTTTTTCAGTTGCCGGGTTATTATTAGTATTGATTATTTTTGTTTTGAAAAACAATAGATTTCAAATTGCCGTGAATTTAATATTTAAAATATTGTTAATAATGTTTTTGATAATCTCTGTATGGCTTATAAAAAATTATTTCTTTACAGGAAACCCTGTTTATCCTTTTTTTTATGGAATATTCAGCAGCCCTGACTTGATCCAACTCGGTGGCGGCGGTAAAATTTTAAACATGACGATAAATCTGTTTTCATACGACATCAAAAAACTATTATTGTCTTTTTGGCAAATGTCAATTACTGGCGAAGAAATAGGAATACACTTTTTGATTTTTTCTCCGTTTTTATTGGTTTTGTTCGTATATCGCGAAAAAAAAATGATATTATTTTTGGCAGGTTTTATCTTATCATATTTAATCTGGTTTACCGGAACGCCGCATTATAGGTTCATAATGCCTGTTTTTGTAATTCTTGCCGCCGTAATAAGCTATTGTATTTGCAGGATTATTAAATATAGCCGTATGAATACGGTTGTTCTTATCGTTGTATTATCTTTAAGCTTTCTAATGAATAATCTGCAAACTCTTGAAAGATTGAAAATTTTCCCATATTTCAAAAAAAAAATTTCAAAAGACGATTATCTTTCAAGTCCAAAATTATTTTACCCGAGATATTCGTATAAAACTATTCTGTGGGCAAACTCTCATCTGAAAAAAGATTCCCGAATTCTTATAGTCGGCGATGGCAGATCATATTATTTAGAGCGTGATTTTATCAGTTATTCGCTTGAACTTAACAAGCAACCTCTAATGGAATATATAAAAAAATCAGCAAATGATAATGATCTGCTTGAAAATTTAAAAAAAGATCAGATCACACATTTCCTTGTAAATTATCCTGAAGCAATGAGAATTAATTCGTCGTATAAAACTTTTTATTGGGATTCGCGGGACAGAAAAGTTTTTAATGATTTCTGGAATAAATATATTTTACTTGAATATTACAAACACGGTGCTTTTTTATATAAAATAGATTATGCTGCGGTACAAAAGAAAAAGATACCCCTGAATTTGCTTGAAGAACTGCAAAAAGCGAATTGGGATCGAACCAGGATATTTCAGATATTTTATCAAAACAAAGAGTTTGATTATATGCTGGATGAATTCGATTTCCTTCAGACACAAGGAGTCGATATCAATTCGGAGATACAACGCATTAAAGAAATTAAGACAAATAAATTTTGTCTTTGATTTTTATAAGAAGCAATATATAATGCGCTAATGAAAAAATTTAAACCTATTTTTTTTCTTTTACTGACTTTTTTGATTCCTCTATTATTTTCCTG
>Ga0209417_1006645_pt1 | contig 11675 bp, 10 predicted proteins | sample RifGroF2_FD_184002 | JGI IMG/M metagenome (GOLD analysis project Ga0209417, IMG submission 184002) | Groundwater microbial communities from Rifle, Colorado, USA - Groundwater F2 (SPAdes) (version 2) | ecosystem: Environmental > Aquatic > Deep subsurface > Groundwater | place: Rifle, Colorado... | reverse complement strand
CGCATATACGATTTTAAGTATTTTGCCTTTTTCAAATTCATGCGGCTCTATCTCAAGTGCGACATTAAATCCTAGTTCCTGCGTTTTCTTCAAATTCGGAACTGGATACAGCTTCGGCTCCTGGTCGGGGCAGATACCCGGCACAAGCATCGGCGTCACCATTCCATCATCAAGGCCTATATCGAAATTACGCTCGATCATGTCGACCGCTATGGTGCCAATAAACCATTTACCTCTCATTTTTTCAGCCGCGTCGTAAGCAACTTTGTTCGATTGGATACCAAGAAGCGACATCTCCTTAGCCAACGCTATCGTCATAGCTTCGTTGAACTTATGTTTTTTGTCCTGGATCGCCTCCGCACCCAGTCTGGTACCCAGCAGATTTGAGTACACATCCTCCCACGAGAACGCCGAAGGTGTTTCAGGCACAACCCCCATTGTCTTAAAGCCGTACCACGTCAGCACCTCATGCCACGTCGTCATAGTGAACGTCAGATACTGGCCGCATTCCAGCGCCACCTCCTGCGCGATCTTTTTCTTCTCTTCAAGCTTTAGATCTTTCCAGTTATCCGGATACTTCAACGTTACATAGTAGACTGAGCGGTCTACATTAAGGCTGTAGGTAAAGCCTTTTTCATGAGCGGCTATACAATGATACATTTTATAATAAAGCCACCTCGTATTATCGGCTCCGATACGCAGATGTGCAATATCGATATGCCCGCCATTGCAGGTGTATGCTATGCCGTTGCCCTCGCCGAAGAGGTTGTCGTAGTTATGACTGCCAAGAGCTTTGCCGTCGATAAAGCGAGTCCCCGGAGTCGACGTGGCATAGCAGCCCAGCCTGACCCGCGGCTCGCCCATAAGCGAGCATCCGCCCAGCACAAGAATCATTACCGCTGGCACCACCGCCAGACAAACTCTAAACAGACTTCTATTCACCGTCAAAACCTCCGATAATACAAACGAGATCGGTACTGCTAAGCGACCCCAAACTGGATAGTATATCCAAATGAGGTGCCATTATCAAGAGTCATTCGGCGTGGTTTTAACAATTCCTAAACAAAAACACGGTTTTCATATATAAAAACCGTGTTTCCAATTCGATCAAATAGTTCAAAATACCTTCTGATCAGCCTGCTTTCGCCATGATTTCATCAGGCATATCGAAATTCGCATAGACGTTCTGAACATCATCATGATCTTCAAACGCCTCCATCAGGCCGAGTATCTTTCTTGCCATTTCCGAGTCTGTCACCGGAACACTCGTTTGCGGAAGCATCGAAACCTCTGCAACCTGAATAGGAATTTTCTGCGCCTCCACAGCCTTTTTTATGGCTTCGAAAGAAGCGGGGTCACAGGTGATCTCGTACACATCCCCCGTATTTACCATGTCCTCTGCGCCTGCAGAAAGCGCTATGTCCATAAGCTTGTTTTCGTCAACATCCGCGATGTTAACTGTAATGAGTCCTTTTTTGGAGAACATATAGCTCACACACCCGCTTGTTCCCAGTGCTCCGCCGCGTGTTTCGAATATCTTCTTAATTTCAGGAGCGGTTCTTGCGCGATTGTCGGTGAGAGCCTCCACCATTATCGCGATGCCCCCCGGCGCATAGCCTTCGTAGAGCACCTGTTCGAAATTCACAGCTCCAAGCTCGCCGGAGCCTTTTTTGACTGCTTTTTCGATAGTGTCTTTAGGCATGTTGGCGGCTTTTGCCTTATCGATGGCATAGCGCAACGTGAGATTCTGGTCTGGGTCGCCGCCACCGGCTTTTGCGGCAACGATTATCATACGAGCGATCTTGCTCCAGACCTTGCCGCGTTTTGCGTCGTTAGCGGCTTTTTTATGTTTTATACCAGCCCAGTGTGAATGACCGGACATTATAATACCTCCGAAAGATCAATGAATAACTTTGTTTAACTGATAAGTGAAAATGCCGCTCGCGCCGGCACGTTTGAGTTCGGGAACTATCTGCCGTTCGACCTTATCCTCAAGGATAACCTCAACCGCCACCCACTGCGAATCAGCCAGACCAGAAATAGTCGGGCTTTTCTCCGCCGGCAATATTTTAATTACCGCATCTAGGTTTTCGCGTTTGACGTTCATCTTTAGACCCACCTTGCTCCGTGCGTCTATGGCAGCATTAAGGAGGATTGAGATGTTTTCAATTTTTTCACGTTTAAATTTATCTGCCCACGCCTGCTTATTCGCGATGAATCGCGTTGTGGACGTCATAACAGTATCGATGATCTTGAGATTGTTTGCTTTGAGGGATGAGCCTGTTTCGGTAAGCTCAACTATACCGCTCACGAGCCTGGCCTTAACCTCGGTGGCTCCCCATGAGAATTCCACCTTAACATTTATACCTTTATCTGCGAAATACCGCTTAGTAGCATTTACCAGTTCCGTTGCGATTATGCCGCCTTCAAGATCTTCGGGTTTTGTTATATCGGATTCGTTCGGAACAGCCAGTACCCACCTTGCCGGCTTGGAAGTCGCCTTACTGTAAAGCAGTTCGCATACTTCAACCACATCTGAGTTATTCTCACACACCCAGTCATAACCCGTAAAACCCGCGTCAAGCACGCCGTCTTCGACATACCTGCTCATTTCCTGTGCGCGAAGAAGAATAAGACTGATCTCTTCATCATCTATCCGCGGAAAATAACTTCTATCGAAATCGGATACTTTGAATCCTGCCTTGCTGAAAAGGTCTATCGTTGCCCCTTGCAGAGAGCCTTTGGGCAGACCTAATTTTAAAACATTGTTAGACAACTGCTACTCCTTTCACTGCTTCTTGGCGGATTTGGATGAAGTTTTTACGTCTGTATCGGAAATGGTTGCTGATATGGATCTTTTAGGCATCGTGCTTTCGGCATCCTTGCGGATAAGGGCGTAAAATTCATACGTCTGATTTGCCGGCACTTGCCTCTCAAGAAATCCTTCTATTTCCTCAGGCGTAGAATCGGGATGAACCAGTTCATTAGCCTTTAAATATTCGGTCATCTGGCCCGTCAGCGGTATCGCATGACCTTCAAATGCAGTTAAAACTACATAATTAATAACATACTGAGATTCGGGAATAAGCTTTTCCAGGATCGCCTTCGCCTGCCGCTTGCCCGCTTCCGCAACAGCTTCCAGGTTCATCACGTCATACTTATTGAATATTGCCATAAGAACCCTGGTCATGGTATCAGCCATCTCGCGAGTTTCCACGGTGTCTTTGCCTATGACATCCGTCAGTTCATCCGTACGAGCCACCCTCAAGTCATTCCAGTCAACAAAATGCGCCGCCAGCTTCTTGATAGCCGATGCCGACGCCGATTCCGAAAGGTATTGGCTCAAAACGGCATAAACTAGCACTTCCGCACTCAGCCCGTATTCGGGTTTTTCGATCTTGCCGTATTTGCGTTTAAGAGAGCGAACGGTTTTGGCCAATGCTTCTGAGTATTTCTTGCTGTCCTTCATACGATTTCCAAATCACTGATCTTGCTGGGGGTTGTCATCCTGTTCTTGCTGTTCTTTTTCTGCCTTTTCTTTTTCTTCGTGAGCTTTATTTGCCTCTTCGATGAGCTTCATCGTTTCTAGCGTCTTCTTGAAATTCTCGTCAAGGTGAAATCGCAGGGTAGGGCAATATTTGCTGTGCCACCGATTGCTCACAACAGACTGTATCCTGTGCGATGCGTGCGTTATGGCCTTAAATGTAAGCATTACAGCCTTTTCGCTCACTCCGAATACCGAAAGGTACACATCGGCAAATCGAAGGTCCGGCGGAAGGTTGACCTGCGTTACGCTTATAAACCCTTCGATGCGCGGATCACTCAGGTGGTTGGCGATTGCTTCGCTCACCGCTTCCTTAATGACACGCGCCATTTTTTCCTGTCTGATTGATGGCATATTATAAGGTCCTTGCGACCTCTATAATTTCATAAATTTCATAAACATCGTCGACTTTCACGTCATCATACCCTTCCAGCTTTATGCCGCATTCGAAGTTGGTCTTGACTTCGCGAACGTCGTCCTTGAAATGCTTGAGCGAGTCGATCTTGATGCCGTCCTTTAGAACGATGTTGTTGCGGATAAGACGTACCTTGCCGCCTTTCTGCACAACGCCGCTTGTGACATAGCATCCCGCCACCGTACCCACGCCCGAAACCTTGAACGCGTTTCGAACATGTGCGCGACCGAGCACCTTTTCCTGCTGCTCTGGTTCCAGCAGACCTGCCATTGCTTTCTTGAGGTCTTCGGTTATGCGGTAGATGATATTGTAGAAGCGAATATCTACGCCCTTGTTCTCGGCTATCATCTTCACCTGGTCATCAGCCACCACATTAAAGCCGATGATGATCGCCTTCGATGCTTCGGCAAGAATGACGTCGCCTTCGGTAACTCCGCCCACGCCCGCGTGCAGTATCTTGATCTTAACTTCCTGCGTGCTCAGTTCGCCAAGATACTTGATCAGCACGTCAACCGATCCCTGCACGTCCGCGCGGATAATAAGACTAAGTTCCTTAACCGCTCCCGCCGCGATCTGCGAGAACACGTTATCCAGCGTTACCGTTGATTTCCTCGCGAGATTTTCCTCGCGGGAAAGCATCAGGTTTTCTTCCGCTGCCGCCTTCGCCTTGTTGATGTCATCGACTATATAGAAGCGATCTCCCGCCGACGGCACCTCGCTCAATCCGCTTATCTCCACAGGCATAGCGCTTATCGCTTTTTCCAATGGCCTGCCGTAGCTGTCCTTGAGCGTGCGTATTCTTCCGTACCCGCCGCCCGCGAGCACAATATCGCCCTTTTTCATTACGCCCTCTTTTACGAGAACGGCCTTGAGTTCCAGCAGCTCGGATGTATAGTCAAGGTATTCCAGCAATTCAGGAACGCCCTGCCCTGTAACCGCGCTTGTTTTTACGATTTCAGTCTTGCCGCCCCATTCCGTGGGCACAAGTTCATGCTCAGCAAGCTGACCGTATATCCGGTGCAGATCAACGCCGGGCAGGTCTATTTTATTTAGTGCCACGATAATTGGAACATTTGCCGCCTTTGCGTGATGTATCGCCTCGATCGTCTGCGGCATGACACCGTCATCCGCCGCTACCACCAGCACGACCACATCCGTCATATTCGCACCGCGTGCGCGCATCGCCGTAAACGCCTCATGGCCAGGAGTATCAAGGAATGTTACTGTCTTTTCGTCCCACGCTACCTGGTAAGCACCTATATGCTGCGTGATACCGCCCGCCTCGCCGGCCGCAACATTTGCTTTGCGTATTCTATCAAGCAGGCTCGTTTTGCCGTGATCGACATGCCCAAGTACAGTAACTACCGTCGAGCGTTTCTGCATATTTTTCCGCTCACGGTCGTCAAATTCCTTCGCGATATGTTCTTCAAGTGTTTTGCGTTTGCTTATTACAAGCTCCGCGCCGAATTCCAGGGCAAGCAGCTCAGCAGTTTCGGTTTCCAGTGCCTGGTTCGCCGTAACCATTTTGCCCTGCCGCATCAATTTTGTTATGATCTCGGTGATCTTGCAACCCAGCGCAGCCGCGAGTTCGCGCACGGTAATGGGTTCATATACCGCGATCTTTTCCGGCTTGGTTTTTGCCGAAGCCTCGTGAGACTTATGCTCTATCTTCCGCACCGGCCTGAAGCGTATGTTCTCACCGCCCGCTGCGTCAAGCTTCGCGCGTCTCTCAGCCATATCGCGTTCGCGTAACTTAAGCAGCTTCGTCGGCTTCTTTTCTTCTTCTGGCCCCTGGTATTTGTCTTTGACTTTTTTCTTCTTATGATCGTCAATCGGCGCCGGCACAGGCTGCTGTGCGGGAGCTGGCTTATCAAATCTCCCTCTTGGCGGTGCGCCGACACCAGGTCTTGCTCCGCCTGGCGCAGGTCTTTGCCCACCCATCGGTGGACGTTGTTGTCCCATAGGCGGACGCTGACCGGGCGCGCCCGGCCTGCTAATCGGACTTCTCGGCCGAATTGGTCTTTGCGGTTCCGGCGCTTCCACGCGAACAACTCGCGGCCCGTTCAGAACTGCCGGTGCCGGTTTGTTAATCGGCCCCGCGGGCATAACGCGCTCTGGTGCTTTAGGCTCTTCAGGTTCAGCCGCTTGCGGCTCTTCTGGCTCTTGTTCTTCCGCAGCCTCTTCAGCCGATGGCTCCTCAATTACTTCCTGCTGCTCTTCGATCTCGGCCACTGGCTCAGCCGGCAATTCTTCAACAGTCTCTATACCCTCGCCGCCTTCGCCGCCGACTTCTGGCTCCGTTTCCTCTGCGGGCGCCTCAACCGCCGTTTCGAGTACCTCTTCCTTCTTGGTCGGCTTCCGCTTTACGCGAACCTTCGCCAGGTCCACCTTATCGGTGCTCTCAATAGTGGAACTATGATCGCCTTCGCTGAACCATTCACGGATTGTAGCCGCAAGTCCAGCCGATACAGGCGACATATGCGTCTTGACGTTATCCAGACCCTCAGCGGCACATTTCTCAATGATCGCCTTGCTCTTAACGCCAAGCTCAGTTGCCAGGTTGTGTACTTTTAATAACGTAGCCAAAAAAAATCTCCATTCATTTAAGCTCCATCAGGAGCCTGATAATGCACAAACTAAAAACTAATCACTAATCACTCTTTATGCAGAATATTCTGCGCGTGCGTCTTCTTCGGTTCATTCATCAGACGTTTGGCTTCCTCTATCGCCGCCGCGACGATCCTCGTCGCCAGTTCACTGCTGAATCCCAATTCGTTCACCAGCGGCTCAGAGCCTACCTCTTCCAGATCCAGAACCGTTATCACGCCCAGCGCTATAAGCTTATCCAGCGTGGTATCATCAGCCCCTTCAACACTCTTAACTGTATTGCTCAGCCGCTCAACCCCCGCGTTATACTCGTCCGGCGTAAGGATATCGATATCCCAACCCGTAAGCCTCGCCGCAAGACGCACATTTTGCCCATGCTTTCCTATCGCCAGACTAAGCTGATCTTCGTCAACTACAACCGTCGCCCTGCCTATCTCGAAGCACAGCGCTAGTTCGCTAACTTTCGCAGGCATAAGAGCATTGGTAATAAGAACTTGCGACGAATCGCTCCATCTCACTATATCTATCTTTTCGCCGCCGAGTTCGTCTACTATATTTTTAATTCTGCTGCCGCGCACGCCCACGCAAGCGCCGACCGCGTCAACCTTGTCATCATTTGATATCACAGCCAGCTTCGTGCGATAACCCGCCTCTCGCGACAGCGCCTTGATCTCTATTATGTTCTCCGCCACCTCAGGCACTTCGATTTCAAACAGTTTGCGGATAAAATCCGGGTGCGTCCTGGTCAAAACTATCCTGATCTGGTTTGAGGCATCGCGAACATCCAGGATCATAGACCGTATCCGCTCGCCTGGATGATGGCTTTCGCCCGATATCTGTTCCGTCTTAGGCATAAACGCCTCTACACGGTTATTAAGGCTGATAATAAGAGTCCCGCCCTCATAACGTACCACTACGCCGTTGATTATCTCCCCTTTTCGAGCAACGAACTCTGTAAACACGCTCGACCGCTCATCCGCCTTGAGTTTCTGGATCATCACCTGCTTAGCCGTCTGGGCCGGAATTCTGCCAAGCTGACGAATATCGATCTGCTCAGTCCCCTTAAATGCTGTAATTTCGCCGTTCTTGCGGTCTATACGGACTACTATTTCAAGTTCGGATTCACCAAAATGCTTTTTAGCTGCCGAGATCATCGCGCCTTCAAGGTCTGAAAAGATCGATTCACGGTCGATGTTCTTGTCTCGAGCAATGTTGTCGACGATCCGTATAAGTTCCTGATTCATTGCGATCTCCAAAAAGCCAAAAAAAAATGGAAACTAAACAGTTTCCACTCCAAAAACAAAACCGACAGACCTCTTTGTCCGGTTTTTACCGCATTACATCCCTCCGGTAAAATCCTTCGTACAAAGGCCTACGGCTTTGAAGTGAAAACAAGCCATAAAAACGCCAGTGCGCAGCACCTCGTCCACTTGTAAGGCTAAACTGCAACACTGCTTTTATATCCGAAAAAGGTCATTTCTTTATGCCTGAATAACTATTTAAGTTACATTAAAGCTTAAATTATACTCTTATAAGTACGGGTGTCAATTAAATAAGTTTGTCGCCGCCCCCCACTATTTTGACAAATAAAATCCAATTTTTCCCCCTGGCACCCACGTTTGCCCGCATTCCTGTAAACCCTGAACGCTAAACCCAAACCCTTGCTTTATCGTCTCCCATACGACCTGGAATACCCACCCTTGGCTGCACTTGCATTCGATCCGGCCCCTTTTTTGGCTCTATTGAGCAGCAACGCCGTATTTTTGCATACATTCCTCGTGATCGTGCTGTCAGAGGACAGGCCCTCCAGCAAAACCTGCATCGCCATCTTCTTCATCCTCCCCCTCATCCGCCTCAGCCCGTACGCCGCCGCCACCTTCAAACCATCGCTTCGCCTATCGAGCAGTGCCTCTTTGAGGATTGCAAACCCATCCTCCTGCATCCACGAAAGCTGATGTGCCGCCTTGCGAGCCCTTGACATATTGCTTGCGTAAAGTTTCGCCTTCAGATCCGCCAAAAGCCTAAGCGTCTTCTCATCCGGCACACGAACAACCTCTTCAACCATCGCTTCCATAAGCCTACCCAATAAAATGAAAATTAAGATATAAGTCACCCCAAAACGTCATTTGGGACACCTTCTAGTCTTAAATCGGCTAAATGCCCCAATTTTAATGATTTAATCCAGAATCCCCCGTTCCGCTGCTCAAAAGTGACTTGCCATCCCCCACAAGATCCTCCAGATTCAATCGTCCTGCGGCTTTCAAGACGTACATAGCATCCATAGTAACGAATTCATTCATAAAACTCTTGCCCGTTTTGCCCCAATCCACCAGTGAGCGACCAGAAATTTGCTGTCGAGATCGCCTATAATAATTCTTCTGAACCGGAAAACCGCCAGCCAATAGTTGTTTGGACTCAAGTAAATCCAAAGCATCATTACAGCGGTCATCGTTTATAAAACCTGACTCAGCCATGACTTTGAGGCCGAAAAGTATGTCGTAGTGATAATAACATGGGTAATGCAATTCGATAAAAGCATCTTTTATAATATGTCCATCACTTCGCCTTTTATAGAGGCGCCTTTTGAGAAAGACCTCGGCTGCTCTTTGGGCAGCGGCTTTTGATTTCTTGTTACCAGTAATTTTTGCATGCAGACTTAAAGCTCGCAAGGGAATTAACGTTTCCACAAATGATGAATTTACCGCTTTGGGGCGTTTGTCACAATTCCACCCTCCATCGGGCCACTGGAAGCTCAAAAGACGCTCTATTATTTCATCTACACGGCTATCAGCCAAACCTAGCTTAAGCATGGCATGTATGGCATTTCCTTCCTGTGATGCACAACGTCTGAATCGATCCTGAATACAGCGTATACTATCTAGATGCTGTTTTGAGAAAAGCCATTCACAAATTTGTTCTTTCAATGGAATAAGTTCATTGTCATTTGGCGGATGTTCAATTTCAGCAAGGCTGGAAAGAACCCAATGAGCACCAAACCATTTTCTATATGGATGGAATGGTATTTTGCCTTTTTCATTTCTTTGTGATAGAAGCAACTTTACTCGTTGTGAGTTCCTTATCTCTTCACGCAAGTTTCTCATTTGGGCGGATTTGCAGTCTTTGCCCAGTAGCATCGTTAAAGCCTTGAAGCGAATGCAAGGTTCATCCGAGTTGAGCAGTTTTTTGAGAATAGAATTCAATTGCATTTGACGTAATTATCTACGAAATCATTAATGGAGTAAACGATTTTTTGTGTATCTAAAAGTTGTAATAATCTTAAAATGCTGCTCTGTAGTCTTCATGGTGGGCAAGAATACTTGCCCGCCCTGCTGGGTACACATAGAATGTACATGTAATGCGGAGAAAGATTAGTATATGCGGACAAAGATTTTACTATTGATCATAATATCATTGTTGCCGGCGGTGGTGTCGCTGGCGGCGGTTAACCTGGAGATATATCCTGCGGTGACTTACGGGGCGGGAAAGGGGCTGATGGTGCTGGTGCCTATCGGGGTGTGGATGTGGCAGCGGCGCAGCAGGGGCGAGATGATGAGGCAGGCTGGGCTGGTGCGCACAAGCGGATCGGCTGGGGTCGGGCTTGGCGTGATTATGGCTGGGGCGATCATAGCGGGATATTACCTGATATTCCGGGGGCAGATCGAGGCTGGGCAGGTGATCGGCAAACTGAAATCGCTAGGCATACTTGAGTACTACTGGGTTGCGGCGGTTTATTTTTCACTCGGTAACGCCTTTTTAGAAGAATATTACTTCCGGTCGTTCCTGGTGAGCGAGTACATGCAGGTTACTGATAATAAAATCTATGCTGCGGCGGCAAATGGGCTAGTGTTTGGCGTGCATCATCTTGCGGTGCTTGTTACCGTGGTGCCCTTTTCTTTTGCGCTGGGTTTATCAGTGTGCACCGCGGTTGCGGGTTTTGTCTGGGCATTGCTGCGGGCACGCGGAGTTTCAATTATAGATTGTTACATAAGTCATGTCATGGCGGACCTTGCGGTATTTTATGCTGGTTGGCAGATCATTTGTTGAGGCCAGTTGAATTTTAGAATTCCGGCAGTGAAAAAAATTTGGTCTGCCTCCAACTCTCAAACCGGCAATCAGGGTACATTAGTCCAGTAATTGACCTTGCAAAATATGCCCTGATAGGTACACTTGTTGTCGATGTCAAAGAAAAAGGCTGGGTTATGATAGTAGAACAGATCGGTGCAAGTACGATAGCGACGGTCACGGAAACGGGGCAGTTTGCCAGGTTCATCTGGCGGTCGGCTAAATCGAGCGTATCGAGCGTTTTTCGGGGCAAGACGTGGCCGCTGGTTTTTACACAGATGCTGATAATCGGGGTAAAATCTGTGCCGGTGATCATGGTGACAGGCGCGTTTGTCGGAATGACGCTTGCGTTCCAGGCTTATGATCAGCTCGCGGGCATGGGGCTGGGGGAGCATATCGGTATCCTTATCAATTTGAGCGTGGTGAGCGAGCTTGGGCCTGTGCTTTCGGCGGTGATGCTTAGCGGGCGAGTGGGCGGGGCGCTTACGGCGGAACTTGGCACGATGCATGTTACCGAGCAGATCGATGCAATAAGCTCGATGGGAACGGACCCGGTCAGGTATCTTGTTGCGCCGCGTATCCTTGCCTGCCTGCTGCTTACGCCGGTGCTGATTGTTTATGCTGACCTGATGGGAAGTTTCGGCGGATATGCGATAAGCGTGTGGTTTTTTAAGATCAACAGCCAGGCTTACTGGCAGTTCACGGCTTATGGAGTGACGCTGTGGGATGTGATGGTCGGCTTGACGAAGGGATTTTTCTTCGGGGCTGCGATAGCGGCGATAAGCTGTTATAAAGGATTCAATTGCAAACAGGGAGCACAGGGAGTGGGGCAGGCGTGCACGGAGGCGTTTGTGGTGAGCTTTATCGCGATACTGGCGCTGGACTTCGCGGCGGCGATAATTTCGAAGTCGCTGTATAGTATTTTCTATCCGATACGGTCGTTAATTTAAAAGTAGAAGAAAAAGCTAAGCACTAGCTCGAAATCCGAAGCAAATTCAAAAAAAAGCAAAACAAAAGTTCAAAGAAGCAGCACAAGGAGTCTGGATA
>Ga0209417_1006641_pt1 | contig 11685 bp, 9 predicted proteins | sample RifGroF2_FD_184002 | JGI IMG/M metagenome (GOLD analysis project Ga0209417, IMG submission 184002) | Groundwater microbial communities from Rifle, Colorado, USA - Groundwater F2 (SPAdes) (version 2) | ecosystem: Environmental > Aquatic > Deep subsurface > Groundwater | place: Rifle, Colorado... | reverse complement strand
CCCCGCCGGCAACTACTCTGGGCCGCCATTCATGCCCCCCAGCCGACAGCCAAGATACCCACCATACATGCAAGTGGCGTATCAGATGCCCTCGCCCCTGTTGCCCTCGGTGCCGTACGCGCCGCAAGGAGTGTCCGCAATGGCCGATTCGTTGGGATATGAATTGTTGCGCAAGCTCGCGGAGAACTACGATGCGCTCAAGCATAAAGTGTCCGAGCTAAACAACGTGGCTGCTTCCGCTGGTGACTACCGAATTTGCCAGGATGGCTATGCGTGTGAAAACAGCCGGTGCACACATGTTCACCCGGCCGACAAAGTGCAGCAAGCGATTGCTGATAACCATAGTAAGCACGGACAGTACAGAACAGTGTGCAAATGGTTTCTGAATGATAATGGCTGTACTCGTGTCGATTGCCCATACTGCCACTTGGATATACGCAAATCCGATCGCCGTAGACTCGGATTCGACTCGATCCCAACACTCGTTGATGCATCAACACAGACAACAAACTACGAGACGTGCGATGTGTCAACCGAGGCCAAGCCCACGGCTATCGAGACGTGCGATGTCGCAACCGAGCCCGCACCCACGGTTGCCGAAGAATGCGAGCCCACACTGCCCGAGACTCCCCCGGCCGCACCCCAAATGGACGCGTACGGTCGCGGCGTGCCGCAACCTTGTCACGTCATGCCGAGTGATCTTTCATTCAACATCTGTGCTTACGGAAGCGAGTGTGCCAATGTGTACTGCACGTTTGTGCATCCAACGGATGAAGACAGCGAATTCTCGATTAATGGCCAGATCGAAGAAGGTAAGCGCAGAAAAATATGCTTTGCACATCTCGCGAGTGAGTGCCGCAACCCCGAGTGCCAATGTGTGCACGAAAGACGTATCGACTATTTTGAGGACAGATGCGCGATCGCGGCAAAGCAGTTGTCCAAATATGACATGAAAAAAGAGCGCAAGTGCACAACACACAACTGCTCGTCAGAGTGTGACACCGCAAGCTCTGATACATCGTATTCTGATGAGTGGCGGACAACCACCGCGCGCAACAAAGCCGGTGCGCGCGGTACACGCCGTGAGCGTGGCCAACAGGGTGCACACAATACTCGCAGATCTCGCAATCACGGTGTTTACTAGTTCCGTAATTGCATCTTCATGATGGCATCTGTGAATGGCCACTTTCGTTTACTTGTTGAATCAACTAATATTTCTTTTTTTGCTGTGCGTGAGTAATTAGTCGTCAATATGTGCAAAATTTGAATATGCCGATCTATTTATGAATAGAGCAACCATGCCGCCTGTCGATGCAGAATCTATGGACACAGTGAACGATGCAATTGCAGCATTCGGGGGTATGCTAAACGAAGTAAAGAAATATTTTAACGCCCGGTCGTTGGCACAGCATGCGGCGCTGACTTCGGCGGCAGCGCCACTGAAACTTCCAAATTACAAAATTAACACGGCAATGTGCTTCGAAACCAAGTGCCCCAAAAATCATCTCGATCCGCTCGACCCCGCGTACGACAAATGCAAATGTCCACGCCTCCACATCGATGACGTTAATTTCAGGGGCTGGATTTCGGAAGCATTGCGAGGCAACACGAAACCAATTTGCTGCATCTTTCACTTAACGGGCTCGTGCACAAAGGGCGACAAGTGCCCGTATGGGCACTATCCCGTGAAAGAGGCGAGAACCGGAAAGTATTACAAAAAGATTGAATCACGGTTAATTGAGCCGGGTACGATTAAGGCACCGATACCGCCAGTGCCGACTTTAACAGAACATCCACTATTAATCACTGGTATGGGCAATATTTGGTAGCTCACGGTGCGGGCAAAAAAATGACCTACACGACCTATGTAGTCATGTCGCCATATGTGTTCCAGTTTTCACTCAATTTTTTTGATTTTGTAGTTTTGCGATTTTTTTACTGTCCGTCCTTCCGGAACGTTCAGGGCTTTCGTTTTGTGTTATGTTTTAATTTTTTGTTTTTAGTTTTTTGTTTTTAGTTTTTTGTTTTTACTACGAGGACAGCATATTGTGCCCCGCAATAATGGTCGCCACAGACCCCACAACAATACTGCGGCAACACTTTCAGCAAAAGAATAACGGGCACTACCTGGAATACATACGATTACACCACATCATAGGGGTGGTTATACATTATATCGTCGTTTCTTCAATTGGTTTTTTGGCCGCCATGATATACCGACACTCATACCACACCATTTAGTATCGTATTTATCCGCAGATTTGGATTAGTTTCGAGTCTCACCACACGTAAAATGGGCATAAATTTGTGGGGGAGTATCAGAAATCGGTACGGCATACAGTGCATATCACCGTACAGCATTATCAGCATGCTTGCGATGGTAAACACAGTGTAGCATATCGAAAATTGCCAAATTGCATACGAGATGTTCGTCTCAAATATATCACAGTCCCACATCTCGACATACCACGCAGCGCAACCAATTGATGCCGCTACGACCGTGTTTGCGGCCATCTTGGCGTAGTCGCGGCTTAGTACTCTTGCCCACATGCTTAAATAAAACACGTACATGGACACCGCTATTATCGTGACAAAAGGCACGACCAAAACAATATTCGCGACATCGTATGAATAAATGTCATTGACGATAAATGGCGCGGTCCATAACAGCATTATAATGTACTGCGACGCGGCGTAGTACCGGAGTACGAAACTCACGACACTGTTCTGACGGAAAGTTGCCACGAGCTCGTATGTGCGCATTATGAAAGAGCGCGTTACATTCACCATCGATGTGACGCCCACGACGATAACCAGGTACCACCAAATCCATCTGTCGTATATGTAGTACAAAGCCTGGAAAACGGCGCCCAATACTATTAGAAGGCTGGATATATTAAACTTTAGCGTCGTATGCGTCACTGTGTATGTCCCATATGCGCCGAATGCCAGTGCCGTTAATAATGATATGATTTGCGCGGTTAATGATGATTCTGAAAACTTTGTCGTCTCACAGTCTCTATCCACAGAATCATACCATGCCAGCAGCGTACGGGAATGCATCTGGGACACGTGGTATAACAATACGCACACAAAAAACGTGTAAAAGTTTTTTTGCGCATAATTTTATGCGCTTTTTGTGCGCGCCTTATACGATGACGGCCGATAGAATAAGCGCGGAAGACGCCAAGCATATCGGGGATGTGCTCGGCGTTAACTTCGACGCAGTTGGTGGCTTTGGCATGTGGAGAAAAGGGATGATAATTGAGCTCGAACATGGCAGAGAGCGCATGGAAGAAAAAACGCCGGACGGCGAGCGCGCAAATCTCACGGATGACGATCTTTTGGCGACCGGGCAAATCGCACTGGCCCATGTGATGGAATACCCAGATTATTATGAGCGCCTCATTGGAATGGAAAAAGAGGCCGAGCTGTTTTGGGCGGGCAGGGCGCCGAAACCACGGGTAACGCGGGACATACCAAAATTTTCCGCCGACAAGATACACCCATTATTTGCCTGCAACAATTATCACGCACTTTACGCTGTCATTGTCACGCTAATTGTGCTAATCATTATCGTTGCGATACCAGTACTATATATGCACATACGTGGATCGCACGATGTACGGGAACTGAAAACACAGGGTGCGCCGGCGCCTGCCTGAAAAATTAATTAAATATTTTTATCCTGATGTTATAATGGCGGTCGCCGGGTTCTATGTTGCAATTCATCCATGGCTAGAGCGCGAAGGAATGCTCAAAGTTGGAAAATCTACGCGCTTGGGCGAAAGACTGTACGATAGCAGCTACATTACGTGCTTCCCCGAGGGGTGGCGTTTCGTGATGACAATTGAGACCAAAAATGCCGACGATGAGTCCCTAATCGAAACGTTCGTGCTTAATACACTTGCAAGTAGCCGGGTTGATGGCCGTGAACTGGTGCGCGCCGCGTTTGATGAAGTGAAGGCCGCGGCGTTTGGCGCGCTCCAGCAACTGGGAATATCAAATACCGACATATTAATACGGTACAATCCGTCGTACCCGCGCATCGAGCCATATCAAGGACAAGATACAAATCGGGGGCCCGAAAGTAGCGCCTCTTTAGACTTGTCCTCGATATGGTACGATGCCGAGTCCTCGTCGGAAATATCGAAACTACTTGGGGATGTGCACGATTATGAATTGCCGAGTGCCATTGGCCACTTCGTTGCATTGGACGAAACGCTACTGGACGAAACGGTACTGGACGAAACGGTACTGGACGAAACGGTACTGGACGAAACGGTACTGGACGAAACGGTACTGGACGAAACGGTACTGGACGAAACGCTACTGGACGAAACTGATTTGGATGAAGCAGATTTGGTTGAAGCAGATTTGGACAAAATTGTAACAGGGTGGGGCGAAACCACGGCTACCGATACGTGGGTTACGCCGGTGCTGGAAGACAGGGAATACCAGAAAACCGCGGCCAGCAATGTCATGATGGAATTTGAAGCAAAAAATGTCACCATACTGCAGATGGCATGCAGGAGCGGGAAAACCCGGGTTGCACACATGGTAATGATGGACTTTATTGCGCACGCGCCTTCGCACCACGCGCGCATACTTTATCTCGTCCCAAGCCTGCCACTGCTGAGACAGACGGCGTATAAACTTGATATGTATACTCAATCCGGCGACCGTATCGCGTACGGGCTGTTGCTGATGGGATCGGACCCCAAGCCCGTCATGCTTGGGGCGTCGGCTCACTTTATGACAACGTCGCCGACAGATATATCCGCCGCGCTGGATGCAGGGCTCCGGGAAGAGCGCGCATTAATCGTCATAAGTACGTATCAATCTTCGGTGTTATTATCGGATGACACGCTCCAAATGTTCGACCTTACGGTATTTGATGAGGCGCACCGCGTATGTGGTAACGACAAAAATCGGCCGTTTAACTACGCGTTTACACATATACGGACTGGCAAAAGGCTGTTTATGACTGCGACGCCGCGGTACGATAACGGGGACCTTGTAAGTATGAAATCGAGAGAGCAATTTGGGGGTGTCGCGTTCCGATACCACCTGCGGTGGGGTATCGATGCGAAATATGTCAACGATTTCGACCTCGTTATATGCGGCGCGGCAGCGGAGCGGGAGACCGACTCGAATACCCGCCCCATCGTGCAACAAATATGCCGCGCTCAAAAGTCGGCGCGAAAGCTGCTGGTGTTCTGCAGGAACATAAAAGACGCCATCCAGATGGCGAAAGAAGCAGGCGACGAAATAGGTAGGCGCGCGGCTGGCGGCCCGATCATCAAAGTGTACGTGGCGCACTCAAAACTGCCGGCCGGTATCGTAACAAAAATATTGCGGGCATTCGGTGCCGATGAGGACGCTATATTATTCAACTGCCGGCTACTACAGGAGGGTGTTGAGATACCTTCATTGAACGGTGTGTTCTTCGCGGCGCCCAGAAATAGCCCGCGCGACATCATACAAAGTCTATGCCGTCCACTTAACTACTGCGAAAATAAGCCCAAGTCCAAAGTGTTCATACCAGTTGAATACGACCCGGCGGAACCAGCCGACTCGCCGGCAAATATAAGAAAATTCGCGACACTGATCCCGTTCACCGACGCGCTGCTCGACGAGGACCCGTCGCTGTACGAGTATCTACTTGATCCGGTCAATCACAAATATTCCATCCACTGGGTTCCCCACGGTGAGGTCGAAGAAGATGCGCTGTCTAACAGCGGCCCCAATGCTTCCAAAATTATCAAGGCTATACGGCGCGCCGTCAGGTACGTTTGTGATAGCAAGCGCGTCAGTGACCGAATGATGAGGAACGAGCGTGTACCCTGGAGTGTCGGGTACAAGGAGCTATATGGGACGGTGCACAAATGCAAGAGGTATCCAAAAACAACGGATGCGTGGCGCTCCGATCCTTCGGCGTGCTTCCACGGGTGGTACGCGTGGTGTGTTAAAGAATATCTCAAAGCAAAGGACGGTAAAAAATCGGCGCTTGAGCCACACCAACTATTCGAGCTGCAACAGCTGCCGTCATGGGACACATACGGGTGCAGTTTCCCATATCCGGCGACAGAATGTCTCGCGTTTCTCGAAAAATGGCTGGGCGACCACGAGGGGTCGCCGCCTATGGTTGAAATTAACCGCGGCGGCCACGATAAACCAACAAGACGGCACTGACTTCAGGAACGGAGAATTTAAGAGGCCGGGGTACGGATTTCGAGTCGATGTGCGCAAACAGCAGGAACTCGACAGGATATGCGGAAAATGGGGTCTAAGGTGGCGCAAAGACAGAGACGCGGACGGCCGGCTTCACGAGCTGAAGACAAATGCCAAAGTGCCCAAGTATACGGGGCGGTCGACATTTATCCAGGAAGCCAATAAAAAATTTAAAGAATATTTTGCGGAACATGGGTGCACCGAATATGTCAAAGAACACTTTTCGGACTATCCCGCCAAGCACAAACTGCAATGTAATCTTAACGTCCATAAAATGGGACTAGAGCCACCGCGCTATTCTGCTGGGAAATTGGCACATTAATTGATGTACCGTGCACATCGCCGTTTTTCGCCGTACCTGTGGTACTGCCCACCGCTCGCGAGTTTGGCGCAGAACATGCAATATTTCTGGTGATTTCCGATTGTGTCAACGTACACTTTTCCGATGCACCCATTGACTGCGCCTTTATTCGGGCACTTGAAATGCTCGTGGTGCGATACATAAAGGCAGCACTTGTTGCACATCCATCGGTATATTTTTCCGGTGATCGGGTCGTACCCAACATTCATCCCGCTGCTGCACCACTCACACATGAGACAGGACATCTCACGATTATTGAGAATCATTTTTAGGCACGGTGGATAAATGAGAAATTCGCCACACATTTTTGATTGATCTTGGCTTAAATTGCCGCCCGTTTCGCTGAGTTCTTGGCCTGAGTTGCCGCCCGCTTCGCTGAGTTCTTGGCCTGGCCCTTTCTCGAGCTCGGGCATTCTTCCAGCGCCGCGAGGCTGCTTCCGCACAACATCACTCCATGTTTTTTCTTTCATTTTTAAGAGTCCCCGTTTGTAGTGCTTCTTTCAGTACACAGTCTACGATGTTCAAATTTGAGGAAAGCATTTGATATTTAGAACGTAAATTTTATGCTGGTTATTATAACCGGTTGACATCTGCGCCCAAAGTGATGAGCAAACTTATCATCGGCTTAATTATTTTATTGATCATACTTGCGATCCTATGTGTCGCATTATACATGGCTCAAAGTGACACGGCTGAAAATTTTACCCCCCTTTCCGCTAACGGTGGTGAGCTGGGATTTGCGGTCGACGGAAAATCCGGCATGATGTCGCCAGGACGTAGACATATCGGTGAGCCGTTCGGGCTGGGTATATCGGGCCGGTGGCCACGCGTCACGGGTATGTACCCGGCCAGTGTGGGCGATGCGATTAGGGTGCGAGATTCACGTATGGGTGAATATAAGCTAAAGTCGATTATACCTAATTACTCGTATACGAGTGTGCGCTACCCAACACCTCCGCGGCATTTGGGCGGAATATTCACAAATGGGTATATCGCAGATAACACACTGACACCAAAACAGATTGCCGCCGTTCGTAATACAGTTTCGGCGTTACAGCACCTTGACGCAGTACTTAGCAAACCATATAATGATAAAATGATTTTGCGCCAGGAGCCGGAACTGGTGCGAATGGAGCCGTACATTATGACGCTGAGTATCAATGTGGTTCCGCTGATCCGCCCGTTCACATTTATCTCATCATTCCCCACGGCCTCCGACTACAGAAATCTGAAGTACGGGCTCGATGGTGTGGGACAGATTATTGACAATAACATTAAAAAAATTACAGAAATACGCAACGAGGTCAAGCAGCCGGCAACGAGATTGTATCTCGATGAGCTCATCGTTGCTCTCAACGATTTTAACACAGCTGCAGCCGCACTTTGATGGGGGCAAATATGCACATGATCAAAGGCCTTGCTTAACCCACATTATTTTTTTATCCGGACCGCCGGTACTCGCCGCGGCCGGTTGAGTGACCGTCCATAAGATACCACGTTTACCGCTGATGAGTTTGCCACTCATTTGCGCCCCGTCACTCATTATTACATTAAGATGGCCGATCCACGTTAGCGTGCCGACCCCATCCGAGTTCTTACCGGTGACGTGTATCTTGCCGTCGGGCCCGTCGCTTATCTTGTACAAAGTGCCGTCGTCTTTCGATAGCCAGTACGACAGAACATCCCCTTTCACAGCGATTATATATCTCGCGAGCATTATCACGACAGTGATTATAACCAAGATGCACAGGGTGATGATAACCGCATATGCGATGTTGGGACTTACACTATTGCATGCGGGCACGCCATCAATGTGCGCCATACTCGCTTCGCTGCCGTTGGGGTCCTTTCTAAAAACCATGGCTCGTGCCTGTACTGTGCGTCCCTATATTGTACGCGTATGCATCCACCGTTGGAAAAATATGGGGCAAAAAAGAGCTTGATCATACTCACATGTGCATCAAAAGAGAATCGCGCACGCATTAGATAAGTGTGCCGACTATCGGGGAATAGGTTTGGAATGTGATATTGTAATCGAGACTCGCGCCAGCCGCCCAGGGAGCTTGCCGCATGACGAGATGACTTTTTGCGAGCCTATCGACCTTGTCATTTCCCAGCCATATAGCGAGTTCTTTTTTGTCCTCTGGCTTGGCGCGGCCGTGTGCCGAATTCGTGTGTACCATCAATACTTCACGGCCAGATACATCTTTGAGCATTTGATAATATGTATCGGCGATCTGTATGAGATCAAAATTTTCAAGCTCCTTTTTATAACTTGCCGCTCCAGCTGCCCTCCTCTTCGGCAGCCACTCCTTTATGGTGCTGATGAAAAGCTTACAGTCGGAGTACACCACGGATGCGCCGATGCAGTGGGCTCGTAGCATGGTGTATAAGCACCAGCACCATGCGAGATATTCTCCGCGGTTATTTGACGGGCGCAACGCTGCGGAATCGTAATCCGCCACAAATCCAGCTGCTGGGTTCGACGCATCCTTGAATTTGTAACGGTAGGGCTCAACACGCCCAACGATGATAGTACCACCGACTGGACCTTTGGCGATGAACACTGCGAATGACGCGTCGGCCTTGTCGGTACCGTTCGCTATGCACGATCCGTCCGTGAACGCGATTGTCTGGGCCAGCGGGTCCCAAACAATCGGAACGTCGTTCATTTCCTTCAAAATTCGATTGGCGTCTGTGAAGTGCGTGCAGTATTTGAACCTGTCCCCGGTTAGCAAGCGGTTGTCCGAATTCGGCGAGGGGTGTGGGCGTTTAAATACGATATGGCCATATTTTACCGCTGTGGGCTCTGCCTCCTGTGCGCTCCGCCCCCAGAGTAGAAAGATAACGCGGCGGCCGTTGGCTTGCCACATCTCACATAATGATTCCAACAATGCGTCGGTGAATTTACCCCAGTGAATAGCATGGGCATTTGAGGTGTTATGAATTGTCGTGAGTGCTTTGTTTATCATAAGAATGCCCTGACCTGCCCACGACCTGAGATCCCCGCTGGCACATTCGTTCTGACGCATTAGTTTACTCTCAATAAGAGCCGAATACACATTCGCCAATGACATCGGGACTTGGCCGAACGTGCTGAATGCCAGACCCATGGCATGGCCGGGGGTGGGGTACGGGTCCTGTCCCAAGATTACGATTTTTGTGTGCAATGGTAAGAAGTAGCGAAATGCTTCGAATATCATCGGCGGATCTGGTGCCAACACGTGCATATCTGGCCTGATTTTTTCGAGAACACCCTCCAGCAAATCCAGGTCCATCACGTTTCGCCACTCGTCGGGCACGCCTACAAGTACAGATTGAATCGTTAGCGCATGTTCGGAAATATCGTCGGGGTCATTTGGGATATCGGGCATGTAATCGGAAATATCGTCGGGGTTGCCAGGATCGTCAGGATCCCAGGGATCGTTATAATCGTTTGAGATATCGAGCTTAATATCTGGGCCATTCGCTGGATTGGCGATCCCTGGAACATCAAAGGATGTAAGCCGATCGATATCGAGCTGGCCGATATCGAGCTGGCCGATATCAAGCTGGCCGATATCGAGCTGGCCGATATCAAGCTGGCCGATATCGAGCTGATTGCCTGACAATGAATTTAAAAACGCGTCGGTGTTGTCTTCCATCACCACAATGATTTACCATAAAATGCGCACATTCAAATTTTAACATGCTAATATACTCAAAGTCCATTCGGGTGCGCTGCACAATTATGGATACGTGTTCTGTGTGCGAAGAAAAAAATGGTAACAACATTTCATATCTCGAGATGCTTCTAATTGTTGCCATGTTGATAATCACCACCGTAATTATTCTTATAGTACTCGCCAGGTCGAAGCCCTCGAAAAGCTCGATGGTTGCATCACCAGAGGCGCACGAAATATACAACAATGTTGCCAGCGTACTGCAAAAAGACAAAGATGCGAATTTTTCTAAGCTTAAGATGCGCGCTGGTAGTCGGATGGATGCACCTTTATACACCGATGCCAAGTCGCATTTCAATAATGGCACACTTACGCCGCAGGTAATTGATACACTCATTAAATGACGGCCGGCGTTTATCGACCCGCCTTTTTTGGAATCAATATGTTGAAAACAATTTAGCCATTTGTATACATGCGCAATGGACAGCGTCGACCTGGACATAATTGTCTATGCGATATTTATCGCGACAATTATCGTCGTCATCATTGTCGCGATATATCAGCTACACGACACGCACGAGCGGAAGGTAGAGGCGATGACCGCGCCCATTGATGAGTTTGTACCAATGCAGGCACAGTATGATGGCCATATGCCAGTAGAATTTGTGCATATCGGCAGGCCTCGTCGTACTGAGATACGCCGGTACGCCGAGGCGGCACGCCCGCGTGCTACAGCACGCCGGCACATCGAGGCGGTGCGCCCACATGATGAGGGCTATGAACTTGACCGCAATTTTGATGATAATGTATTCCACGATCTTGTTCGCGTTGTGTTTAATACTATTCCGTATGACGGTAATTTTGCGGTCCTGCGGGACTATCACCAACTGCAAGCAGTTGGCCGCCAGCAAGAAGAGGGGCCGCCGGGTGAAATCCGCCCGGATTCTCAAAATGTCCATGACTCGTCTGTGAGCAAAGCATTGAGGACAATATTTGCGAGGGTGAAAGATGAAAATACAGCCCCCCTGCCAGAAATGGACGCAATAAGGAACTACATTTTAGATCACAGCGCCGAGTTGTCGGGGGGTGAAACTGATAAAATACTAAATGCGATACGCACCATCGACTACATCGATCACTGGCGCGCGCACTGTGTTACCGTCAACGCGACGGACTACAATGTACTCCAGCATGTGTGGGCAAGGGCGTCGGCACCAGTAAACAAAAATGCGAAAACCGACATTTATAGTGCTATCGTGGGCGCACTGGCCGATTGCGCGACGGTTTACGGCAACGAAGAAGAAAATATCGGCTGGCAAAATGGCGAGCACCACAGTGTAAACTTCGTGTGCGTAAATGGGAGGGTGGGGCGGATCATCGGATCGCTCGCCGCACTCGACGGCGACAAGCGCAACTGGGACGTCGCGA
>Ga0209417_1006640_pt1 | contig 11686 bp, 10 predicted proteins | sample RifGroF2_FD_184002 | JGI IMG/M metagenome (GOLD analysis project Ga0209417, IMG submission 184002) | Groundwater microbial communities from Rifle, Colorado, USA - Groundwater F2 (SPAdes) (version 2) | ecosystem: Environmental > Aquatic > Deep subsurface > Groundwater | place: Rifle, Colorado... | reverse complement strand
AGACCTCCGAGGATCGTATTTTCGCTGACTCCTCTTGTAAGGTTCCCCGGAACTCCGATTGGTATAGATCAGGCTTATCCGATCTCTGTCGTGCAGAAGATAACTGACCATGTGTCAAAAGCTGTAACTTCAGAGGATTTTGAATTCAGGACCGCAAACTCTGAGTATGAATATTGGGTGTCTCAGGTGCTTTTAAGGAACAGCTCGTTAGAATTTTATAACGCCGTACAAAAAGCAATAAAAGAAACGGGATTTTTATATTTCAGTGCGGTTGATAAAAAGTTTTATGACAGGCTGACTGCTAATCTTCGCACGATAGACCCTGACCCGGATTCGTTTCTCAACAACAACCTGAATTTCAGGCATTTCAATTCGAATATAGATGAAAACTTTATTTCTGCAGCATACGGTAGAGCTGCCGGAAGAAAAGATACAAAAACCTGCAATGAAATTAAAGGAACTGCTGTTTGTAATGCCTGCGGGGCCTGTGTCACCACAGAAGACAGAATATCCGCTACAACCTACAATAAAGGTGCCGGACTGACTGTTGACAGGCTTAAAGAAATACAGGCGGGATACGGTAGGGGAACAGAGATTTCAATTCCCGTTTATTTAAGAACAAAATGCGCAGGACTTTCGAACCGGTATCTCGGAGCTGTTTTCACATCAGCACTAATCAGGTCTTTTCCGGAAGGCGAAAAGCATATCAGAAAATTAGTCAGATTCACAAGCAGGGAAAGATTTGATAACGAAAATCTGCTTGGTGCCGAAGAGGCTGTATACAGATGCCCGCCTGAAAGTTTGGAGATGCTGACCGGAGTAATTCAAACCGATAAATTCAGGACTGAGTTTGAAAAATACGCACAGGGATTCGGAGAAATAATTCAGCCGGTTCAGATAAAAAATTTAATTGAGATAATTGTTACAGACAGAACTAAAAAAATAGATACATCATTTATGAATAAATTTCATATAAGATCGACTATTATCAGGATCAGCGACGGAGTCTATGAAGCTCAGGTTTCAAAAGACGGTCTTAAAAAGAAACAGTTTTCCAAAGTTCTTATCAACATAGCTGAGAGTAAAATCGAAGTCAGCTACGGCAATAAATTCGATCTGAATGATTTTATAAAGATACTTTGCGAGAGCTATAAGATCAGGCCTTTGCAGTTGATGTACAAGATCAATTAAATGACAGAAATTTTTATTTACCTACGTTGTACATAGGCGTTATACCCTGTCCGAGAATTATCGAAACATTTTGTTTCTCTCTGACCAGCTCGATCTTTTCTTTTTCGATCTCCAGCCCTCTAAGCTGCAGATATTCCTGGATGCTCATGTTCATCTGGATCTGATAGGCTTTATCCGCGATAGCCTTGTTGACCTCAGCTTCCTTTCTTGAAACCTCAGCTTTAGACCTGGCTTCCTGGGTCAGTATGCTCTGATTTTGTGCGGCAGTTCTTTTTGTCTCCTCAAGTACTTCCTGCGGCGGGGTAACAGCTCCGACCACAACCTGCAGAATTTCAACCGGAATATCAAGCTTTTTGCAGTATTCAGAGATTAGTGTAAATGTTTCACTCTGTATCTCAGCCAGAACCTGCCTGTTACCTGCCAGATCGAACATTTGATACGATGAGGCTTTGTCCCTGATCATAGTTCGGAAAGTTTCCTGTATAGACATCGCATACCAGTTGGTGCCGAACATTTCGTAAAGTTTAGGCGTCTGGCCTTTTATGACCTGAACTTTAAGATAAGCATTAAAGTCAACCGGGATGTTATCGTCGGTTATCATGTCGTCAAAAGGTTCAGTGATCGTCAGCGGAGTTACTTTAAAAATTATTGCGCTCGTAGTCGGAGCCACCCATACCAGACCTGGTTTTACAGCTACTTCATCAACCCCGCCGTGTCCGAATATCCAGGGCTGTTTAAGAAGCACAGCCTCTTCATCCCCCTCAGGCGAGACTGAGCAGCCGGCAAGTAAAACGAATGCCAACAAGAGCATGTACTTTAATGTTTTCATAGTTTCTCCTTTTGATTGGATTGATCTATTTTGTAATGTTTTCTTCAGTGAGCCCGTAGCACTCATTTTTTTCGTGGTTATCATGAAGCCCCAGAGGTTCAATATGAACGACAATGTCATAAACATTCGGTATCTGTGAGCGTATCCTGTCCTCCAGCGCCATAACAAGGTCATGCGCTTCGCAGACTTTACATTCGCCGTCAACTTCAACATCCATATCTATCGCATAAAGCACACCGAGTTTGGTGATCCTGACGCGGTGGGGATTCCCGACACCGTCAGAGTCTTTTACGATCTCAAAGATCTTATTATAAAGTTCAGGATTGACTTCTCCTTCCATCAGCTCGGTTATAGTTCCCATGAATATCTTTACGGCTGAGAACATTATCCATCCGCCGATGAGAACGGCGAGAAATCTGTCTATAACAGGCATATTGAAGTAGAAAACGCAGCCCAGTCCGACAAGAACTCCGACAGAAGTTATCACATCATTCTGCATGTTCTTCCCGTTGGCTATAAGCATCGCGCTTCCGGATTTTTTACCGAGTGCGTACTGGCTCCATGCCAGAATAAGTTTACCTACTATTGAGAATATCGTAACATAAACAGCCGCAACTTCAGGCATTTCGAAAGTATCATGGTTCATTATCTTATCGATTACCGACATTACAAGCTGTCCGCCTATAAAGAACATGATGAAGGATAAAATTGATGTAGCTATAGTTTCAGCTCTGTGGTGACCGTAGGGGTGTTCCTTGTCAGGCGGTCTGGCTATAATTTTCGATACCATCAGGGTAATGACAGAAATAAAAATATCTGTCATGCTGTCTATTCCGTCACCTACAACAGAGAGACTACCCGCCATAAGACCGATCAATATCTTTGCCAGTGAAAGTACTGCATTTCCGACGATGCTGATTAATGAAGCTGTTCTTATCGTTCTGTTTCTGTCCATAAGTATAGAATGTTAAGAAATAAATCGGTTCAAATCAAGGTAAATAAAAAAGGCAGAAATATTTTGCATTAAATATTCAGGTTGTTTATATTTTCCTGTTGAATTTTTCAAAGGTATTACAATTATGAAAATGATTATTATTACAGCGCTTATAGCAATCCTTTCATTGGAAGGGGCAACGAGTGTAGCTGTGATCGAACTGAAAGACAGAGACGCAGGGGCGGCAGTAGCGAGTATCCTTACAGATAATTTAATAAGCGAACTATCAAGTATGAACTATTATGAACTTGTAGAGCGTGAAAGAATGGAAACTATTCTTGAAGAGCAGGGATTGCAGAATTCAGGACTTTGTGATGATAGTGCCTGCTTAGTTAAGATCGGCGGGCTGTTAGGCGCACAAAAAATGGTTACAGGAAGCATTGGAAAGCTGGGAGATGTTTATTCACTTTCGATCAGGATGTTCGATGTAGAAACGGCTAAGAACGACAACAGCGTGACATTAAATAAAAAGTGCAAAAAAGACGATCTGGTCATCCTTTTGAAAGATGCGGTAAAACAGCTTACATCGGGGATTGATAAGAAAAAAGACTTTGTGAACGATGACGATTATGAAAAGAAGCTCGCAAAGCTCAAAGAATATGAAGACGCAGTGGCTGCTGCAGAAGAGAAAGCAAATCAGGGGAAAATAAACAGGATATGCGAGAATTTGGCTGCGACCGTTGCGGCAAGCGTTGCGGCATATTATGTTCAATACGGTTGTCCGGAAGCTGAAATGATAAAAAAGCTTACGACCATGAAATCTGGATTCGGTGTTCCCGTAGTACTTGACGCTTCTAAAATAAATACTCCAAAAGACTATAAAGTAGAATTTACAGCCGATCAGGTCACCGTTACGCACACAAACGGAACGAATTCATCTGTCAGATGGCGTTGATCATCAATCGGCACTGTTTAAAATTTCAGGAGGAGCTATGTCGTTTCCAAAAATAAAAATTCAGATCATGTTCCTATTTCTGATCAGTACTGTCGTTTCATCCCAGACAGTGGTCCAGTGGTACACATCTATGGGAAATTTTAAAGGCCAGCTGAGAGAAGACCTCGTTCCGATCACAGCGAATAATTTTATGGATCTTACCAATGCGGGATTTTATGACGGACTGATATTTCACAGGGTCATTCAGGGTTTTGTAATTCAGGACGGCGATCCTCTGGGGACAGGCACGGGCGGACCAGGTTACACTATACCTGATGAGTTCCATCCCGAGCTCAACCATAATTCCGCCGGAGTGCTTTCTATGGCAAATGCGGGACCGGATACAGGCGGTTCACAGTATTTTATTACGCTTGATTCTTATCCTCATCTTAACGACCATTACTCGGTTTTCGGAAAAATTGTAGAGGGAATGGATGCGGTGTTCAACATCAGTTATGTGCCTGTTGATGATTCGGACAAACCTGTAACTATTGTTAGGATCGACAGTATCAGAGTGATCTATTCGCCTCCTGCCGAAGGTGTTTACAGGAGCGGATACGTTGAGAAACGGAAGCTGATATTCGGTGAAGTAGCAGAAATTAATATTTCAGACCTTTTTGCCGCAAGGGACAGCAGCGCGGTTACCGTAACGATCGAGGGGAACAGCGATCCCGGAATTCTGTCCTGTTCTCTGAACGATTCTATCCTGACTCTGACAGCAGGAAACACCGCAGAAGGCACTTCAACTGTCACGCTTAAAGGCACATCGGGAGATTTTTATGAGACCTTTGATATAAATGTGTCAGTTATTGACTACAGCCTGAGAGTTGAGGACTTTGAAACGGGCGATACTTCAAGATTCCCGTGGCAGAACGCCGCATACGGCTGGTCGGTAAATACATATGACCCCGCAGAAGGTGTTTACTGTATTCAGTCGGATTCTATAGATAATAACCAGTCCGCTGATTTTTTTATCGACACAGTATATGATGCTGATGGGGAAATAAGCTTCTGGTATAAAGTTTCTTCCCAGGAGGATTATGATTATATGGAGTTCTGGATCGACAGGATCAAAAAGATGTCCGTAAGCGGAGAAACACCATGGAGAGAGATCACTTTTTCTGTACACGCAGGAAACCGAGCATTAAAATGGAAATACAAAAAGAACGCATCGGGGATTTTAGGGGAGGACTGCGCGAGAGTGGACAGAATAATTCTTGACGGGGGATCGCCTGTATCAATTGAATCTGAAGTTATACCTGAAAAGACTTCGCTTTATCAGAATTATCCTAACCCGTTCAATCCGAGCACAGAGATATCGTTTTCAATAGATAGATCTCAGGCAGTAAGACTGTCGGTATATAATCTTTCCGGACAGCTTGTTTCTGAGCTTGTCAACGGCAAAATGGAAGAAGGGTTTCATAAAGTCAGCTTTGATGCGTCAAACCTAAACAGCGGGATATATTTTTATAAACTGGAATGCGAAGGTTTTACTGCGGCAAATAAAATGCTGCTGATCAAATAACGGGCAGATTAATACTTTTTAAAATGAGTAGTTCCAGTCAATCCCGGCAATTTTCCGAGAAGAATAGCGAAATTCACTCCGCCATAACTTTTATCTAAATTAATATCGGCATAGAACATTATACTTAATCCAATATATGTTAACAAATTGACATCGATCTGAGCTTCCAGAGGAATTCCGACAGTCTCGAAAGCTATTTTTTCATAATAATCAATGTCGAGCCGGTCACCTTTATAAATTCCGCCGGTATAGCTTATACCTGCGAGCAAGGATACGCTTAATGAGCCATAAGTTTGTGTTCTGCCATAAAGAAGTCCCAACTCCCAAACTTCATCATTCGGTAATGGTCCGAAAAGAACCATCTCTTCAGCATGGATACCTCTAAGCTTAAAGATATGGTCGTACTTTGAGTAATTTATTGAAGCATTCATGTCTAACAGGCCGCCGTCAGCAGTGTCCATCGTACCCACACCGCCGCCGATCCATATAAATCCGTCCTGACTTTGTTCATCCATAAAATTGATCGCGTTCAGGTATGATGCGGTGAAGATCAGTAATAGCAGGAAATACTTAATTATTAACCTCGGTTCATTTACTAATTATGCTCATTAAATTTATGCAGAAATGATACTTTTAGCAAAGGATAAATCCGGGAATTATTTACCACCGTTAACTGTAACGACATAATAGAATCTTTTCGGCTCTATATATTCCGTAGTCCATGAATTAGTGACAGTAATAGCATTTTCGGTAAAAGTACCGTAAGGATCGGTTGAAGAATATATCTTGTATGAAGTTGCACCCGTTACCGCATCCCAGCTTATGATCAGGTCTGTGCCGACAACCTCGGTTGTGATGTTAAGAGGTATTTCAAGCGGTAATCCTATTCCCGAAACCGCAACATTTTTTAATATGGCTTCCTGCGAAGTATGAACTATATTTCCCGAAATAACTCCGAGGGTAGCCGGTTCAAAATTTACATATATAGTTCGCGATATTCTGCCGTTGACGGGAGAAACGCTTAAGTTCTTCACAAAACCGGAACCTGAAGTAATGGATGCTTTATACCCTTCAGGGCAGTTTATACTCAGATCAGCTTTCAGGTCATTTGCTCTTAAAAAATAACTCAACTGAGAAGATTCACCTGTTTTAACACTCCCGAAATCATAAAGTCCGGTGCCTTTCTGCTCATAATGTTCAATTGTACCGTCATAAGCTCCGACAAGCATATCCAAAAGTCCGTCTCCGTCAAAGTCTGCAAATGCCGGCGCTGCCCTGTCACCGACATCGATCGAATTAAAATTATGAGTTATCGCAGAAAAACCCGTTGAATTAATAGCACTCTGCTCGTAATGCCTGATGTTTCCGTCAAAATCACCGATCAATAGATCGATCAATCCGTCGCCTTCCAGATCGGTAAATGTTGGCGTACAATTTGAGGGAATGTATATGGAATTAAAGGAGGATGACCTTAAGATCATGGAAGTCGAATTGTGAGAACTCTGTTCATAGTGCTGAACATAATCCGTACCACCGCATATAAGCATATCGATCAGACCGTCGCCGTCAAAGTCTGTAAATGCCGGAGCAGATTCATTTTCCACATCTATGGAATTAAAAGACGAAGTTATAAAAGTACATTCTGTGGAATTTACTTCAGACTGTTCTAAATAAGCTACCCACCCGCTGCTTTTTCCGACAAGTATGTCATTCAGCCCGTCACCGTCAAGGTCGGTAAATGCCGGTGAAGCATTCGTTCCGATAATATATCCAGTATAATAACCGATCCAGTCAAATACGGTAGAATTAACTGCATGCTGAGTGAGATATCTTATGTATCCGTCGCTTCTTCCTATCATAAGATCGAGCCGTCCGTCGCCGTCAACATCAGTGAAAGCCGGTACAGCTTCATCTCCCACATCTATTGAATTAAAGGTCGAAGAAACAAGTCTGAAAGATAACGGGAGTTCCATCGGCACGATCTCCGGCCTCGGGATAGCCTCAAGTTTCAGATCATCGAAATAACCGTCGTTATTCGTTCCCGAATTCCTGACGCTGGTCAGCCGTATCTTTATGTATCTTGTCCCTGCAGGGGCATAACGCTGATCGGAAACAAGATCCCATCCGGCAGTGTTATTTTTTAGACCTGAATCGAAAAAGTCAAGCTTTGTAGTCTGCGCATTGTCCCAGTATTCTACTTCGATCTGTGTCTGGTCAACCGGAGCCTGGTCATACGATCTGACCCTTCCTGTGAATAAAAATTCCTGTATTCCGGCATCAATTTCAGTCGCATATTCTCTTACATCGATCGTCTGGGTAAGTTTATCGAGTGCGTCGGTACCCGCAAAAAAATATGCTTCGCCTTCGTAGGCAACGGGATTTGTCGTTCTCTGCGACCATGCCGTTCCCAGTTCCTCTGTCCATAAAGGAATGTTGTCTGAAACCAGCGCGGATTCGCAACCCGGATTGTAGATAATATTACCGGAAAATAACAGAACGCAGTTCAGGATTACCGCTAAAATGACCGATGATCTCATAAACTCCTCCTTGATTGAAGAAAATTATCTGTGATAATAATTTATCTAAATAAATTTTGAAAAGCAACTGATATAAATTGTTAAATATCAATTGATTGAATAATGGACAAAAGGAAAGGTTGTTTTGGCGATATTTTGGTTATTTTACAAGGATACTTCAACTACTTTAGCTATAAACTCGAATTATTTCCCTCATTACAAAGAAAATCAAACAGATTTATATGTTTTACGCCTGACTTTCTTTTGAAAACGACCGGATCCATTGAAATAACATACTTCGGATGGTTGTCCCTGACAGACTCAAGGGCTGAAAACTCTCTTTCTGCTGTTTCCGGATTTTGCATAAGATATGATACTTGAATATAGATTTTTTCTTCTTCCTTTTCCGCTATAAAATCAATTTCCTTGTCTCCTATTCTGCCGAATGATACTTTATAATCCCTTCTGTAAAGCTCAAGGCAGACTATGTTCTCCAGTATTCCGCCGATATCTTCATCTCTGAATCCTAGTACCGCGTGTCTTAAACCCAGGTCGCCGGCGTAATATTTTGCGTTCGTGTCAAGGTATTCTTTTCCTTTTAAGTCGTATTGCCTGATCTTATGTGTGATCATTACATCGTTCAGGTTGTGTATAAGGCTCAGAATAGTCGGAACGCTGGTTTTTATGTGCTGGTTCTTCATATATTTTACGACGTTGCTTGCGTTAAACTGATTACCTATGTTATCGAAAACAAAGCTCACTACGTCCTCCAGCAGGCTCACATTCCTTACATTGAATTTCTTAACTATATCTTTGAGAAGTATCGTCTGGTAGATAGCATCAAGGAACTGAAATGTTGCGGAAGCTTGAAAATCAAGATGAAAAAGTCCCGGCAGCCCTCCGAATCTGATATATTTTCTGAATACTTCCTCCTTCGGCTTACTTTCAAAACCTCCGAGCTCGGTAAATTCATTGAAGCTGAAAGTATATATTTTGAACTCGACATATCTGCCTGAGATCAAAGTGGCAAGATCAGATGAGAGAAGATGCGAGTTCGATCCTGTGATATAAACATCCATGTCTTCAGCCAGAAAAGAGTTCACCGACCGTTCCCATTCCTTTATTTCCTGTACTTCATCAATAAGGATAACCGAACCGGATTTTCCTCCTGATTCGTCAATATGGCTATTCAAAACTTTATAGTCAGTTATAAAATCGAACTGACGAAGCTCTTTATTTATTGATATGACTTTCTTTTTCGGTTCGTTATGTTTTATCTCAGCTTCGATCTGCTTCAGCAGTTCACTTTTTCCCACCCTTCTCATACCGCTCAGGATCTTTATGACCGGTTTTCCCATAAAAGGCCTGATCTTTTTTAAATATGTTTCCCTTATTATAGTTTTCATATTTCAATTCCTATTTTAAATTCTCGACAAAACAAAGGAAATTTAATATATACTTTAAATAATTGCAAGTTTTTAATTAATTTAAAATGTAGATTTAGCAGAATTTGCAGAAAGTTCCCGAACTTTATTATTGCGGATTTGATTTAATCGAAAAAATTCGTATATTACGAATAATAAAACGGAGTCAGAATGCCTGTAATATCAAGATTTTATGGCATAGTAATAAAAATGTACTTTAATATATAATGAATTTTCATAGAATTAAAAATATTGTGGCATTAAAGAATTATCAGCTTAAAGTTGAATTTATAACTGGCGAACTAAAAATTTACGATTGCAAACCACTGCTTGAAAAAGATGTTTTCAAAGCTCTGGAAAATGAGAATTTATTCAGAAAAGTAAAGGTTGATACCGGAGGTTACGGTATTATCTGGAGCGATGAAATTGATCTTTCTGAATCAGAATTGTGGATAAACGGTAAAACAGTAGAATCTCAAGTAGCCGAGGATAAAGCTGAATACAATTCTAAATGATACTTTTTGTAGCGAATAATTCCCAAATATGAGACTTTTTGCAACTTATAATAATTTTTAGACCTGCTGCTTCACAATACTAAAGTTGTTTTGCTTTAATCTATAACAGGTTTGATGAATGTTTCGATGTAATGAAAGATTTCCATTGAACTTCAAATTTGGGTTCTGTCTTGAATTCGTTTGAGAAAACTATCTCCGTAGCGGATATCTTTGTAGATCTTTTTTCAAAAGTAGCTTTAATCGATTCTCTGAGTTTCTCAAGATCAAAATTATAGTTTTGTGATATGAAATATATATCATAAAAATCTTTCATTCTGCTGGTCTGGTAATTCAATTTTACTATTGACTCAAATTTCTCGGCAATCACTGTTTCAAACGGATAAACATAAATTGAAGGATTTTCCATATTCAGAAGGCTCTGATACTCACATATTTTTGCACCGTCAGTCACTACATCACCGAAACCGATATCAAGCGTCATTATTGTTCTTACAGATCCTAAATGAGCAATAAGTTTAAGCCTGGTGCCTTCATACTCCATGCCTTCCTTAATTACAGATGTTTCAATAGAATCGTGATCGAATGAAACTCCGTCTTCACACTCGACCAGACATATCTCTTTAAATATATCTTTCAGCTGTTCGGGATCATTATTTACTTTAATTCCGAGAAAATCTATATCTTTAGTCGGTCTGTATTCTGAAGCTTTGAGGAAATTAAGCATTAACCCGCCTTTGAGTACAAAATTAGTTTTATACTTAGAAACAGAGAGCCTATACAATAACCTTTCCTGAAAATATTTTAAACAAATGAAATCGAAGTTCATTTTTTTTGCATCAGCAATATTTTTCAAACGGGTTTTTACAGAATCAGCTATATTCTTCATTTTTATCCCAGCAGAATTTTGAGAGACGGATCTATGATCTTTGATACTCTACATATTTTTGCATAATTTCTTAGTTTAAAATAATCAGCATTTTTACTGCCGACATAATTTTTAAGCGATTCATAAGCTACATCTTCTCCGATCTTGTCTCTGTATCTGAATATATCGCAAATTGTCTTTTCTCTGTCATATATCCGAACATCACCGTATTTTGTCTGAACAGTTACTACTCCCAGATTGAAATTTTTCTCGGTGAAATAATATACTTTTACAGGCTGATTGATCTCAACCGGCACTTTCTTGCTCCTGAGAACAGCAATATCAATGACGGGATTATTGAATGTCGTAAGATCATAATAACTCAGCGCGGAAAGCAGGCAGATAACCGAATCAGGTACTGCTTTTGCCACATCGACAAATGATATGCTGATATTCTTCGGGTCAGCAAGTTCGGCAAGCCTGTACAGTCCGGGTTTAACTTTTACTATACTTCCGTCAGTCAGCAGTTTTCTGACCTGATAAGTATTAAAGTTATCAAGCTTGAGTTCCTTTAGACCGACATAACCGTTTTTTGATTTCAGATATTTTATCAGATCGTTCATATTTTCCTATTCCTCTGCACATTAGTTGTACTTGCAGAATGTTAGAACAAAAATATACCTAAATATTTTCATTTTGTCAATAAAATTTACTGCTTCACAATATTAAACCGATAACTGATCTTCACATCAGCTTTGAGCATTGAAGATACCGGACAATAGCTGTCCATCATACCCGTAACTTTATTCAGATCCGCTTCAGTCACATCACCGGAAACAATATTCAGTTCCAGAGTAATATCATTAAAACCCGTGGGATGCACCTCTTTCCTG
>Ga0209417_1006637_pt1 | contig 11688 bp, 9 predicted proteins | sample RifGroF2_FD_184002 | JGI IMG/M metagenome (GOLD analysis project Ga0209417, IMG submission 184002) | Groundwater microbial communities from Rifle, Colorado, USA - Groundwater F2 (SPAdes) (version 2) | ecosystem: Environmental > Aquatic > Deep subsurface > Groundwater | place: Rifle, Colorado... | reverse complement strand
CTGCTACCATAGAATTTTATCTGCGTATCCGTTAATTCAACCCCGCTGATGAGAAAGTATGAACGTAATGTAGCAACAGCACTGCCCATCTCATAATCCATTACATCATTAATCAGAGCTTGTTTCATCCAGCCTTCTTGTCCGCCGGCAGCACCTTGCTTAATCGAAACCCAGTTGCTGGAGTCAAAATAGATACTAACGCCCATACCCCAGGTCGAAGTAGGCCAATGGTTCTGACGCATAATCGCATCAACGCGAATGCCGGCAGTAGTGTCATACGTGCTGGTCGTCTGGATATGGGCATAAGCATAGTTGCCCACGTTATTAAACCGGGCTATTCCGTCGCCGGGCATCGTGAACCCGCCGCCGGAATAACTTGCCGGTGCATCATCCAGCGTCCAGAAGGGCAACAGGCTGGTACCATTGAACTCGTCATACGTCGTAACGGTTCTTGTACTTGCCTGTGCAATCGTGGCGGCAAGAATACATATAATACCTATTCCCGCCATTCTTGCATATTTTCTGTTTACCAAAACTTTATTCATAAAATACCTCCACAACACAAAAAATTATTGTTTTGCGCCTTACACATTCTATGCCGCTGCTAAATTATTTTAGCAGCGGCATCAATTTCAGATTTTTTTAGGCCTTGCGGCGTAAAAGTCCAAAAGCGCCGCCAAGGAGCAGACAAATCGTTGCCGGCTCTGGGATAGTCTCAATACGTACATAGTCGATACCGGCAAAAGCCCAGGCATCTGAACCAATGTCGTTGTCAAAATCAGGGTTGAGAGCGTAGCTTGCATCACTTTCATAGCCCAAACCGACAATCACAAGAGCATTGCCTACGAAACTTGCGGGTCTGGCCATTGTGCCAAGCAGATGCTCGGTTGCCAGAGCTGTGGCGCCGGTTTTGCCATAATGATCGGCCAGCGGATTGATGCTGCTGCCATAGAAATTAATTTGCGTGGCTGTCAATTCAACGCCGCTTACGAGGAAATACGAACGGAGTAGAGGACCTGCTTCAAGCGTCTGGTAAACATTCACCCCATTCACAAAACCATATCGCAGCCAGCCCTGTTGATCACCTGCGGCACCTTGTTTAATGGCGATAAAGTTGTCGTGATCGAAGTAGATGGCGACACCCATACCAAACGATGCAATAGGATAGTTATCCTGACGCGCAATCGAGTCAACGCGTGCGCCCCCGGCTGGAACAACAATAGATGTCTGGAGATGGGCGTAGGTGGCGTTGCCCGAACTGTTAAATCGGGCTATTCCATCGCCCCCACCGATAACAAACCCGCCACCGGAAGCATAAGCCGTAGGGCTTTGATCCAGCGTCCACATTGAGTTCAAAGGCCCATCCATTGTGTCCTCAACAACTACGGCCGTAGCCGCCATTGGCAGAGCCAACAAGGCTGCCGCCAGAACTGCAAAAAACATACTTGTCTTCATTTTACTTCCTCCAAAAAAGGTTTTAATAAAAATATCGTCCTAAATCTTTTAGAACAATTAAACGCATTTACCATTGATTCGTCTCCATAAAACGGAAAATAATAGCGCTGTGAAAAGGACTGCTGGCTAACGGATAACGTTCAGGATGTTTTACGCGGTACGCTGCAACATGCCCATCAGCGAACCCATTATTAAAATAGACAGGCTGGTCGTTTTTGTTTTGATGGTTGATAATACCCGGATAATTGCTGTAATATCCGCCATACTTCATTCCGCCATAATCCGCCAATATTATCCATTGCGGATATCGCTCAACAATTTTAACTATTCTATAATTCTTGGGGTTGTTTGACAACACGCTGTCCGGGTCCATGCTGCCTCTGTATTGATAGCCCGAAGCTACAGAAGTAGGGTTGCCGGCATCGTCCGTATCCCGATTTATATTCTTAAAGCCAAAAAGATCTCTGGAGTCGTAAGGATTTCTGTCATACCCCCATATTGTTCTTGAAGTTGAAGGACAGTAAAATATGCGACCGCCCTTTCCTATGTAGCTTGGGTAAAGCCTCCCCAGATTTACTATTTTGCCAAAGTATTTCAGATGCTCGGTAGTGCCGTTGGTAGTAGCCGAATCTCTTTCATTAGTCGGACTTAATTTAGCTACTCCATCCCACCAAAGTGGAATAACGCCCTTATTCTCAAAGCTATACGCCATCGTTGCTGTCAGCAATTGCTTTACATTAGACTTACAAACCACTCTTACGGCTTGTTCCCTCGCCGACCTAAGCGAGGGCAGCAATATCGACAATAGGAGCGCGATAATTGAAATAACCACCAGAAGCTCGACCAGAGTAAAACCGTGTCCCTTTTCATATTTTTTCACTTGCCATTCCTCTCAAAATTGTTTCCTGAAAACACCAGACTGCTGCTAGCCTTAACAACTAGCTGCGGAGATATTACAACATCCATATTTTCAATAACATCGCCGGAAATACGCCTTACCAGCAAATCAGCAGCCGTGAAAGCTTCCTGCACAAACATATCCGCAGTAATGGTTGCCGTCAGCGGTATCCGATGCCCATCCGGCTTGGCATCCTGCAATGCAACCATTGAAAGTTGCTCCGGTATCTGTATGCCGCGACGCTCACAACAGTCAATCACCACATCAGCGAGAAATTCATCGCTCACAATCACTGCTGTCGGTGTCTGGTCGATTTTGAAAAATTTCTCCACATCTTCCCAATGGGTATCAAGATTTGTATTGCCGACAAGTACCATGAGGTCGTCAGGATTGCCCATGCGATGGTCGAAAACTAACTGCGCATAACAACGACATGTGTTATCGTCTTCTTCTTTTTTTAGATATGAAATGTATGCGATGCGCTTATGGCCGAAAGATCGAAGATGCTCAACAGATTGCCGCAGTGCGGCAGCTTTATCGGGCCTCGCTGTCATAGTCCAACCATCATTTCTCGCAAAACCGAAACAATTCACTGCGTAGATATGATGGTTGCGGAGAAACTCATAATCTTCGTTGCGCATGCCGCCGGCTAAAACGATGATGCCGGAAAGCCCCTCTGTCAAGATGGTTCGCCCTATTTCCTCAACAAACTGGCCTTCATCATAAAATAGCGGCTGTAAAATAAATTCCGGCGGTTTACACCTTTGATGCGCACCCGCCAGAAATGCCCCGACAACCGGATGGTGCTTGCCTACTTGCAGCATATAAGTACGACAGGCTATGCCTAATCTAATGGTTGCTGTCCTACTGGCAAAGGGCTGCTCGGTTACAAATGTGCCCGCCCCATGCCGAATCTCAACGATACCCTTTCCCGCCAGTTCCGTCATTGCCCTACGAACCGTAAGAAAATTCATCCCTAACTGCCGGGACATATCTTTCATTCCAGGGAGCCTTTCCCCCGAGGAGTATTGGCCACTACTGATCCCATTACTGACGACCTCCATAGCCTCTTGGTATCGTAATTTAGGACGAGATGTTTTAAGTTGCTTAACAGCCATTACTTTCCTTTGAACTTTGTTTTGAACTCAACTACCCACTATCATACCTTTTGTATATCTCTATGTCAATCTTTTTTTTAAAAAAAATAAAATTTTTAAATAGCAATAAATTTCGCCTAAAAGGCAAAAATAATTGAAATTAGACCAATATAACACTTGACAATATCAACACATTATTATAAATAGTTATAAAGAAACATAGACAGTTATAGCAAGAGTTATACTAATTAAGCACGAAAAAGGCTCGCTTTTTGAATGTAGACTAAAAACGGTATTTATTGTCTTTTCCATAAGAATAAGTTATATTGTAAGGAAAAAATATGAGCACTGCACGTTCGCAACAGCTTTACTCGAAAGCTAAAACATTAATTCCAGGTGGTACACAGCTATTGAGCAAACGCCCGGAAATGTTTGCCCCTGATATCTGGCCAGCCTATTTTTCAAAAGCTAAAGGTTGTGAAATATGGGATTTAGACGGCAATCATTATTATGATATGTCAACCAACGGTATAGGGGCGTGTCTGTTGGGATTTGCTGACCCGGATGTGAGTGAGGCTGTTACTAAACGTGTAAAAGACGGCAGCATGTGCACTCTTAATCCGCCGGAAGAAGTAGAGCTTGCTGAAAAGCTCTGTGAAATTCATCCTTGGGCGCAGCAGGTAAGATTTGCAAGGTCAGGCGGCGAAATTGCCGCTATAGCCGTTCGCATAGCACGGGCAACTACAAATCGTTCAAAAGTAGCTTTTTGCGGGTATCACGGCTGGCACGATTGGTATTTAGCAGCCAATCTTTCACAAGACAATGCACTGGAAGGCCATTTATTGCCGGGTCTTAATCCAAATGGCGTACCTAAACAGCTTTGTGAAACGGCATTTCCATTCAAATATAATGATATTAGTCAACTGAATGATATTATTAAAAAACACGGTGACGACATAGCAGCTGTAATAATGGAACCTACCAGATATGATGACCCGAAGGATGATTTTCTAAATGAAGTAAAGAAACTCGCAAAAAAATCCGGGGCATTACTGATATTTGACGAGATAACTATAGGATGGCGATTATGTTTCGGAGGTGCACACCTGAAATATCAGATAGACCCTGATATGGCGATTTTTGCAAAGGCTTTGGGCAACGGCCATCCTGTCGCTGCCGTAGTTGGAACAACACAAGCTATGCAGGGTGCACATTTTTCATTTATCAGCAGTACCTATTGGACTGAAAGCGTAGGTCCAGTTGCCGCATTAGCTACTCTTAACAAAATGGCAAATTTGGATGTTCCCGGCCACATAGCCAAAATTGGCCAACGGGTCGTTGATTTATGGCAAAAACTCTCGCAAAAGTATGGATTAAAAATCATAACCGGCAAAACACACCCCTGCCTGGCACAGTTTAAATTTGAACATATTTGCGCTGTGGAACTAAAAACACTCTATACACAACTGATATTAAAACGAGGATTCCTGGCGAGTACCACATTTTATCCGACAATGGCACATAATAATAAAATTATGGAACTTTATGGAGTGGCGATTGATGAAGTTTTTTGTGAACTAAGCAAAATAGTTAATAGTGATGATATTGCGCAACACCTTGAAGGCCCTGTTGCCCATAGCGGTTTTGCGAGATTAAACTGAGTAAGAAATAGAGTAAATGTTGAACAATAAAAGATATGCATTGATTGCCTCTCACCTTTGGGATGGCTCTTCTGACCATTCGCAAGATGATATGGCCGTACTTATCAATGGCGAGAAGATAGAAGATGTTTGTCCTGCCTGCAAAGTGCCAGATAATATCAGGATACTTCGCTTTGAAAAAGGCTGCACACTCTTGCCTGGCTTAATCGATGCTCATGTTCATTATAGTCCATGGATGGGACCAGCCTTTCTTGCCGCGGGCGTTACAACTGTTCGAGATGTTGGAAATGATTTGGATTGGATTCTCAGACAACAGGCCTGTAATCATTCCGATATTCTGTCGGGTCCGGAAATTGTTTGCTGCGGCACTATGCTCGATGGTCCCAAACCTTATTGGCATTATATCGGCCGCGGGCACGCCGACACCGATGCCTTACGAGAATCAATCAGACAACATGCACAACGAGGAATCAAACATATAAAGTTTTATGACGGCCTAAACTTGGAATTCATCAAAGAAGGATTGGATGAAGCGAGAAAACATAATCTTTGGGTTTTGGCTGATTTCGGGACAGATGAACCAAAGGCCGAAGATGCCGTGTACGCCGGTGTCAATGAAATCGAACATTTGACCGGCTGTCCGCCCGCATGGCATAAGAGCCACCAGAGTCAGCAGGATAGTATTATCGATGTCTTGCTCGCTCAAAAGACTGTCATGACCCCGACATTAATAACTTATGACCATATTGGTCGAGCTTTGGATATTGCCTTTAAATTTGACAGCCGGCGAATGTGGACGCATCCAACATATCTTGATATTTGGCAGCGTATTCCCCAAATTCGCAAAGAACAACGCGAGAAATTCCAGGAAGCTGCTCTCAACCAGAAACGCTTTGTAGGACGGTTATATGAACGCCAGGCAACATTAGCATTAGGCACAGATACACCGTTTCAATTCATTATACCAGGCTTTAGTGTCCATGACGAATTGTCGATGTATGTGGATGCCGGAGTCTCGGCAGTCGATGCGTTGCGGTCCGCAACCTCCGTTAATGCCGCACTTCTCGGCATGGAAAAACTTGTCGGACAGATTAAGCCAAATTTTCAGGCGGATATTATTGTTGTTTCATCAAATCCATTGGAAGACATCCAAAACATAACAAATATCGAATGTGTTGTACGCAGAGGTCTGATTTTGCCCGGCCAGGAACTTAAGCAACTTTCTACCGCTCAATGCAACCGAACATTAGACGACCCATTAACGCGTGATATGCTTCGCTACATAGTATCAACGGAAGCAACTCAGAAAAAACTGACCAGTTGAGTTCGGAAAGAAACTTATGTCGTATTTTATAGCAGGTTTAGGTTCAATGGGGAAACGCCGGATTCGTTGTCTTCTTGCCAATGGCATTAAGCCGGATTCTATCATAGGTTTTGACCATAGAAAAGACCGACGAGAGGAAGCTGAGGGAAAATATAATATCCAGGTCACTGAAAACTTTGAGAGATTTAGTTATGGCGATATCAAAGCGGTAATAGTTTCACTTTGGCCTGATTTACATATAGAATATTTGTTGAAGATTGCCAAACAGAAAAAAAACTGGTTCTGTGAAGTCCCACTTTCTTTGACTTTGGATGGTCTTGAAGAACTTAAAAAACTAACATTAAAAAATAATTTATTGGGTGCTATCGGCAGTCAATCAATTTTTCATCCTGCTTCTGAACAGTTTAAAAAGCTGTTTGATGAAAATGCTACCGGTGAGATGGTAACTTGCTGGGGCGTAGGTGCTACATATTTCCCTGGTTGGCATCCTTATGAAAAAATGACTGATTATTATCTTGCAAATATAGCTAAAGGCGGAGCAAACATAGACATTGTGGGGCATGATATTCAATGGCTACTATGGCTTTTAAAAAAGAAAATAAAAACGGTTATTGCCATATCAAGCAAGTTGAGCAATCTTGAATTAGTTCCAGGTTCTCCTGATACTATTAATTTACTACTTGAGTTTGATGGAGGTTTCTTGGCCAATTTCCATTTTAATGGCGTTGACAGAGCTTGCAGCAGAGGTGTCTGGATAGTAGGAAACAAGACAACTATGCAATGGGGTTTACTTGATAACAAATGTCGAGTCTATGATGCTAAACAGAATATCTGGTTAGCTTATGGCCCTGATATATTTGAATATGAACAAGCATATGTTAGAGAAATTAAACATTTTATGAATCTGCTTGAATCTGGAAGCACAGATTGGCCGGTAAAATTAGACGATGGCATTGAAATGGCCAAGCTGATTGTCGCTGTCAATCAAAGCATCTCCAATGGCGGTATAAAAGTGACACTTTAATATGTTTTTGGAAGAATAGGAGAATGACATGGAATTTAAACTGGCAAAATTGGTTAAAAATGGTGTCCCGGCTATTGGAACATGGGTGGAACTCTGTGATTCCGGTGTAGTTCAAGTATTAGCAAATGCGGGATTTGACTGGGCATGTATTGATACAGAACATAATCCGTTTGATGAAACACAGTTATATACTTGCATCTGTGTCGCCAAAAAGGCCGGAATATCTCCTATCGTCAGGGTCAGAAAGAATGATGAATCACTCATCAAACTTGCTCTGGATTTGGGTGCAGAAGGAGTTGTCGTGCCAGGTATCGTTGATGCAGATGATGCCGCAAAGGCAGTAAGCTTTGCAAAATATCCTCCTGTCGGTATTCGTGGCTACGGTCCGATTCGGGCCACTTATTTCTGGGCGGATAAGAAAGAGTACGATGAAAGTGTCCGCGATAATGTTCTTCTGATTTGCCAAATAGAACGTAAAAGTGCTTTAAGTGAAGTAGATAAAATATGCCGGATACCAGATATTGACGCCGTCTTCATAGGACCGGCAGACCTTTCGCTGTCAATGGGCTATCATGGTGATTACAGCCATCCAAAAGTACAGGATGCAATAAAAACGATAATCGATTCTGCAAATAAAAACAAAAAAATCTGGGGTGGAATCGCTCTCGATGAAATCTCATATATGGAATATGCAAAGCAGGGAGCTTTGCTGACTACACTCGGTGCCGATTATTTTTTTATGCAGAACGCCGCTTCCAAAGAGGTCCGGGCCGTGCTTGATGCTCTCATAAAAGCTGGGTTACGTAAGGAAAAAAAATAAAAATATATGTAAAATGAAAGGGAACGACAGTGATTTTTAAGAAAAAACCAAGGATTATTTTTAACGACGATTCAGTTTCACTTGTAATTGCTCCACAGCCGCATACAAAGGAAAAAATCTCACGTGCGGTGGATTACCTAAAAGGCTCACAGGTCGATGTTTTGTGCTGGTGCGTCATGGAGGGAGATGTGGCATCAGGGTTTCCCTCAAAAGTAATTGAAAATAAGTACCAGTTTTTCTTCAATCAATTTCCTGATACAAAGGCCGGTAAAAAACTGTGTCGACAGGCTCTTGCGAAGACTAAAGACCTTACACTTTCGCTTTACGCCGAGGGAATTGACTATCTGCCGACTCTTATTAAGCTCACGCAAAAAACCGGTATTAAGTTTTTCGGCAGTTTCAGAATGAATGACTGCCATCACAAATCCCAGCCTCTGGGTTCTTTCTCCCAGGATCAGGGTATCTATTTAATTAGTGAATTCTGGAAAACACACCAGGATTGTCGTTTGTGGGAAGTAACAGATGCAAAGTCGTACTATAATGCGACAATGGACTATTCCTTTGCTGATGTACGAAACAACCGTATAAATGCCGTTATGGAGCTTGCGAGTAATTATGATGTTGATGGCATCGAACTGGATTTTTGCAGAAACCCATATACTTTTCCGCCAAGTCAGGCATGGTCAAAACGCGGTATTCTTACCGACTTCATCAAAAAAATCCGAACAGGTTTGAATAGTATTGCTCGCGCACGGGGTCGTGAAATGGGGCTGATTATACGGGTACCTGTGATGCGAGAAAAACTCATCAACGCGGGAATGGACATCGAAAAATGGATAAAGGCGAAATATATGGATGTGCTTGTAATGTCACATCTCACCAATAACTACAACCTTAGAGTCGATGACTGGCAGGCACTGTGCCGCCGAAATGGGGTATTGTTCTATCCATCGGTGGAGGCTGGCCCGGCCGATAACGCCCCGGCACATAATCATGTAGTACCGGTTAAAATGGACGAGGTGGTAAAAAGAACATGCGCTGCCGCCTTGCAGTTACTTTCTCAGAGGGTTGACGGTATATACATGTTTAATTATGCCTGTCATCTTCGCGAACATGAGCAATGGTATGGATGCAGCTGGAGTAAATCTGATTTTAATAAACTGATAGCTGTACCACGCGAGGCTGGCACTATAAAAACCCTTAAAAACGCTCCCCGCCAATACACCTTCTGGAAAGAACTGCCTATTTACGTCGAACCACTCAGGCCTGCGAAATGTCATCAGACAATTAAGTTCAATATTCTTGCCGATGACTTAAAAGACAAGAAGGCTGCAATCAGTTTCCGGCAAATAGCGGAACCTTTCCCGCATGCCACCAGAAAATATCGCCAGAATCCTATCGTAAAGCCGGGCGTAATAAATTACTATTTGAACGGCTTTCAAATCGATGAAAAACTCATTAACCGAACTAAGCAGCCGGCTGGCAAAATACCATCGGGTTTTACGCTCAAAAAACATGAATTGCTCGGGATTAAACTCCCAGCCTCAAAATTGATTAACGGCGAAAATTCACTGGCTTTTCATATTCCACATTTCCCTCGCGAAACAGACCCTTATGTGTACATTTACGAACTGGTAGTGGATATATTTTAATTTGTCGCGGGCTTAAAAGGATAACCTATTTAGCTAATGTTTAAACATTTTAAAATCTATAAGGAAACGGCAATGGTTTTTAAAAAAAAACCACGGATTATTTATAACGATGATGCATGTTCGCTTGTAATTACCCCGCAGCCGCATACCAGGGAAAAAATCTCACGCGCAGTGGATTACCTGAAAGGCTCACAGGTCGATGTCTTATGTTGGTGTGTCTCTTGTGGTGATATGGCATATACCTATCCTTCCCGGATACTTGAAAATCCATATAATCGGCTGCTCAATCAGTTTAGTGCTGCAAAACAAGGGCAGAAGTTGCGAAAGAAGCTGCTCGTTAACACTAAAGACCTGACGTTTTCGCTATTTGTAAAAGGAATTGACTATCTGCCTATTCTTATCAAACTCACTCGTCAGGCCAATATAAAGTTTTACGGCAGTTTCCGAATGAGTGACTGCCATCACAAATCAGAGCCTCATGGACTTTGGGCAGGCGAATTCTGGAAAGCACATCAGAATTACCGTCTGTGGGAAGTAACGGATGCACAGTCGTATTATAACGCGGCAATGGACTATTCCTTTGCAGAGGTGCGTAACAACCGTATTAACTCCATAATGGAGTTTGCCAGTAATTATGACGTTGATGGCATCGAGTTGGATTTTTCCAGAACACAGCACACATTCCCTCCAAGTCAGGCTTGGTCAAAACACGGTATTCTTACCGACTTCATCAAAAAAATCCGAACAGGTTTGAACAGTATTGCTCGCACACGAGGCCGCGAAATTGGGCTGATTATAAGGGTACCTGTGATGCCAGAAAAACTCGTCAACGCAGGAATGGACATCGAAAAATGGGTAAAGGCAAAATACATGGATGTGCTTGTAATGACGCATTTCACTAATAACTACAACCTTATGGTAGATGATTGGCAGGCACTGTGCCGCCGAAATCGCGTATTGTTCTATCCATCGGTAGAGGCCGGACCTGCCGACAATGCCCCCGCTCATAATCACGTCGTACCAGTTAAAATAGACGAGGTAGTCAAAAGAGCACATGCCATCGCCTTGCAGATGCTTTCTCAGGGTGTTGACGGCATTTACATGTTTAATTACCCATGCCATCTTTTCGAGCACAACTGGAGCAAATCTGAGTTTAATAAGCTGGCAGCGATACCGCACAAGGCAGGCACTATAAAAACCCTTAAAAACGTTCCACGCCAATACACCTTCTGGAAAGAACTGCCTATTTATGTCGAACCGCTCAGGCCGGCGAAATGTCATCAGACAATTAAGTTTAATATTCTCGCCGATGACTTAAAAGACAAGGAGGCTGCAATCAGTTTCCGGCAAATAGCGGAACCTTTCCCGCATGCCACCAGAAAATATCGTCAGAATCCTATCGTAAAGCCGGGCGTGATAAATTACTATTTGAATGGCTGTCAAATCGATGAAAAACTCATTAAGAGAACTAAGCAGCCGGCTGGCAAAATACCATCGGGTTTTACGCTCAAAAAACATGAATTGCTCGGGATTAAACTCCCAGCCTCGAAATTAGTGAATGGTGAAAACTCACTGGCTTTTTATATTCCGCATTTTCCTCGCGAAACCGACCCCTATGTCTATATTTATGAACTGGTAGTAGATATATTCTAATAACGATTGAACTCTGTTTTTTTGCAGGTGATATATGAACTTACATTCGATTGATTGGTATATCGTGGCCGCCTTACTCGTTTTAATCACAGGCCTGTCGCTTT
>Ga0209417_1006635_pt1 | contig 11689 bp, 16 predicted proteins | sample RifGroF2_FD_184002 | JGI IMG/M metagenome (GOLD analysis project Ga0209417, IMG submission 184002) | Groundwater microbial communities from Rifle, Colorado, USA - Groundwater F2 (SPAdes) (version 2) | ecosystem: Environmental > Aquatic > Deep subsurface > Groundwater | place: Rifle, Colorado... | reverse complement strand
CCTACGGGCAAGAAAAACGCCCCACCGTCTTTGATTGCCCTCGATTGAGGAAAGGCAATCAGGTGGGGCCACCGCAGAAAAAACGACGTCACGAAATAGGTAGTGTCCCCGGAATTCGTGCGTGGGGGCTCCTTCGCGGTGACCTCCGTCAACGACCTTGACAGGGCTTGGTCACACAGGCATACTAGTACTGGATGTACATCAAGCGCTTTTGTACATATTGGATGATAGGGAGGTGAACGATGGTACGCGTGACGGCGACTGAGGCACGAGAGCATTTCGCGGACACGCTTAACCGCGTGTCCTATCGAGGGGAACGGATTGTGGTCTGCCGGCGTGGCGGCAAGGACGTGGCTGCGGTTGTGCCGATGGACGATCTAGCACTGCTCCAGAAGCTTGAAGACGGGCTTGACCACGAAGCCATCCAAAAGGCGATGGCCGAGCCTGGCAAGCGGGTGTCCTACCGCACGTTTCGCAAGACGCTTGGACTGTAAGCCGTGTCCTACCACGCTGAGATCGCCCCTGCCGCGCAACGGGAGTTCAGGCACCTGCCTCCTGAGGTGGTCAGGAAGGTGGACGCTGCTGTTTTGGAGTTAGAGCAGACCCCTCGTCCGCACGGATGCACCAAACTCGAAGGCTCAGAGGATGAGTACCGCGTGCGGGTTGGAGACTGCCGGATCCTGTACGTGATTGATGACAAGGCGAAGCTCGTCACTATTGCGCGCGTGCGACACCGTCGCGATGCCTACCGCAAGCGGTAGTCGTCAGCAGTAACCGGGCCTCTTCGGAAGCACACCAGAGCTTGAAGTCCCTGGGAAGTTGGGAATTCCGTGGACACAATGAGCGAGGCAGCAAGAATTAGGTTGACACGGGGAGCCGTTCCTTGCTAAACTCATACAGTTGTTTTCAGCATCATCGCGTTTGGCAAACCGTGGGGCTGTGACGCTCCACGGTTTTTTACTATAAGAAGCCGCGAAAGGGGGTGATTGGGTCATGGCAACAGGGACAGTCAAGTGGTTCAGCGACCAGAAGGGGTACGGGTTTGTGACCCCGGACGACGGATCCAAGGATGTGTTTGTGCATCATTCGGCGATCCAGGGCGAGGGTTTCAAATCGCTCTCCGAAGGGCAGAAGGTCCAGTTCGAGGTGACGCAAGGCCCGAAGGGTCCTCAAGCCTCAAACGTCGTGAAGTCGTAAGCACGTCGTCGGCAAAGGGGGCTCGGCCTGAAGAGGAACGACTCCGGGAGCATCTTGCAGCGCCAAGCGCTCGAACCCTCTCCAGAATCCGCTTCAGCTCAACGAGCCCGTTGAACACCCGTTTTTCCGTTCCCTGCAGGGAACGGAAAAACGCCCCTGCATCGTTGATGTGCCCTCGCGTGAGAGCAGCAAATCAGCGGGGGCCAAGCTGGAAGACGAGTCACCGGCCCCGCGTTCCTTAACAAGCGATTGCGTCCCCAAAGAACCCGCATCTGAACGTCCTCGCCTCCCCTCTGCCTGACATCGCAGCCCCGCATTATCGCCAGGCGCTGGCCACACTCGGCGGCCGCGCGATTGCCTACACCCTGCACGAGAGCCGCCGAGCCCGGCATCCGAGTTGCTGGATGGACCCCGCCGCCGGGCTCGTCGTGACGGTGCCGATGGGCGCGCACCCTGAGGCGGTGGATGCGTTTCTCGCGCGGCATCAGCGCTGGATCCTGCGCTGGATCGATCGTCTGGAGCGCCGCTGGCACGGCATCCCCAAGCGCTGGCCGTATGGCGAGCCGCTGTTCTATCGCGGCGAGCTGCTGACCGTGCGCATCATCCCAGGCCGGGCAGGGAAGGTCGAGCGAGTCGGCTCGCAGTTGGTCGTCGCCACCCGCACGCCCGGCATCGAGGGTGCGCGGCGCGTGCTCACGCGCTGGCTGAAGACGCAGGCCGTGCAGACGCTCACCGAACGCACCGAGATCCTGGGCGCCATGATGGGCCTTGCGCCCACGCGCATCTACGTGCGCGCCCTGCGGCGCAAGTGGGGCAGTTGCTGGCCGGGCGGCTCACTCAGCTTTAGCCCCCATCTGATCATGGCCCCGCCTGACGTGCTCGACTACGTCGTCGTGCACGAGCTCGCCCATCTCAAGGAGCGCGCAGTGCGCTACCTGCACCCCGATTACAAATTTGAGTTTTACCCGGGGGCTGAAATTGATGAAAGCAATGGTTTATTAGAGATTGGCAGAATTATCACAACGATCCCAGGACTGCCATGGTTTTGCCTGCGCTGGGATAATGGTCGAAGAAGTGGGGAGCAGGTTGATCAGTTTGATGTGGATATAAAGGGCGTCTCAAAGGAGATAGAGGATAAATTTAGAGCCGAAAAAGACGACCATCGAGGACATCATCCTAGAAAAGTTTCGACCCCAGATGGTAAGCGAATTCTTACGGTTTTCATTCAAATTCCAGGTAAGAAAATTTTCGACGGTGAAATCGAAGTAAGCGTACATAAAAAATTGGGTGAAGAGGTTTCTCCAACCTCAGATATTAAAATAGCCAAGTTTGCTATCGCAAAAGAGATCAGTATCAGGATTGGGGGATGACTCTTCCAGGCATTCAGGAGTTCAGAAAACCGGAGGCGGCCCAAATAGTCCCCCCGCTGTTTGCTTGGCAAAACAAGCCGCGGGGGCTGGCGCCGCCTAGCTGGTCTGGGCTGGCACATTTGGGATGTTTCCTGTTTTTCCAGGTGGTGAATGCTCCTTGGAAGGAAGAAGAACGTGAACGTGCGTGTTATTCTGCTCCTCACCCTGGTGGTCCTCGCGCTCAGCAGCCAGCCAGTCCTGGCGGTCGAACGAGTCGACGGACCACGCCGTTCCTCCGAGGCGACAAGTGTTCCCCTCGGCGCGGCGTGGCCCCCCAATCTCGATGCCCAATTGCAATCGGAAAACCCGTACCGGGTTCCGACGGGTCGGGTTTCGCGTTCATGAAAAAACGGTTGCTCTGAATTGAATAAGTATCGTCACCGGAATTTCTGAAATACGCTGTTCTAAAACAACTAGCTATAGCTTGTGTATTATGATATATTATTTCTTGTTTACTAGCTATAGCTAGTCTCATATGAAGAACGCACTCCGTAAGGCTCAGGAACAGATCCTGCGAGCTGTCGTATCCTCCGTCAGCAAGGTCTATCTGGTTGGAGGAACGGCGTTAGCTCTGCGCTACCGGCATCGTGATTCGGAGGATCTGGACTTCTTTACCCAGCGGTGGACCAAGGCGCTTCATCGAACGCTGGCCAAGCGAATCACGGCAACCACAGGATTCTCCGCCAAGCTGATCTCGGAGCAGCGCAAGTCGGGCCAGGCCGGAGTGGCCTTCTATAATTTCCAGGTGACCGCGAAGGATCTGCTCAAGGTCGACGTGATCGAAGATGTTGACCGCTTGCTGCATCCGGTCGGGCCGGATGGGATCGCCTCGCTTGACGACATTTATCTGCGCAAGCTGCGCGCGGTGATCGGGTGGCGCAGCAAGTCGCTATCTACGGGGCAGGAGCTATCCGGGGGTCGGCAGGAAGCCAAGGACATGTTTGATCTCTGGTATCTGTCGGTCCATCATGCCCCGTTGCATGAGTGGTTCTCGGCGCATTTCGGCCGAGAGGACTATGCCAGGCTGGCGCGCTGGCTGCAGGCGATGACGCGCCAGGATACGGCGTTTGCGCTGCTGGATGTCGCACCGGGCTGCGACACCAAACGGATTCTTCGCCACCTCGAGGATCAGATCTACGATCGCCTCAACCGAGTCTACGTATCGCGATGACTACCAACTGGTATTGGGATCTGCGGCTCCCGTTCGAGACCATCAAGGCCATCCTGGTCGATGACCGCAACCCGAGGTTTGCGCGGGTGGCTGGCAAGCTGCTCGCCAGGACCAAGGATCCTGATGAGGTCTTCGCGCTCATCACGCCGCTGGCTTTCTGCCGGCGATTCCGTGCGATCCAACGTGAAATCAGCAAGGATGAATGGACGAAGGATCAGGCGGCGTTTTGGCGAGCGACGTATGAGCGCCATCTCCGAGAATTGCGCGAAGCCGGCGTGCGCGTGCGACAGGAAGCACCGCGCGAGCCGGACCCGTTCACCAACGATGTATTGGCCAGGCTTCGGTCCTGCCGGGAGGAAGCAAACTTGTCCCAGGAGGCGCTGGCCGGCGCCTTGGGCTGCAGCCAGCAGTTTGTCTCCGGCATCGAGAGCGGGCGTGAAAAACCCACCCTGGACTATCTTCGGAAGTTCGCCAAGGCGGCCAATTGCGACTTCGATATCATCCTGCGGCCGTCCCGCAAGGCCAGGACGGGGGAACAGAAGGTCGCCGAAGACTACGCGGAGCTGAATACCTGGGTCGAGCAGGAGCGCCGCGCAGCCGTGCAGGTGGCCAAGACGAACCAACTGGACAAATGCCTCATGGAGGTCACGGCGTATTGTCCAGACAAAGTGGTCAATGCACAGCAAGATTATTGGCGACGCGCTACCGGAGAGACTCTCCGGGTCAGACAGCAGGAACTGCGGCAAGCGATGGAGAAGACGCAGATCCGTGCGTTTGGCTGGCCGATTGGGGTGGTCATGAGTCGACCGGAGTTTGAGCCGAAGGCCTATCAGGATGGCATCCGCGCCAGCGTCCTCGTGGATGACAAGTCGCAGTATGATTACTGGGCGCTCAGAAGCGACCTGGCGTTTTTCCTGCTGAAAACGCTGTTTGAGGATACCAGATCGGAAGGCAAGATTTTCCTGGATACGCGCATCGTCCGGACGGCTGAGACGCTCTTGAGGATTCGCCGGCTGTATGGGGCGTTGGGAATCCAGGAGAACGAGCACGTCGTCGTACGGATCCGATACACCGGGCTGCGCGGGCGCGTCCTGACCGCCGCGCATCCGGAGCGAGCAGCGGGGTTTGACAGCCTCGAGCGCCGCGTGTGCGTCGAGAACGAAATGGAAACCAGCGTTCGAGAGCGCCTTGGGGATATCGAGTCCAAGCTCGTTGATTTGGTTCACGCAGCGGTTTCTGAGTTGACGGTGTTGTTCGATTATTTCGAGCTTCACAAAGAGCGGGTCGTCCAGCCGATCATTGAGCAGTTCCTGAAGCGCCAGCTCAGCCATTCTGGTTGACAACCCGGAGCCGGGGAAAACCCGTACCGGGTTCCGAAGGGACACGTTGAGGGAAGCGCAGGGGAAAATCGGAGACCTCCTACGTCGGCCCGCCTAGCTGATCTGGGCTGGTATATTTGGAACGCCTTCTATCTGCGCATGAGCGAGACGGTTGATAGCCTCATTGCTTACTGCCGTGCAAACGAGCGTGCATGCCCTAAGCCGACACTCTGGAATCAGCTGTGGGAATCCTTGCCGGATCGTAAACGAATCGGTCTTGGCTGGGAGCTGCCAGCGCCGTTGATTCCAGCTGCATGGTATGAGACGCCAGCGATGCTCAAGATGGGTCGACTTGAAGAACATATCAAGTGGGCAGACCAACACGGCGCAATAAGGGAGATCGCCGCCTTCCTGCGGGGTGTGAAAGAAGAAGATTGGCATCACGTGGGAGAATGAACGCTGTTGAGCGCAAGGACCTGATCCATCAATCCACAGCCAAATGGCAGGAAACCTATCGTCAATGAAAATTGGGGGAATAGTCGCCACGCTGGGAATGCTAGGCTTCCTACTGCACCCCACAGGGGTTCAGGCCGCATCCGCACCGAACAGGTCGCAGGTCCGGGGTGTCATCGAGCGAACAATCGCAGAAGAGGGCGGTTTCAACAGTATGTGCGCGGCCTCACTGCTCGATCTGGATGGGGACGGGTCTCAGGAAGCGGTGTTCACCTTCGCAGCCGGATCACACGGCAGCCAGGCACGAGCCATCCAGTGGAAAAGGGGGAAGTCGGTGGTCCTGTTCGCCGGCGGGTCCAGCACGCCCAATACGGATTTTGTACGGGTACGGGGAGTCCCCACCATCGTGCTCGAGCGGTCCGACTACGAGCCGGACTACGTGGCGGGGAAACGCACGCAGCAACTCTACCCCTGGAACGGCATCACCTTTGCCCACGCCCCGACGGACGATTGCCTGCTGGAGGACCGGTCGGTGACGGGCCAAGACGGATCCTCCTTGTTGGAAGCGTCGGATGCCCACTGCCAGCCCTCGAGGGAGCCGATCCCCACTGTGGGTTGCGCTGAGTTCTGATCGAATGGAAAGGAAAATCACAAGAGTCCGGGGACACCGGACCAATTTCTGAGGAATCGGCGCTTGCCCAACTGGCGCCGCCTCGCGAAGTCCCACCAGCGTTGATGCGCGCCGCGCATCAGGTGGGACTGATCCGGGCTGGCATATTTGCGAACCCTTTCAGAACATTAAAGTTCAGGCTAGAATTCAGGCATACTTGGGGTGAGGCCGAAACAGAGGTTGACGCACCCCCAGTTTTAGATCACAATACATACGGTTGCATCCCTGCGGAACCTCGCGTTTCGCAGCCCTCGGGTCCCTGTGGATCCGGGTTTTTTTATGCGTGGCCAATCTTACATAGCTATATTATTACAGGCTATTGTTTGACAGTAACAAATTATTGACGTATACTTTATATCAAGGACAAGCCATGACAATAGAACAGCTCACCCATACAACATCAGGGGTTGAACTTGTCAGGAAGCTGTCGGCGGAAGGGCTACGCGTCTTCACCGCTGAGGCAGCGCGCAGGGTCGCTCCATCGGTGGGCCTGTCGTCTGGCTACTTTCGCGAGGCGCTGCATCACCTCGCCCGATCTGGATGGATTGTCCGGTTGAAGAAGGGGCTCTACGTGCTCTCGGGCGCGGTGCCAGGGACGATCCCACTGCACGAGTTCGAGATTGCGATGGCGCTGGTTGAGCCGGCGGCGATCAGCCACTGGTCGGCGATGAGCCATCATGGGCTGACGGACCAGGTGCCGCGGCGGGTGTTCGTGCTGACCTCCGCGCGCTCGGTGCCCCGCCTACGTGGCGCGAAGGCGGTCCGCACCGACCTGCCTGCGGTTGCCGGAGGCAAGCAGGGAGGGGCAAGCTATCCAGTGGGTGCTGCGACCTATCAATTCGTGCAGGTCAAGCCGGAGCGGTTCTTCGGAATCGAGGAGGTCTGGGTGCAGGAGTCCAGGATCGCGATCACCGATCCGGAGCGGACCCTCCTGGATGGGCTGATGGCGCCGCGATACTGCGGTGACTTCGCCGAGGTGCTCCATGGCTTTGAAGTCCGGGCTCCCAAGCTCGACGTGGAGCGGATCATTCGCTATGCCCTCATGCTGGACGCCGCCACAGCCAAGCGCCTGGGCTGGATCTTGGAGCGGCAGGGGATCGCATCCGACCGGTTGGAGCCGTTGGGGGCGGTCCCCATGAAGGGTTACCGCGTGCTCGATCCAAGCAGCCCACGCCACGGATCATATGACGCCCGCTGGATGATCCAGGTGAATCTCCCGGGGACGGTGGGATGAAGCCGCTGCGCACTCGCCTGCAGGAAGCCCGTACGCGGCTGGGCCTGCCGTGGGAGGTGCTCGAACGCGATTATCTCCTCTCGTGGGTGCTGGCCGGTGTCACCCAGGTGGAGGCCCTGCGCGACACGCTGGTGTTCAAGGGTGGCACCGCCCTCAAGAAATGCTACTTCGGCGACTACCGCTTTTCCGAGGATCTGGACTTTACCGCCGTGGAATCCGTCCCGACGGGTGCTGCGATGGAGTCTGCGATGCGGGGGGCCTGTACCCAAGCGGTCAAGCTCCTCGATCCCTACGTACCTGTCGACATTGTCTGCGAGCGGCACGTCGAGCGCGAGCCGCATCCGGGCGGCCAGGAGGCTTTCGACATCCGGGCGCGGTTCCCGTGGCACCGACAGCCTCAGGCGCACGTGATGGTCGAGATCGCAGTGGATGAACCGTTGCTGAAACCGCCGCTGCGGCGCGCTGTGCTCCATGACTACGGCGAACCGCTGAATGCCCAGGTGCCGGTCTACCCGCTGGAGGAGATCGTGGCGGAGAAGCTGCGGGCCATCCTGCAGCATCAGCGCGCCCTTGAACGTCGGGGCTGGGCGCGCTCCCGCGCGCGGGACTACTACGACCTCTGGAGGATCCTCGGCACCTATCGAGATCGCCTCGACCTGTCGGAATTTTCCATGTTCTTGCGCAAAAAGTGCGCGATCCGTGACGTGACATTTACAGGGCCAGAGAGCTTCTTTCCCGAGACCATGCTGGCAGGCGTGGAGCAGACGTGGACGCAGTGGCTCGGGCCGCAGGTCGCCACGCTGTTTGCTTGAAGGTTGAACCGACGGCGCCTGCGGTAGACCACGAGGGATGGGGAGAGGAAGATCATGTGGGGCGGCTGCTCGGCAGCCTCCGCCATGTCCGGGCTCCACACGAGAGGGCTCTGGTGGCGCTCCAGTCTGGCGTTGGACGTCACAGACACCAGCTCACCAAGCGTATAATTATACCCTTTAGAGCCTATTTACATTTCAATGCACAAAATGTATACCTTATAGGGTATAGTACTAATATTGTTATATCATTAAGGGTATAGTTAATGTATTATAGGCTTGAAATTATACCTGATATGATATAGAATTGATAGCATGACTCCACTCAGCAAGAAGATCAAGGAACTGCGCAAGCGATCCGGACTCACTCAAGTGGAATTTTCAAAACGAGTGGGGGTCGGCTTGCGGTTTATTCGCGACCTCGAACAGGGCAAGCCCAGTGTCCGCCTCGATAAGGTGAACCAGGTCTTGAAATTCCTCGGGCATCATCTGGAGATTGTGTCGAACCATGAGCCCAGAGTCGTTTCGAAGAGCCAAGGTTAAGTACAAGGATCAGGTTGCCGGCTACTTATCAGAGACGGCGACGGGGTACCAGTTCCAGTACGATCCCGCGTACCTGCGCACGGGAGCGCCCATCTCGATGTCGCTGCCATTGCGCGAGGAGCCCTACGAATCGCGAGAGCTGTTCAGCTTCTTTCGGGGTCTCTTGCCTGAGGGATGGTACCTGGCGATTGTGAGCGCTACCGCCAAGATCGATGCGCAGGATGCGTTCGGCATTCTCCTGGCGACCACGGCAGATACGATTGGTGCGGTGACCGTGCATAAAGCTGAAGAGTAAGGGCGGGTGCACGATGGTTGACGTAACATCGGTCAAGGCCATGTTCAATCTCGATGTAGAGCCTACCATTCCGTTGTCCCTCATGGACATCCCGCTGCGCGCACAAGCCATGGTGGGGAAGATGTCCATTTCCGGCGTCCAACCGAAATTATCGCTCCAACTCAATAAATCTCAAGCTGAACTGGTTCCGGTCGTGGAAGGCGGGGAGTACATTCTGAAGCCGCAGATCCAACAGTATCCCCATGTCCCGGAAAACGAGAACTGTTGCATGGATATCGCGATGGAGCTGGAGATCGAGGTGCCACCGCATTGCCTCTTACCCTTAACAGACAAGACCCTGGCCTATGTGGTCAAGCGCTTTGATCGGGTTGGGAAGGAAAAGATCCACCAAGAGAATTTCTACCAAATCCTCGAGAAGAAGGATAAGTACGCAGGGTCTCTGGAAGAGATCGGCAAGAAGCTGAAAGACATTTCTGCCGTGCCAGGGCTGGACGTACAGCTGTTCTTTGAGCGTGTCGTCCTGAACTTTTTGATCGGCAATGGCGATGCGCATTTTCAAAACTATTCGATCACGTACCAAGGTGATGGGGTTCGTCTCGCTCCGGCGTACGATCTGGTGTGCACCAAGCTGGTCATCCCGGGCGAGGAAGACTCTGCGCTGACGCTGCATGGGAAACGGAACCACCTCACACGGAATGATGTCGACGCATTCGCGGACACCTTGGAAATCCCGGAGAAAGTCCGCTATCAGAAATTCGTCGGCAAGCTCAGTCGCATGAAGCAGCTGATCGAGGCCAACCGTCTGCCGGCCGCTTTTCGAGGCAAGTTTACTGAGATCGTCGACTCAAGATACCATCGCCTCAAGGTTGATTCCTAGCGCTGAGGGGCCTCCGCCGCGTACGGCACAGGACCAATTTCTGAGGAATCGGTGCTTGTCCAACTGGCGCCCCACGCTGATGTGCCCGGCAGGCGCATCAGGCGGACTGATCCGGGGCCTTCGGCCTTGCTCCCCGGCCCGCTCACCCGTTTCTTGTTGCGTCCCTCGGTTAGTTCGGCTACACTGGTGATACACAAAGGATACACAAGATGTATCAGCCGCCGTACACCATCACAGAGGTACTACTCGCGCGAATCAGCGAGGCCGAAGCGCTCCGGACAAAGATTCAGGCCGCCCCGGTCCAGGTGGCCTGGCTGGAGAGCATTCGGTTAGACGCGCTGGTACGGCGGGCCCACTTTTCCACCGCCATCGAAGGCAACCCGCTGACCCTCCCTGAGGTTGAAGCGTTGGCAGGAGCCAAGCAGGTATCCGCGACCGATCGAGCCAAGCAGGAGGTCCTCAATTATTTCGCGGTGCTGCGTTGGATTGCGCGCCAGCCCCAAGGGAAGCGGATTACGGTGGAGGGGATCTTGCGGCTCCACCGGCTCGTCACAACCGGTCTGCTGCCGCCCGCCCAGGTGGGTGCGTTCAAGCGATCGCGCAATGTCATCATGTCAGCCGGTCGGGTGGTCTACGAGCCGCCAGGACCCGGAGCGGCCGCTCCAGGTACTGAGGCGTTAGCGCAATGGCTTGATATGACCGCCAGCTCTACACACCCGATTATTGCCTCCGCCTGTGCCCACTACGAGATTGCGAGGCTGCACCCATTCCGAGATGGCAATGGCCGAGTGGCTCGGGCGCTGGCAACCTGGGTGCTCTACCACCGAGGTTTTGATACGCAACACCTCTTTGCCGTGGACCAGTATTTTCAAGAAGATCATGAGGGCTACTATCACGCCCTTCAACGGGTTCGCAAAGAAAATGAGAATCTGACCTCGTGGCTGGAGTACGTCGCGCTGGCGGTCCTGGACACGCTGGGTCGCACATCCCAACGGATTGAACGGCTCGCACTCCCGCCTTCAGCCAAGGGCCTCTCGCTGACCCGGCAGCAGGAGCGGCTCCTGCTTGAGCTACGCGGGCGGCAGGGCATGACGGTCGAAGAGCTGCAGCGCTTGCTGGGGGTCGAACGGGTGCAGGTGTATCGAGTCCTGCGCCCGCTCGTGGGCAAACGGGTCGTCGAGAAGTCGACGACGCGGCCCGTCGTCTATCGCCTGGTCTCGAAACGCTGAGACGTTCGGCGCTGCCTGCGGTAGACCGCGAGGGACGGGCAGAGTACAATCATGGGCATTGCGGGGACCGGCGACAGCTAGTGGCACGAGAGGCGATCGTCATAGAAAGGAGGCCCCATGGCCTATGTGAACTACCAGTTTGAAAAGCGGAAGAGGGATTTGGAAAGGAAACAAAAGCAAGAAGCGAAACGGCTGCGCAAGCTGGAGAGAAAGAAACAGCAGAGCGTCGAACCGCCCGCGCAGCCTCCGGTCATCTGAGAGCCGTTCGGGGCCTTCCACGGATGAGAGGCGGCGGCCGCGCACATGACCACCCTCATCCTTGACGGCTATAACGTGATCCATGCGGTGCCGGAGCTGGCACGGCACCTGGATCGCAGCTTGCAATCGGCGCGCGAGGCGCTGGTGCGCCTCTGCCGGGAGTATCGGGCGCGGCGCGGGGACATCGGGCGTCTCTATGTGGTGTTTGACGGGAGGGACGTCCAC
>Ga0209417_1006631_pt1 | contig 11694 bp, 10 predicted proteins | sample RifGroF2_FD_184002 | JGI IMG/M metagenome (GOLD analysis project Ga0209417, IMG submission 184002) | Groundwater microbial communities from Rifle, Colorado, USA - Groundwater F2 (SPAdes) (version 2) | ecosystem: Environmental > Aquatic > Deep subsurface > Groundwater | place: Rifle, Colorado... | reverse complement strand
TCTTCAATATTATTTGTGTGGGTCGAATAGTAGATATTCCCTGCACAGCCAAAAAGCAGGCACTTGAATACCGCATGATTAATCACATGATAAAGGCCTGCAATCATGGCAAGAGAGGATAATGCCATTAAATTATAAGACTTAAAAATCATAGATAATCCAATCCCGATAAGGATGATGCCAATATTTTCTATACTGTGGTATGCAAGCAGCGTTTTCATATCATGCTGCATAAGGGCATAAAGCACACCCAAAATGGTAGAAGTAGCGCCTATAATGAGGATGACAATCCCCCACCAGGGTGGACAAGGTGTAAGGAATTCAAAGTAAAATCGTATAAAGCCATAAATAGCCGTCTTGATCATGACGCCTGACATAACCATCGAGACATTGCTTGGGGCAGCGGGATGCGCCAAAGGAAGCCAAAGATGAAGGGGGAAGATGCCTGCCTTTATGCCAAAGCCGGCAATTACCAAAAAAAATACAATATTTTTGTATATCCCAGGCATCTGAGCGCCAATATGCCTGAAATCATCAAAACTGAATGTAAAAGTACCGGCATAAGCAGACATAATGAAAAAGGCAACGGCAAGAAGTCCTGAACCAACATGTGCCATTACGATATATACAAAACCTGCTTTCCTGTTAGCCTCATTTTCATGCTCAAAGATAACGAGGAAGAACGAGACTAACGTCATCGTCTCCCATACAATCATAAATACTAATGCGTTATTGGCTGTCACTACTAAAAGCATGGACAAGAGAAAAAGGTTATAGGTAAACCCCAGGAACCGGGTATCACGTTTATTTACATACAATCTTGTATACCCTAATGAATAGACAGAAGCTATAAAACCAATACCAGATATGGCGAGCATAAAAAATGAGGCGAGCGGATCTAATAAAAAATTATATTTTATGATGGCGTGATATATTAAGAAATCAAGACGTATTACAGCGCCGTTAAACAACACGGCTACAGACAGAGCGATGCTGCAACAAGAGGCAATAGCCGAGCAAATAAAGGAAATGTAATTCCCGGCTATTTGCCATTTGAAGAAACATAAGGCGAACATGGCGCCCGCAGCGTACAAAATCATCGTTAGGACAAATAAATATTTGTATACGTTCGAACTGCCGCCGGAAGGCATCTTACCCGAAAGGGTATTCATCGGATCAACGGAGCTCGTGAGCAGTGACTTCGCCCCGGCTGGCGTATAATCAGGAAATGGATCCCAGGCAAGCGCCGCCGCGCCCGATACGTGAGTGGTGTCCATGGACGTGCCGCTGTTCGCGGCATTTTCTATATCATTATCGGAACTCCCTGTCGTTATATCCCACGCATCAGGGGCGTCGATATGGGCGTCTACAGTTCCCCCCTTCTGCCCCATATTATTGAGTTCCCACAAATCGTTAAACTGCGCGTCGATATGGACGACATAATCAGGCTCTGCATACCAGCCCATGTCTGACGTGGACATATTTGTTTGTCCACACCATCCCGTTATGTGAAGATTTCCGCATATCAGGATAATAAAAAAAACAGACAACACCTTTAAAATAAACTTTTGCCATATAGGCATACCATGTCACTCCTAGCATCACAAAAAATATTTTTATTAAGCTAAGCTGCCTTCGGCAGCGACTTTTAAGCTCCCCCTTAATAAAGGGGGATTCAGGGGGTTGTATTTTTTCCGAGGTTATTTTACAACCCCCTAGCCCCCTTTTCTAAGGGGGATTCTCTATGCAATACACCCTGTAACCCCCATAAATAAAATGAAAATTCCTATACAATAAATTTTAAAAGCAGGGTATTAAAATTATTTATTCTGTACAGAAATAACTTTTGAATACAATTAAATTTTAAAAAGGAGTGTAATATGTATCGGTGTAGTTTTATGGAAGGTTTTTGAACATAACTAAGGCATCAGTACCGTCATTATAAAAGCCCGGTAAAACGATGGTTGACATCGAGTATCCAAGCCGTTTATAAAACTGATGGGCTATAGTGTTGTGTATACTGACTTCCAGTCCGATTTTTTTTATACCCCTTAAGGAAAATTCTTCTTCCAGAAGTTGAACGAGACGAGTGGCAATACCCTTTTTACGATACTCATCAAGAATACATAGAGAAAATATCCTGCCTAAAGCGGTACTATTTTCTTTTTTTATAATGCCGATAATATTGCCCATAATTTTCCCGGGAGGTGTTGTTGCCTTGATAATAAAGGATTTGGCGTTGATCAATAAATTTTTTATAAGGCGTCGATTGAACGCCTCTGTTGGAAAACAATCCTTTTCCAGTTGTTCAATAGCCAAAAGGTCCAAAAGGTTTGCCTTGCAATAATTCACCAAAGGATTATTTCCCGTAAATAATGAATTTCTTTGCAAGGAAACAAGGATGATAAGACATCTTCGCCCTTCTCAGGCCTTCTATCCCCCAGTCTTCGCCCGCGTCGATGTATTCCACATCTGAAAAGTCACTTGCACAAAATTGCTGATAAATAAGCTGCGGCATGCCATGAAAATTATTGTTGGTCTTCTCTATGAGAACAGAAGCGGTATTGGATGTAATGCGTTCCCCTAATGTAATACCCTCAATTTGACCCTGAATTGCAATGATTGCCCCATTTAATCCCAACTCTTCAGAAAAGATAATTGCGCATTTTGCAGCTTCTGCTTCATGGATAAGACTATACTGATAATGTGGTTCGTTGTGATTTGAAATGTTTGACTCATGGATCTTTTCCCTTTTCCATTGGTCAATCATCAGAAGGGCCTCTGCAATATGTTTTGGATAGAACTTTTCAAAAGAAGCGTCATAATGCTTTTTGAAAAAGTTTATCTCGTTTCTCTTCTTTTCGTATTTTCTGCCGGCGAGTTTTACAAGGTCGGTTGTTTTATATAGGTAATCGGGATAGCCTTCAACGATGCGATAGGAGGTGTTGTCAAAAAGATCTAAAAAGCTTTCATAAACATAATTAATATATGACTCAGAACCACGGGAATCATTTATTTCTTTCATCATGGAAAAACATTCATTCAGGGTGTTGTGAATATTGTTTCTCCCAAGCGGTGGGAGCATCATGCACATCCCTTTGGAAGTTACTCCAAAGAGACAAAAATTGTTATTAATTATTTTCCATAATAATTCTATTGAACCTTTCCAGATATAATTGTTTGCAAAAGAATAATCACATAAATTTACGCCTTCTCCTGCTACATATTTGTCAAAAAGCTTTTTATCTTCAATTCTTAATCGGTTTAAATCATACTGCTTACATTTTTCTTCGATACTATTACGGCTACTACTACCATCTATTGTTTTCGAGAGACTAGTTTCAATAAGTTGTAAAATGGTTTCTCTCCTGATGTGGTATTACACCGGACCCGACATCGCTGCGGAGGTTCGAGGTCTAGTGCAAACCATTGTAGAATTGTGGCAGACATCCCCTGTGGACGCCTGAACCGATAGGTGCCGATTCGCACAAACATACTCTTTGCTTTTAAATACCAAGACTTTCTTATTAAATCCTTCATATCCCACCACCTCTTTCATTAAATAATATAATTTTTTGAATTATACAATACATAGATATATTTTCAAGTATTAATTACAATATATTGTAAATTTTTTCTATTACAGTACCAGTAAATGACAAGACCATTAAATTGCTTGACAAATTGTGGCTGTCTGCTAGAATACTGCGTCTTTTTTCCATTTATTTTATTTTGTACTTTGATGAGGTTTTGTTGCTCCTCAGTATTATTTAAAAGTGTAAGCAAAGGATAACAACTATGGCTATACGGGTTGGTATAAATGGGTTTGGAAGAATCGGAAGAAATGTCTTTCGTGTGATCGCCGAACGAGGCGGTATAGACGTTGTAGCTATCAACGATCTCGCCGACGTAAAATCGTTGGCATTATTATTAAAATATGACTCGGTACATGGGAGGTTCGAAGGAAGCATCGAAACAAAAGAAAAAGCGCTGGTAATAAATGGCAAAGAAATTAAGTTGCTCATGGAAAGAGATCCTTCTAAATTGCCATGGAAATCACTTGGAGTAGATATTGTAATCGAATCGACAGGAATATTCACTTCACGAGCAGATTGCGCCAAACATCTTGATGCAGGCGCCAAAAAAGTAATACTTTCGGCGCCCGCAAAAGACAAAATTGATGCCACGATTGTTGTGGGCGTTAATACAAACGCCCTTAAACCTGAACATATAATTTTATCGAATGCCTCATGCACAACAAATTGTTTAGCGCCGCTGGTCAAGGTAATCAATGACAATTTCGGTATTGATAAGGGCCTCATGACAACAATCCATGCATATACAAATGACCAATGCATTGTTGATTTTATGCATAAAGATCCACGGAGGGCGAGGGCAGCAGCAATAAATATTATTCCCACAACAACCGGGGCAGCCAGGGCAATCGGGGAAGTAATTCCATCATTGAAAGGCAAATTAGACGGCCTGGCTATGCGCGTGCCTATTTCCAACGGTTCCGTGACTGATTTTGTTGCACTGGTATCAAAAGATGTTACTGTGGAATCTGTTAACAATGCCATGAAAAAGGCTGCCGAAGGTGAACTAAAGGGTATTCTCGAATATTGCGAAGACCCCATAGTCTCTTCAGATATTATCGGAAATACCCACTCAAGTATCTTAGACTCGGCATTAACATACGTAATTGATAAACGGATGGTGAAGGTGGTCTCCTGGTATGATAACGAATGGGGATTCTCAAATCGTATGGTAGACCTTATTGAGTTAATTGCTCGTCTATAACCTTATATTTTTATAAACCAGCCTATTTATATGAATAAATTATTTATAAAAGATATTGATGTGCGAAAAAAGAGGGTCATGGTTCGAACGGACTGCAATGTACCATTAGATGAGGATGGGAATATTGCTGATGATACAAGGATACGGGCAACCTTGCCAACCATCAATTATTTATTGGATGAAGAGGCAAAGGTAATTATTGCTTCTCATTTGGGCAGGCCGGAGGGCAAAGCAAATCCTAAGTATAGTCTGAAGCCCGTTGCAAGGAGATTACAGGGTTTCCTCAAGGAAAGGGCAAATGTAATTATGGCCGAGGATTGCATTGGTCCGAAGATTAAAAAGCAAATTGAGGAGATGCGATGTGGCGACGTAATTGTACTTGAAAATCTAAGATTTTACCCTGGAGAAGAAAAAAACGACCCCTCTTTCGCAAAAGAATTGGCCAGCCTCTGCGACGTGTTTATACAGGACGCATTTGGTAACTGTCACAGGAAACACGCTTCAATGATTGGCGTTGATGGCTATGTTCCGTCAGCGGCGGGGTTCTTACTCAAGAAAGAAATAGATTACTTTGAAAAGGCAGTCAATAATCCCATGCGACCGGTTGTTGCCCTGTTAGGCGGTGCAAAAGTTTCTGACAAGATAAAGATTATTGAAAATCTGGCGAAAAAGATGGATAAAATTCTTATTGGGGGTGCCATGGCATTTACCTTCCTCAAGGCACAAGGTTTTAGCGTCGGACAATCACTTGTCGAAGATAGTATGCTTGATGTGGTAAGGAATTTAATGGATATTTCCAAAAGAAACGGGACAAAATTATATTTGCCCGTTGATTTTGTTGTTGCAGAAAAATTTGATAGCCGTGCTGAAACGAAGGTCGTTCCCTTCCAGGAAATTCCAGAAAAATGGATCGCCCTTGATATCGGTCCTGCTACTACAAAGCTGTTTACTGAGGCGCTCCAGGATGCAAAGACAATTTTATGGAACGGTCCTATGGGGGCATTTGAATTTGATGCATTTAGTCGGGGGACATATGCTATGGTGGATGTAGTTACCGGTTCTCATGCCTCAACCATTGTAGGTGGTGGTGATACAGACATGGCATTTTATAAATCGGGAAAGACACACGATGTATCGTTTATTTCCACAGGCGGCGGGGCATTCCTGAAATTATTAGAAGGCGGCAGTCTTCCAGGAATTGCTTCATTATTGGATAAAAAAACATAGAAATATGCAGCTAAAAATTAAGATCGCAGCATCTATTCTTGCCGCCAACCCTGTGCGACTAGAAGAGGAAATCAAGAAAATAGAAATAGCAGGCGTTGATTTGATTCATATTGACGTTATGGACGGACATTTTGTTCCAAACATCACTATGGGACCATTTATTGTAGAAGGTATAAAACGTATTACAAAAATACCTTTGGATATTCACCTGATGATTGAACATCCTGAACGTTACGTAAAAACATTTGCAGAGGCGGCAGGAAAGGATGATCTTATTACATTCCATATAGAAACTACAAAAAAACCAAAAGAGGTTATTTCATTAATTAAGGATACAGGGTTAAAAGCCGGTGTCTCTCTGAACCCAGACACTCCAACTGAATCGGTTGAAAACCTCTTAGATGCAGTCGATATGGCGCTTGTCATGTCTGTAAATCCTGGTTTTGCCGGACAAAGATTTATATCGAAGGTCTTGCCGAAGATTGCAAGACTGCGCAGTATGGCTCCGCATGAAATGGACATAGAAGTAGATGGTGGTATTACAGCAGAAAACATTTCCCGGGCAGTTCGGGAAGGAGCCAACGTCATAGTTGCGGCATCAGCAATCTTTAAAACAAACGATCCAAGCAATGCAATTAAAACCCTCAAGCAAAAGGCAGAACAGGCTATAAGCGAGGAATGTCATAATAAGGTAAATGCTTGAATTTTGTAACAAATATCAAAAATGGCTTATTTTTTACGACTCTATCCCATGGTAAAAAACAACTTGTTTTTTATTTAAAAGTTTATAAACTAGTTGAAGGTATTTGCCATTGATCTTTTTTAGAAAAAAAAAGGACATGCCCGATGGCCTGTGGACACGATGTGACGGCTGTAAGGGCATGGTGTATAAAAAAACCGTTGAAGAAAGGATGTATGTTTGCCCCGAATGTAACTATCACCTTCGAGTATTCAGCAGAGATCGGTTAAAACTCTTGCTTGATGAAAACAGTTTCGAAGAGATGTGGGACAACATGGTACCATGCGATCCTTTAAATTTTAAGGATCGGATAACCTATCCTGAAAGGATAGCCGCAGAACAGCAAAAGACGGGTTTAAAAGAGGCTGTAATTGTTGGCAAGGGAAAGATTAATGGCAAAGAAGTGATGATCGGAATCACAGACTCGTCTTTTATTATGGGAAGCATGGGCTCTGTGGTTGGAGAAAAGATTGCAAGGCTTACAGAAAAGGCCACAGAACTTCGCTTGCCGTTAATCATTATTTCTGGTTCAGGCGGTGGCGCGCGCATGCAGGAAGGGGTCTTTTCCCTGATGCAAATGGCAAAGACAAGCGCAGCCATAGCGCGGTTTCAGGAAGCAGGCGGTTTATATATATCGATACTAACTGACCCGTCTCTGGGTGGCGTCATGGCAAGTTTTGCTTCTCTGGCCGATGTTATGATAGCTGAGCCAAAAGCATTGATAGGCTTTGCCGGTCCCCGGGTTATTCAGGAAACAATAAAATGCGCCCTCCCAAAGGGCTTTCAGACATCTGAATTCTTGTTAGAGCATGGTTTTCTGGATATGATTGTCCATCGGCAGGATATGAAGAAGGAATTATCAAGATTAATTGATTATTTGCAACAATCGAAAAATGTAAATTGTGAAGCGCAAGCATAATTTTGCAATTTGTATTTTAAATTTTCATTTACTATTCTGAATTTTTCAGTTAGGGTGTAATAATAAATCTGAGTACTTTTAGGCAACTTAAGGAAATCCAAACTTCAGGTTCCCCTGTAGCTCAATGGTAGAGTAGCCGGCTGTTAACCGGTTGGTTGTAGGTTCGAATCCTACCGGGGGAGCCAATTTGTATGAGAAAGCCCTTTAGTATAATTACTGAAGGGCTTTTTTATTGCACAGGACAAAGACTCATTTTACTGATGATACAACTCGAAGCTGGAAGATTAAATACTTGGCTTCATACCACAGTCACGGAACTGGCCTGAGGTCCTTTTTCGCCCATTTCTTCGGCAAAACGCACCTCCACGCCGATCTCCAGTTGTTTAAATTTGCGGTTCAGTATGCTGTGCTCGTGGAAATATATCTCTCGTCCGTCCGGTGTAGTGAGGAAGCCGTAACCCTTATCCGGAAATAGTGAACTTATGCGCGCATGGGGTGATCCCTCATGGTGTTTTACATCACCGCGCTGCCTTCTGGCGAAGTCTTCCAGCTTGCGGCGCGCATCATGAAAGGAGTCTCTTATTGACACATAGAGGTCTGTGTTCGGATCGAGTTTCACCACCAGTTCAACGCCAGGAACCGTTATATCGATATGCACGCTGTACAATGACCTCTTGGGAAGGGCCTCTACTGTGACCCTGCAGCTTGTAATCCTGTCGTAATATGTGTCTAACTTCTCAGCATGCTCACGGATGTCCGCTTTGATCGCTTCGGTGAGTTCCAAATTGCGGGACGTAATTTGCAACGGCAGTATCATCGTATCTCCTCCATAAAATCAGTTGTCTTATCAATGAAATTAAAGGAGCTATTGTAACAATCAATCAAGGTCGTGTCAACGCAAAGCAGACATCGTGTTATTTTCCCCACGTTAACTTAACAGAAAAGCTTTAGAAACCAGTGCGATTCTTTCTGAGTCACAATTTGGTCATAAAAAAAATTTTGAATTTGTATATTACAAGCTAATGCATCTCTTTGAATTAATCATTAAAGTATGATATAAACTCATTTTCTTTAATGTATATTTGATATGTAGTTAAGGGAATAATTTAATAATCTTTTGCGTTACTTTAAAAAGATGCACTTTTTCTTCTTTTATATTTAATTCGATACCGTCCAAGTCATTTGTTTTTGTTTCTCCCGATAGACTAATTACTGTAAATCTTATTTTTGCGTTGATTTTTGTATAACCAGCTTCTTTATCGCCGTATTTATCGAATAGATATAAACAATTAGATAGATTGGCCTCCTTTAAAAAATTCATATCTTCCTGTGTAATTGTACTCAATATACCGGTGTTAGGAATGATAGAACCTTCTTTAATAGCAATATATTCTCCTCCTGATTTTCCAGAAGGTATGCCAAAATCAACGGTATTAAAACCTTTTTCAATTAACCAGTGTATACTGCCTGCTTTACTTTTTTCACCTCTATAAACAAATTCAAATCTTCTTACAATTATTTCTCCTGGCCTTACAATAATAGGTTCTGAGATATCGTTTCCAGTATTGTGGTACAGTTCTGCAAAGATAGATCCGCGATCTAAAGATTTCAATGGTAAAATCATAGATACTTTTGAGATTATTGCATATTGGTTACCGTTATTCATAAAAGCAATATCGATAGTAAATGCATCCTCAAGTTGAGAACATTCTTTATCTAATAATTTGCCTGTAACCAATGCATTTATATCACATGATTTCCAAAAGAATTGATAGTAAAGAGTAATACTTGAAAACACTATTGCTATTATCGTTGGCAGCTTCTTTAATACCCAAATAAGCAAAGAAATTAATTTATCCCAAAGCTTTCTTCTTTTTATATCAATCATCTTATATTTACACAACTTGAAATAACTGCCCTAAGGGTTGAAATTCAGCAGTTTCTTGGTGCTCGAGTTTGGTTCTGATTTCTTCGAACTTTCTGACAGTTTCCTGAGAATAAAGGCGTTCTCCGCAATGAATGCAGACCTCGGCTTGAACTTTTAAAACGGCAGTATGAATACCTCATCGCAAAAGCTTTTCTACCTCTTTTTCAATCATTCCGCTGCCACAGACTGGACACTTCTCAAATGGCATCATTGTTACCTTCTCCTTTCTCTCCAGTTGATCTATAGATTAGGCCTTCGGCAACGTTGAATTTCCTTAACATTAAATTAAAAGTGTCCATTATTGCCAAACTTTTGAAATGTTGATCACAAATTAGATTACAATAGTTTTTATTGTTTGGACCAGAATCTCTTGATTTTAGAATGGAGCGGGCGAAGGGAATCGAACCCTCATACCCAGCTTGGGAAGCTGGTATTCTACCACTGAATTACGCCCGCTTTATATTTCTACGGTATGCAATTTCGACTTTTCTGAATCCCGCCCCTGTATGTTTTGAACGGGAAATGGAGTCGAATGACTATTAATGATTCTCCTTGACTCGCTACAGAGCGAACCCTGATACGTGCCTCTCAGTTCCAATTCCTTCGTTATCCCCGCTGTAATCCCGGCCTTGCTGGCCTTCCATATCGGCGATATAAGGAAATTGCCATGTGTATCACCGACGAGTCTTTGGACAGTGACATCCGATGGAATCCGCTCTAAAAAATCAGCGGCAAGCTGGATATAGGCATTCATATCCAGGGTCTGTACCTTGCCTTTAAAATACTCCTCGGCCAGCGCCGTATTTTTCGCTACATACAAATGATGCAGTTTGATACCCTGTATGCCCAATCCTGCCACGGCTTTTGCTGTTTCCATCATATCCTCTCTCGTCTCGCCAGGCAGCCCTAAGATAACATGAACACATATTCTGATGCAAGTTTTTTTTGTGCGCTTTATGGCATCCAAAAATATCTTGTAATCGTGCCCTCTATTGATGCGCTTAAGGGTTTCATCATGAATAGATTGAAGCCCGTATTCGATCCAGACGTGATGTTTTTTCGTATAGCTGTCGATAAGGCTTAAAATATCGTCCGTGACACAATCGGGTCGCGTACCGATAGAGATGCCTACGACATCTTTATCCGCCAATGCCTCTTCATAACACGATCTTAACGTTTCAATGTCTGCATACGTATTGGTAAAGGACTGGAAATATGCGATAAATTTTTCCGCGCCGCATCTCTTTTTATGAAATGCCTTCCCTCTTTCGATTTGTTCTTTTATGGTAATATGTGCTTCCTTAACATTCGGGCTAAAGCTTTCGTTGATACAATACGTACATCCGCCCACCCCAACACGCCCATCACGATTGGGACAGGTAAAACCGGCGTGAAGCGGGATTTTGTGCACTTTATAAGGGAATTGTTCTTTTAGATATTCACTAAAAGGGAAAAACCGGTGCTTTACAAGATATGGCTTTTGTTGAAATGGCAATACACTCTTCATGAAATTAATTTAACACGAATAGAGTGATTTATCAAATACAAAACAAGTCAAAGGTTGAAATAGAATAGGGGATTTTGTTACTATACGGTCTAAGGATGCAAAACTTCAGATTAGTGAAAACGTTTGAAACCACAGATTTCGCAGATTACACAGATAAGAAATGGGATCTTCAGCACAACCGATGGTTCAATCGTCCTCGATTGAACCTAAACATTTTGCTTCTTCATGGTTGATATTTATTTAAAGCCAATAGCCATTTTAAAATATCCGGTTCAATCTGCAAGACTGAACCAGCATTGGGATTTAAACTACAAATCCAAAATCGTAAATCTAAATTACCCTTGTTCTCCTTGTCTACGTTGAGTTTAGCCTATGCTTGATTATATCAATAAATATCTTTCGCATATCGAGCACGACAGAAATTTTTCTCAGCAGACTTTACGGGCTTATCGAAATGACTTACACCAATATCTTTCATTCCTGAATGCTGAGGGATGCAGTGGTTTTGGAGATGTCACGCGTTTATTATTGAGAAAATTTCTCGCCTTTCAAAAAAAACAGGCTTATTCTAAAAC
>Ga0209417_1006629_pt1 | contig 11700 bp, 12 predicted proteins | sample RifGroF2_FD_184002 | JGI IMG/M metagenome (GOLD analysis project Ga0209417, IMG submission 184002) | Groundwater microbial communities from Rifle, Colorado, USA - Groundwater F2 (SPAdes) (version 2) | ecosystem: Environmental > Aquatic > Deep subsurface > Groundwater | place: Rifle, Colorado... | reverse complement strand
TTTAAATTATCCTACTTATTTTATATCTAATTTTAAAGCTGCTGTAAACTTTGTAAATTAATCTTTATTATTTTTTGTTATCATGATTAAATAATTTTATGATTGAAAATAAGTTGATATAATTATGGATAAAGATTTCTTAAAAGAAAAAATAGCATATTATAAATTATGGATAACAATATTAACTACAATAGATGTAAGTGTTATTGCATGGTTTTTTAATAACTATAATAAAATTAATTATATAAAATTTTCATTTCTTTGGATAACGATTTTTACAGGTATAATAGCTACAATAATCTTAAATAAAAAAGCAAGAAATTATTTGAAAAAACTAGGAGAAAACTATGGAAATTAGTTCAAGTATAAGAGAAATTTTAGTATTATTTTTAATTGCTTTTTTTATAGGTTCAATATTTTACAGTGTTGTTATCGCTGATAAAGACACAACCGTTAAAAAACATTCATAAATAGTTTAATATATAAGGAGCAATCAGTAATGAGTAAACGTACACTTGAAGGCACAAAAAGAAAAAGACAGCGCGTAAGCGGGTTTATGATAAGAATGGACTCCTCTGAAGGCAGAAATGTTATTAAAGCCAGAAGAAGAAAAGGTCGTCATAAATTAGGCATTCAGCTTAAAAAGAGAGCTTAAGACTTAATAAGTGCTGCCAAAAGACGAAAGATTAAAAACAAGCAGAGAATTTTCAACTATTTACAACCTGAAAAGGTCAGTTGCGAATCCTCTGCTTATTTTATACGTAGGAAGAAAAAAAGCTGATCCTTCTATCCCGACAAAAGTCGGTTTTGTGGTCGGCAAAAAAGTCCATAAAAGGGCAAATAAAAGAAACAGGGCTAAAAGGCTTATGCGGGAAGCCTATAGAAATATCAGAAAAACTGATGAATTTTTGTTGAAGGACTATGAATATTTGATTTTTCTTGCGCGTATTCCAATTCTTGAAGCGGATTATAATCAGGTACATGAAGCTGTTTTAGATTGTTTTAAGAAAGCTTTAAAGAGATTTTCTTAAAGGTATTTTTCAAGTTTATAGAAGGGGATTCCTCCTTCTTTTCCTGACATTTAGTCAGAAAAAGTGGAGTCCTTCCCTAAACCCCAGTTCATTTTCTTTGGTCGCAAAATTTTTTTAATACGTCAGGCTAAAGCCTGCCGGTAACTTTTTTCTTTTGATGCAAAAGAAAGAAAGTCACCAAAAAAGAAAACTTTTTAATTACGTTTCTTGTTTTTTAGGCTCACTGGTAATTATAGCTTTTATTCTGCGCACGCCCAAACTCAGGGCAAGCCCTTCAAACAATGGGCTAAAGCTTTATATACCCGTTTCACCAAAAACTACGAAATGACGAGTCAAGGGGGCTGCCCCCTCGAACTCCCCCGTGCGCCCTTTAGCGAAAGCTTCGTAATATTTCACCCTGCGTACCGAAGGCAAGCCCGTCTTGTCTGAGCCTGCCAAAGCAGGCGAGTTACGGGCATCAAACAACTGTAAGCTTTAATCGTAAGCAGGGTAGAAATATAGAAGCTGTAGTGAGGGCAAAGTTTTCTTTTGCTTCGTTTTCTTTTGCATCAAAAGAAAATGAAGGCGGGTTTGGGTTGCAGACCCATTAAAAATACCCCCCTCTTTTTCTAAAAAAAATAAAAGTAAGGTGCTGGCTTCAGACAGCGAAACTAAAAATATAAACAAAAAATACCTGCTTATTGATAAACCATTTTTAGCGTAGTATAGTTAATTAGCTAGCAAAAATAAAAGATTTAAATTTCCGGAGAAAAAATAATGGATGCAATGATTCGCGTTTCGCTTGATACAGTTGAAAAAGCAGAAAACAAGTACAAACTTGTTTATGAAGTGGCAAACCTTGCTAAAAAACTTGTTGAAGAACAAATTGTTAAAAAACAGCACGAAGAATTCGGCTATGATGTAGAACCGAGTTTTAACGCTTCAATCAAAAAAGAAAAACCTGTTCAGCACGCAATAATGGTTAAAGCCAGCGAATCTGACGACAGCGGTCTTGTCGGATAGTTTTTACTATCGATGAATAACACTTATACAGCGAAGTTTGATACATCTAAAGAATCTGAATTAAAACAAAAACTGGAAAAAAACGGTTTTAATTTCCAGCAGGTTCAGTATGCTTTTTGGCGGGCGCAAAAAAATGGTTTGTCTGTTACCTTTTATAACAGCGGAAAACTTCTTGTACAGGGAAAAGAAACCGATAATTTTTTAAAAGAATATTTAGGCATAGAGGATATAGATTGCCACGTCGAGGCTAAAGCCTCTCCTCGCAATGACAGCAGTCCTATAAAGCATAAAAGCTGGATAGGTACTGATGAATCGGGAAAGGGAGATTATTTCGGTCCGCTTGTTATAGCGGGAGTTCTTGTTGACGAGGAAAATATTAAAAAACTCTCCCAATTTAATATTCAGGACAGCAAAAAACTTAATGACTCCATAATAGAAAAAGTTGCTATCCAGATTAAGGCAAACAGCACTTTTTCCGTAATAGTAATTAATCCCTCAAAATACAACGAGCTTTATTCAAAATTTAAAAATTTAAATACGCTGCTTGCCTGGGGACACGCTCGCGCTATAGAAAATATTCTTGAAAAAAAACCATGCGAAAACGCTCTTTCTGATAAATTCGGCAATGAATCTTTAATTAAAAACGCTTTACTGAAAAAAGGAAGATCAATCAATCTGGAACAGCGAGTAAGGGCAGAATCCGATCTTGCAGTTGCGGCGGCGTCAATTTTGGCAAGAAATGAGTTTGTGCAGAGAATCAAAAAACTTTCTGCGGAATATGGAATACCTTTTCAAAAAGGCGCTTCACAAAAAGTTAAAGATCAGGCTTCCGAGTTTGTAAAGAAAAACAGTTTAGATTCTCTTAAAAATATTGCGAAGTTGCATTTTAAAACAACAAAAGAGTTGAACACCAAATAACTGAACATCAAATAATAGAGCATTATATAGTTATATATAATGGAGTATAATATTATATAAATTCGTTGTACAAGAAATCACAAATCAATAACATGGCTAAGTGACATGTGTATAAATCTTTTATATAGTTAATTCAGCCAGTTAATTTAACTAAATAGTATATTAGATTGTCAGGTACGGCATAAATTAATACTAAAGGCTGATTTAAAAATCTTTTTTAGAGACAGGTCAAAGTTCAAAAACAATGAAGCTAAATTTATTCTAAGTTACCAATCGTAAAGGAAAATTTAAAGATGCTCGAAAAAAATTTTTTCGTGAGTTATTACATGAGTCTTTCGCCGGTTTATGTTCAAGAAAATGACACTCTTTACAGAGCAATTGAGGCAATGAAAAATTTTAAAGTGGACACTATCTCGGTTATTAAAGAAGATTTTTCTATTATCGGTTGTCTTACAAAGAAAAAAATTAAAAATATTCTTAAACTTCACTTTAGCAAAAACATTAATCTCCTTGAAAACATCAAGGTGAAAGATATTATCAGCAAAGATAAAATCCCTGTCATTATTTATCCCAATACTGATATAGAAGATGCTTTTTCAATCATGAAATGCCTTAACAATACTTGCATTCCGGTAGTTAATGAACCGTGGGAAAAAAAGTTGGTTGGTGTGCTCTGGTTGGATGATGTCCTATCCGTTATAAAAGAATTGCCCGCATAGACTAAACGGTTAGTGTATTGAGTGTTTAAATTTGAAACGGTTATACTAAACACGTCGAAAAATGAGTTTATTCACAAGATTTTTGCGAAAAAATTTAAATTCTCAAACATTATCAGGATGGATATATGAACAAAGTTAAAGCCGCAGAAGACTTTCTTAAAAGTCTTGAAAATCCACAAATCACAATGGACATAATGGTAGACAGAATTGATGTTCAAATGCTGTATGTAATTAATAACTATTCGGATTTAATTTCAAAAGTGCGTAAAAAAACTAACAGTCTTGAGGAAAAAGATATTGTCACCTGCTCTATGATAATAGGTTACCTGTTAAAAAGCCATTTAGACCGTTATGAATTGGAACAAAGCTTAAAAATAAATGTTTTAGATTAGTAAGATTTATTTTCCAATACAGAAGTTGTCAAAAATATTATTTATAATTTCTTCGGAAACCACTTCTCCTGTGATTTCTCCCAGAGCAATGAGAGCAGATTTTAAATCAATTGAAATTAAATCTTGAATTTCTTTATTTTGGCAGGCGATTAAAGCCTGTTCAAGAGAATTACGGCTTGTTGCAAGGCATTCCTGCTGTCGCGCGTTTGTGCAAAATTCGCTTGAGGCGTCTTCAGTGATTAAAAGTTTTTTAATTTCTTTTTTTATTAAATCAAGCCCTGTTTTTTCCTTCGCGGAAATAGACAGGACACCCGAATTGTCATTGCGAGGAGCTTGCGACGAAGCAATCCATTTATTCGGCAATGATTGATGGATTGTCCCCCTTTGACATTTAGTCAAAAAATCGGGTTCCCTGCTTTGCTCGCAATGACAGTTTAAATCAGCTTTCGAGCCGATTTTGATGACTTTTTTATCTTTTATCTCTTCATAAATTGCAAGATCTTCGCTTTGCAGTCCCTGCGTCAAATCATAAATAAATAAAATCAGATCAGCATTTTCGATGCAGGTTTTTGTGTTATTTATGCCTATGGATTCAATGTAATCACTTGAATTTTGTGAATCCAACTTTCTTATTCCTGCCGTATCCATTAAAACCACAGGTATTCCGTCTATATCAAGGGATTCTTGAATAATATCCCGAGTAGTTCCTGGGATTTCTGTTACGATTGCTCTTTCCATATCAAGAAGCGCGTTGAACAAAGACGATTTTCCGACATTGGGCTTACCTGCAAAAGCTACTTTTAAGCCGTCTCTCATTAAGTTAGAAGAATTCGCAGTTTTTAAAATAGCATTAATTCTTTCTATGAAACAATTTAGCTTTTCTTCTATAAAAGAATACTCGGGCTCATGAACTTCTTCAGGAAAATCAATGGCGGCTGTCATTATTGACAACAAATCCAGAACTTCCTGCCTTAAATTATCTATGTGTTTAGAAAGATTTCCCGATAAATTTCCTGCCGCTGCTTGAGAAAATTTGTCAGTTTTGGAATGAATAAGGTCGAGAACAGCCTCCGCCTTGCTTAAATCCAATTTCCCGTTCATAAAAGCTCTTTTGGAAAACTCGCCTTTTTCGGCAAGTCGCGCGCCTGATTTCAGGCAAAGCTTTAAGATATTTTTTACAACGTTAATTCCGCCATGGCATTGGATTTCAAAAACATCTTCGCCGGTGTAGCTGTTTGGAGCTTTGAAGCAAAGGACTATTACCTCGTCAACTACAATGTCATTGCGAGAAGAGGCTTTAGCCTCGACGCGGCAATCTATTTTGTTTTTTTGGATTGCCGCGTCGCTATGCTCCTCGCAATGACAGCTTGTTTTATCTTTACAACAAGAAATAATCCACCCGTGATAAATCCGATTAGGCTTAAAATCAGGTATTTTTTTCTCATTTAAAGTTGTAGAAAATATGCCTGAAATAATTTCCTGTGATTTTTTACCGGAAATCCTTACAATTCCGACTCCGCCTGTGCCAAGAGGAGTTGTAATTGCTGCTATTGTATCATTTTGATTATAAATATTATTCATTTAAAATAATTCTGTCATTGCGGCAGCATCGCTTACCACTTTGATTTTTTAATTTTTTTCTCTGAAGGATTTTTATCTGTTTCACCATCAGTATCTTCAATAATACTTTTAGGCTCGGAAGCCACTATATCTATAACATCAGGTTTTTTAGGGCTTTCGGCTTCTATCTGCTTGTTTATCATAACAGTTTGAATCACCTGAATAATATTGCTCACTACCATATAAAGCAAAACACCCGCCGGAATAGGCACAAATACAAACATACCTGTAATCATAATCGGCATCATCTTGCCCATACTTTCCTGCATAGCCTGCTGGGCAGGATCAGCAGGAGTATTTTTATTTCCTGTAGTCATTACTTTCTGTGACAAGAACATTGTTATACCAAACAAAATAACAAGTATCAAAACATCATAATGAAAAACCGATTTAACTTTTACAGTTTTTACATCCGCCATAAGAAGACCGTACTTCTTGATAAAAGTTATATTTTCGAGTTCTTTCGTTGCATTATTTATTATTGGAACATCCGCTTTTTGAATTTTATCAAGTTCTTTAGATTTCAGATTTAACTGATCAACAAGGTTTATTTTTAACTCTACAGGCTCTCCCGGAATTATTTTTCCTTGAATTTCAACGGCTTTTCCCGGGTCTTTTATTTTTGCTTCCTGCTTTTTATTGTCAATATAAACAGTGATAATCTTTTCTGTGGAGAATGTATCGCCCTCAGCAACGCCAAATGTCTTATCTCCACTTACTCCGGCATGACTTCTCATATTTGCATCAAGTCTTTTAATAAAGAAAAAGGATGATTTGCCTGCCATTTCATTAAATTGCGGACTCATAAGCGCGGAATAAAGCATAATGAATATCGGCAGTTGAATCAACATCGGGAAACATCCCGCAAACGGATTGAAGCTGTGTTCTTTATAAAATTCGGCAATCTTTTTCTGCATCATTTGCGGATTGCTTTTGTATCTTTCCTGTAATTCTTTAAGTTTCGGGGCGAGTTGCTGGGTTTTTACCATTGAACGCTGCTGGGAAACACTTAATGGCCACATTACAAGTCTTATGATAACTGTCAAAAGAACTATCGCCATTCCGTAACTTCCGGCTACATCTGCCAGAGCTTTTAATATTTGTACTGTTATCGCTGAAAAATCCACTATATTAACCTCATTTTAATTTCTGTTTATAATTTTATAATCCCATAAAAAATTTTTATTTAAAAGTTTTTGTAATTACATTTTAGCTCATTTGATACAGTAAAATCATAATTAAGAAACGTTACATTGAATTTTTCCGAATATAACAGGGATTACACTCTCTGTGAGAATTCTTTAGACTTTTACTGGCAATTTTTTTTTTGAGCAATCTTTATAACAACAGAGATCGAAAGTATTTTAAGAAAGACAAAGAAGCTAAAGAATTATGACAACCATAAATTCATTTCAACCGATTTATAGTCAAAAAGTAACATTTAAAGCTAACGCTGAAAATGCTGCTGTAGCTTCGCCAAAACCTCAAACACATCCAGGAGTGGCTGTTTTATCTTATATATTTCCGGGAACAGGTCAAATTATAAATGGAGATACAAAAACAGGCTTGAAACATTTAAGCCTTGATCTTGGTTTTATGGCTGCAGGATTAGTTTTAGGCGTCAAAAAAGTATGGCCTATAATAAAACAAAATGCTGAAGCCGCTAAAAGCGTGATTAAAGAAAAAGGATTTGTTAAAGCTATAGTTAGCTTGGAATATTTCAAAGCGCGCCTCAACGGCGTTTCTAAAAAAACAGTTGCAGCAGGGGCTGTTATAGGCGTTCTCTCAATGATAAACAGTACAACATCTTCTATTGATGCTTACCAAGGTAAAAAAATCATTAAACAATCTTAGTTTTAAGGCACAGGGTCATATCCACCCGGATTAAACGGATGACACCTTACAATCCTTTTTATCCCGAGAAAAATTCCTTTTAACAGTCCGTATTTTAGTATGGACTGTTTTGTATATTCCGAGCAGGTCGGATAAAATCGGCAACTTTTCGGGAAAAATCTTGAGATTTTCTGGTAAATTTTTATGAGAAAGACTGCTATTTTTTTCATTTCATCTTATTTTTTACTACTTAATATTATTATACTGTAAAGGTACTTTTTCATTATAAGCAGGTATTTTTTGTTATAAACTATTGTTTGATAATTTTTATTATGGAGAAATCGATTTTATTTATAATTTAGATTGATTTTGATATACTTATTAGAAAATTATTAATATAAAGGTATTTATAAATGGATCCAACAGTTGCAGGTCTTATAGGAACATTTTTGGGTGGTGCAATAACATTATCTGGAACTTGGCTAACAAACCAAAACCAAAAAGAAATTTTATATAATAGGATTTTTGCCGAAAAAAAAGCGGAAAATGTTTCTACTTTATTAAACGAATTAAAGAGAACACATCTTGCTTTTAATACATTTCATCCTTCAATTACTTTTCAAAATCCTGAAACAATAGAATTATTCCGAAAAAAATTCTCTCTTTTATTGGATGCAACAAACTCTATGTACCAATTTCTCGAAACAGAAGATATTAATAAACTTGATAAATTAGCAGAAGATACACACGGGCTATTTACTTTAATTGTCGCGTATCCTGATTATCCAAATCAAGACATTAAAGGCAAAATAGACAACGATATAGATAAATGGAACAAATCTTATTTTGAAATTATTTCTATAATTAAAAAACATGTGCCAAATATTTAAACTATTTCGATTAAAAATTCATGTCTTGATAATAAAAATTATGTAAAAACGAATTTATTATTTTAGTTTCGCTTTCTAAAAGCCAGCGCTCACTGGTGTTTATAGACTTAAGTTCTTCGCACGCCCAAACTCGCCACTTTGGTGGCTAATGGGCTATAGCTTTTTATACCCGTTTCGCCAAAAACTACGAAACACGACACGCGTATCAAGGGGGAAACCCCCTCGAACTCTCCCCACTCCTCGTATGCCCTTTGCGAAGGTTTCGTAATATTTCACCCTGCGTATAAACACATGCGAGCATTTGTTTGAGCCTGTCACAGCAGGCGAGTTTGCGAGCTTAGACATCTGAAAGTTTTAATCGTGAGCAGGGTAGAAATATAGAAACCGTAGTTTGGGCAAAGTTTCTTTTGCTTCGTTTTCTTTACGACTAAAGAAAATGAAGGCGGTTAAAAGGGTGCAGCCCTTTTTATAAAAAAGTACCTTGATCGGGCGCCCATTAGCGAAAGCTCCGTCTTATTTCGGCTTGCGTACCGAAGGCAAGCCCGTCTTGTTTGAGGGGTTTTGACCCGAGTTACGGGCTTTAAACGCATTTAAACTTAAATCGTAAGCAAGCCAGAAATACAGGAGCTGTAGTGTGGGCTAGCTTTTTTCTTTGGTGACGTTTCTTTTTTGCAGTAAAAAAGAAATGTCACTCGCCTGCTTTAGCTGGCGAAACTATAATATCTTTTTTGGATTGCCGCGTCGCATCCTTCGGATGTTCCTCGCAATGACAACGCAATGATTGTAGCGAATTTTCCTTTGCCCTGTTTAGCTGGAGAAACTATTAACTCGATAAAACTTTCTTCCCAAGAATTTTAGCCAAATACTTCCCTGTATAAGAATTCTCAACCTGAATAATTTGCTCTGGAGTTCCTTGTGCAATAATTTCTCCCCCTGCATTCCCACCTTCAGGTCCCATATCAATAATATGATCAGAAATCTTGATAATATCCAGATTATGCTCGATTATAAGAATCGTATTGCCGGAATCCGCTAGAGTATTAATAATATCAATTAATTTTGACAAATCATGCCAGTGAAGCCCGACAGAAGGCTCATCCATAAGATAAATAGTCTTTCCTGTACTGCGTTTATTTAATTCAGAAGCAAGTTTTACACGCTGCGCCTCGCCTCCCGAAAGAGTAGTCGCGCTCTGACCCAGTTTTATATAATCAAGCCCTACTTCATGTAAGGTTTGAAGCTTGTTGGCGATTTTAGGGATGTTTTTGAAAAACTCATAAGCCTCCTCAACAGTCATTTCCAGTACATCAGAAATTGACTTGCCTTTGTATTTGACTTCAAGAGTTTCCCTGTTGTATCTTGCGCTTTTGCAGACTTCGCAGGGGACATAAACATCAGGCAGGAAGTTCATTTCTATCTTGATTATACCATCGCCTGAACAGGCTTCACAGCGCCCGCCCTTGACGTTAAAACTGAATCTTCCCTGCTGATAACCTCTGGCTTTGGCTTCGTTGGTAAGAGCAAAAAGAGCTCTTATATGGTCAAAAGTTCCTGTATACGTAGCAGGATTGCTGCGAGGAGTTCTTCCTATCGGACTCTGGTCAATATCAATAATCTTATCTATGTTTTCAAGTCCGAGAATTTCTCGCACACCTTGAGGTTTAGGAGCATTTCTTCCGAGTTTATGCTTTACATAGGGCTGTAAAATATCAAAAATTAAAGAAGACTTCCCAGAACCGCTTACGCCTGTTATGGAAACAATTTTCCCAAGCGGAATCTCGACATCTATATTTTTAAGATTGTTTTTATGTGCATTTATTATTTTTATGGAGTTTCCGTTGCCTTCACGTCTTTTATGAGAATATTTTATGGATTTAGAACCGCGTAAATACTGACCTGTGAGGGATTCTCTGACTTCTTCTATGTCGGCGGGAGTTCCTTCCGCGACAATTTTTCCGCCGTGAGTACCGGCTTTCAAACCTATATCGACTATCCAGTCCGCACTTCTAATAATTTCCTCGTCATGTTCCACTACTATAAGCGTATTTCCAAGGTTTCTAAGCCTGAAAAGAGTGTTTAAAAGCTGCTGATTGTTCAATTGATGAAGCCCTATACTCGGCTCATCAAGCACATATAGCACTCCTGAAAGCCCCGAACCTATTTGAGTAGCCAGTCTAATTCTTTGGGCTTCTCCTCCTGATAATGTTCCCGCCATTCGTGAAAGAGTGAGATAATTTAAGCCGACATCAAGCAAGAATTTCAACCGCTCCCTGATTTCCGACAAAAGCTGTTTTACTATTGCAATATGGTATTCAGAAAGTGTCAAAAACAGCCCTGAAATAAAATCATGGCATTCATTAATCGGCATTGAGCAAACATCAGCTATTGAATTCCCTTGAACTTTTACTGCAAGCGAAAGTGGTCTTAATCTTGAGCCTTTACAATCGGAGCAAGGTATAGAATCCATATATTTTTCAACTTCACCCCTGACTAAATCAGAGGACGACGCTTCATAACGTTTTTTTAGATACGGAATAACCCCTTCATATCTGGCATAATAGGATTTTCTATGCTTTTTTTTAAAGTCATCGTGAGACAAAAGTACTTTTTCCGAGCCGCTACCGTAAAGAATAATTTTTTGATGTTCCTCGCAAAGGCTTTCCCATGGTGCGTCTATGTCGATTTCATAATGCTTGCTTACAGAAGTTAAAAGGTCAACGTAATATTGATTGCCTGTTTTTGCCCATGGATAAATAGTTCCTTGCTTTAAAGATTTTCTTTCGTCAGGAACGATAAGATTCGGGCTGACCTCAAGATGTGCTCCAAGTCCGCTGCAAGTAGGACAAGCCCCAAAAGGACTGTTAAAACTAAACAATCTCGGCGAAAGCTCATCAAAACTTAATTCGCATTCAGAGCAGGCAAGCTTTTCAGAATACATTATCTGCTGCGAAGCTGGAGGCAGCAACGCTGCCTCAGATTGACAGGAGTTAAAAGCCGGATCCGGGAGAGCTGAACTCGTTTTCTCAACAATATCAACCAAAACAAGTCCGTCTGATTTCTTAAGAGATGTCTGCACGCTCTCTGAAATCCTTGAACGAGCGGATTCCTTGACTATAATTCTGTCTACGACTACTTCTATATCGTGTTTTTTTGTTTTCGCAAGTTTTATTTCGTCTTCATCAAGATTGTAGGTTTTGCCGTCAACCCTTACTCTGATAAAGCCTTCCTGCCTTAATTCGTTAAAAAGACCTGTGTATTCGCCTTTTCTGCCTCTTATGAGAGGAGATAAAATTTG
>Ga0209417_1006628_pt1 | contig 11703 bp, 13 predicted proteins | sample RifGroF2_FD_184002 | JGI IMG/M metagenome (GOLD analysis project Ga0209417, IMG submission 184002) | Groundwater microbial communities from Rifle, Colorado, USA - Groundwater F2 (SPAdes) (version 2) | ecosystem: Environmental > Aquatic > Deep subsurface > Groundwater | place: Rifle, Colorado... | reverse complement strand
TCTGCCTACAGCGCTCTTCTTAAAAGATTAGGTTTGAAATGAGGGGGTGTGGTGAAGTGGTATCACAAGGGTCTCCAAAACCCTTGTCGTAGGTTCGATTCCTGCCACCCCTGCCACCGTGGAAAAACAGTCGTGAACGCGTCTGTTTTTTCGTTAACCTCGCCATTTTTTACGAGGTCGCACATTCGAATATCGATTTGAAGTTGTTTTGTGTGTGCGGCGAACAATTCCCACACAGGCTCCAATGATAGGTTGAGTTTCCCGTCCAAAAGCGTGTAGTTCGCACCAAGACCGTGAACGATATCTTGCCGTGCCTGAATGTTTTGAGCATCCCTGAAGTTTTTCTCGGCACTCTTAGCAAATTCGAACACTTGTTCCACTTTTGTAATCCAGTTATCTGCCTCCTGTTCCTTGTCATCAAGCCTGACTTTTAAACCGTCCCGCTCCATCATGATCTCAAACTTTTTCTCCTTGTAAGTCTCCTCATCGATCAGTTCCTGAAGTAGTAGATCCGTAAGTCGATCAAGACGCCTTTGAGCGTCATTATAGGCTCCCTGCAAAGCATCCCGAGCAATGGACTGCGTTCCAGATTCTTGGTCATTGAGGTAGCGAAGCCATTTCACGGCCCAGTCAGCAAAACTGCTCGGAATAGTTATGGTCGAAAGAATGTTTTGAATTTGATCTTCGATCTGTTTCTCTGTCATTTGCTTTTGAGAACAATCAACCGTCTGACTCTTACGACTGCATCGATAATACACATAACGTTTGCTTGATTTCTTGATCTTCTCATATGGAGAAAACATCCCCCCACACTCTTCACAGTAAATCAGACCGGAAAATGCAAACGGTGCTTTTTGTGGTTTAGGTACAGGCCGACCAAGAATCTTTTGAACCTCCCAGTATTCCTTGTCTGTAATCATGGGTTGGTGTGCTCCCATGAATCGAACACTTTTTCCGTCATGCTTTCGTTCGATTACACCATGATAAAAGGGATTTCGAAGCAAACGATACAACCCACTGCGTGAAAGCGGTTTACCTCCGGATCGTTTACGAACAACCGTTCTAAAACCAAGTTTGTTATTGAGAACATCTCTCGCTTGTTCAGGAGGCATACCTTCCAAAACCATGTCCCAAAGTTTTCGAATAAGTGGAAACTTCTCTTTATCTGGAATGAGTGTATGATCGTCCAGTTTGTTGAGATATCCAATGGGAGCAACTCCACACCATCCTCCCATGTTGATTTTCTTCCAGTTCCCCCGTTTCACATTCTTTGAGAGGTCGTCGGTAAACTTTTGTGCCATTCCAAACTCTAGATAGAGCATGATCTGGTTTTCTTTATCAGCGCTGTAAAGTTGCGCCGGTGTCTGTATCACAAGATTCTGCTCTTTAAGTGCCCAGATAACCTGTCCTCCATCGATGGGGTTTCGTGCCAAACGATCCAGCTTCCAACACAGGATGCCATCAATTTTTCCATCCATGACATCTTGCATCATTTCTGCAAACCTTGGACGTCCGAGCTTACTGGCTGACTGCGCCTCTCTGTATCGTTTCACCACGTTCAACTCAAGCGATTGAGCCGTTTTCTCCATTTCATCCATTTGAGATTGGATCGATAGTACTTGTCGATCTTCAGACTCGGTGGACTTACGTGCATAGATCCCAAACTTTTTCATAAGTAGCTAATTTTAGTGTAATTTCGTTGCCCTTACCTTGACAAAAGGCCATTTTTGTGATATATTTTTTCTCCAACCTCGGTGTATGCCTTGGTTGTGAATCCCAGTCATTGGGGTTCAGACGCTTGGCTCCTGCGTCTGCAAAGGAGTCTTTCACAAAGTGAGGTGTCGGATGGCACTCCCCCAGATCGTCGACGGACCCAACAAGTACGAGCTGATGCTCGCCCTCTTCGACCGCAGCTTCGAGAAGCCCCGTCCGGTGCGCTTCAAGATCCAGCGGCAGCCTGGCTACCGGGAAATCGAGGTGCTGGCGCACATTCTTTCGGTGAGCATCGAGGACGGATCCGGCGAAAGCTGGATCATCGAGCTCCAGACGGCCGACTTCTCGAAGTACCACCACGGCTACTACAGCACCAAGACCCGCTCCGGGTCGCTTCAGCAGGGTCTGCGAAACGGAAACGCCTAGCCCCTACGCGCACGCCTAGTGCGACAGAACACGTCTAGTGTCACCTGTCGCTGGGCGTGTTTCTGTTTAAGTAACCAAAAGGACGGTTCTGGCTACCCAACTGCGCTCACACCGAAGTAGCCGCTTGTTGGCAGAACCGCCCATTAGGGGGAACAAATGGCAAACAAAATCGGTGTGGTAAATACAGTTGGGTAGCACATTCACTATATCGTGCTTTTTTTGATGGAGCAACGAGTTAGAGCTTTTTAATGTTTCGATAATCCTGCAAGCTTCCAATCACCCCCATCCTGCGTGCCTTTTCAAGGACTTTTTTGAAGCGCTTTGTAGGCTTTCCTTTCCAGTACTTATATCGAATATTTTCCCAATCTCTCTCTACCTTCCATACCTTAGCGAGTCGCTTGAAGGCCCATCCAAGCTCACCTCCATATTTTTTATACTGTTTTTCGTACCCAAGTTCGGCACAATGACGACAGCCTAAATATCCTTGAATGAAGTACAGTATTCCGACACGTCTTTCGCAAGACTTGTCATTTTTGGTCAATGGACAAACGAACCAATATCTTTTTCCACCCAAATGGCAGGGTGTTATTGTTAATTTTACGGAATAGTCATGGTTTGTACTCTCATCATTCCTATCTGTATGGACATACTCCAAGCGCAGCCAAGACAATCCGTTTTCATTGATTGTTGAAGAAAGACCAATCGAACCTTGTGGTGAAGATTTTGATCCCCACCACAGTTTCCCACTTCGAAAACCCACGGCAAGAAAACCAAGTTTTTTCAGCGATGAAATCGGGATAGCTATTGTCTCTTCACAAAGATTTTTTCCCATATACTCTAAATCAATTGGACATGCCATTGTTTTCGTTGAATAGGATTGTGTTTTTGCGAAACGAACTAATCGCCATTGGTATGCACATCAACAACTACAGGAGGTGCGACATCGCCTCCATTTCGTGAAGATTGCATGCGTTGTAGTTCGTGAAGATTCCTGTGAAGGGAACGTTCTATGCTGGTTGCGTAGCGCATGATTTTGTCTGCTTCAGAGTCTGTTATAACGACCGTTTCAGCCAGAAGCTCCAAAGCATCTTCTGATCCATAAATGATGTCCGGCATGAGCGTTTGGGACGCTTTCTGACGTGCTAGAGATGCGTTTACTCGCTCAACTGCCATTGCGCGTCTCATGCGCCACATATCGACCACAATTCGCTCCACCAAGAATGCTTCAAGCTCTCCAGCAGGTTGAAGTTGCTCATGGAGTGATTCAGTTAGTGCTAGTAAACGTTCTTCATCCTCGCCCTCAAGTAGTACCTCACGAGATAACAAGCCGTGACTTACTGCATTCAGGCGCGTGATAGCTTTACCGCCGTTCGTCTTAGGTCCTCCCTTAGTTTTGCTCGACATAGACTATCGATGATGAATTAGGTCAAATATGTCTGGGTTCAGATGATCGACAACAGATCCATCTATTCGAATAATGACTTCAACGGGGATGACCGTAGGCTCGTCGACTTTGTAATTGTCGCAGATCGTTTTGTGGATCGATTGGAGGAAAGCGAGACGTTTGGGCGGAACTGTCTGTTCACACGCCGGACACATTACTTGTTTAAACGATGGAGGTTGGGGATAAGGAGATAGAGGATTGTCGTTTTCTCGGAGTTTTATATGATCGTCTGCGTAACTTGATAGTGCATTGTAGGCAACTTCATGAATACCATTCGAATCAAAGATATATTCGTGAATGACCTCTTGAATTTCTTCATCGGTCAGTTCACGGTGCATAACTGTTTCTGCATGAATGCGGACGTATTCCACAAGATCAATCACGTATTTGAATGGGATGATAGATGGTTTAGATTTTTTTGAAGACATAGGTTTCTGTGAATGATTAGTTAATAAATCGAGCTCTTGGATCGAGATGTTCTTGAATCACATCGAGTGCTTCCTTATCCAACAACTCACCATCAAAAATACTGTCGTTGCTGTCGGTATTGATATTCTGAGAAGGCATGACGGTACTAACGATCTTTTTGGTAACAGTGATGTGTCGTCCATGATTACGACTGCTAAGAGCAATGGTGATACCAATGGTTTCAAGGTTCGTCCGAGCCTCGTTCAATCGACGTGTCAGGATTTGTGGTGCCTTTGGCCATAGGCGTTGTTTCGTATCAAGTCGCTGTTCCTCAGCGATTATATTCAGATCACTAAGGAGATCTGTTGGTGTACCAGACCAAGTCTCTCGTGCTTCCATAAGTGCAACAATCGCTGTGGCCACGGGGTGTTCGTGTATAGCCTCCTCGTTCTGTCGGTCGATGTTCTTCCTATAAGCCCCTAGAAAGTCTTCCTGCGCATGCCCAAGCGCTTTTGCGATGGCACACCCCCATATGGCGAAATCTGCCATTCGTGGAAGGTGGTCAACTTTGATCGTTGGACGAAGGCGTATTGCTTGCGACAGAGCATCAAAGATTGCCCCAAGAAGTTCTGGACGCTTTGCTTCAAATGTCTCCCAAAACACCTGCTCATCACGGCGATGTTCTGGCTGAATTCGTTCAAGGCCGAAAAGAAGGCTTCGATCAAGTAGATCCGCTTTTGTGGCACAGATGTTAATGCCATTGAGTGCAATGCAACTACGAAACGCATAGATGACATCCTCGTCGTTTGTGTATAGTTCTCGCTTAGTAAACCCCTCTCCAGTAACAGCACGGCACAACCCATCAGATAACCATTCGGACATAGAGGTCACATTGTCGAACAACGCCGTCCAATGATGAGAGAGTTGCTGAATGAGTTCCTCTTTTCTGGTTGGAAACGTCAGAAGTTCAACAGCAGATGGATCAACAAGACGGCGAATAATTCTCAGGAATGTTGACTTAGCCGAACCTTGGCTTCCATAAAGAATTGGTACTGGATGCGGAATGTCAGGAATGAAGCAAGAGACGAGATACACCTGAAAAAGTAGTTGTTGGTCGGCATCGGCAATGTTAACGAACTCAAGAATCTGAGAGAGTGATCCGCCACTTCTGGGTATCACCTGATGTTTTTGGTGAGAGTATCGAACGAAGAGCGTCGGGGGATTTTGAACGACCTGCCATCCTTGCCCATCAATCCTCAATGCTTGCCAATCTGCATCAACGAGGTCATACCAGAATGCACCTTCACCTTTTGTCACTCGTGTCGCTAGTGGGATTTCTGTACCTTCAAACAGAGCTAAACTTACAAGAACATCAATCGCTTGTTTGACGTGTTCTCCTTTTGGAGGTTTTTTTGTGTCTGCATAGTAAAGCCGTGTAGCCCATTGTTTGAAGCGTTGTGACCGCAAAGCATGCACCTCCCAATGATCATCGATTTGAATACGGGCAAAGGGGGCGTCAAGATCGTTTCGAAACAAGATGGGTTTACTCTTCATTACAAGATCAATTATTTGTTTTGCGATGGAACCTTTTTCATTCTCGTCATCGTCCGCCTTTTTATCAGCACGTTTTGCAATACTTTCAAATACAGACCTCAGCTCTTTCTCTGGAAGAGGCTCTTCATTCTTCTGGTTCCATGCAACCATCCCGGACCAGCCAAATGTTTCCCAGAGCGACTCCGGGAGTAGAGAGAGCGCTTTTCCAGCAAGTGATGCGGCCGTCTCGTTACGTTTGCCGCTTTCAACTCCATCAAGGTTCTCTTCCCACAGCTTTTCTTTCGTTTGTGTTTCTAGCTCATACAACCAGTCCGGTGCGTCTGTGAGATCTTCAACCGAGGTCACTGCTTCATAGTAGTTTCCATTAGGGTGTACAGATGGTGGGGCGATAACGTACGCACCCTCACCTTGAATATCGATGCCTGGAAGATACCCTTTCTTGTTTGGGGGCGGTGTGTTCTTTTGCCACCGATAGTAATAATGGGCTCCCCCGCCACCTGTTTTGACCATGTAAGTTGGAGGGAGATGCAACTTCTTGAACGACTTTATGCCTCCGTGTTGAGGATCAATATCAACGACGATAACCCTACTGACCAACCCTGTGACGACCGCAACATTGTTTGTTGAGCCATCTGGCCACCAACTATCAATCTCCTCCTGTGTTGGTGATTGGGTTTGATAGATTTTCCATTCAACGCCTGGTTTCTTCTCTCTTGGCAGAATTGGTATCGCCGAAAATCCTGACGCACCATATTGCAGAACCAAGGCTTTTTGTGATAAAATTTTTTTAGATTCAGACATAGATACTTCGTTGAACGGATGTGACTATCATCACATCCGTTCTTTTTTTTAGAGAGTACGAGGTAGCAGAATCATGGTGGTCCGTTGTTGCTTGGCGGAAAAAAGGTTTTTGATGGAGCCAAGGAGCCACGCAAGACTTGAAGAAATGAAGTTGCTTGTTTTTCCGCATCTTCTAATTTCAACTCTAATCCAGAATATTCTTTCCAGAGGGTTTGAAACTCAGCGATGGCCTCCGGTGGAAGTTTCATATCAACTTCTCTGGCCATACAACCTATTTTTTACCTGCTTGATTGCGTCAAAATGTGATAAAGCATCCAACCTTAGATTGCGTTGCCAGTATTGCTTTGCCACTTCGTTAAGACTCTTCCCTTGGAATACGAAAGAGACCCGCCGAGCGTCGATAGGTTCTAAACGAATTAGAAAAGCACCGCTTGCCAACCAAGCAGCTGCTACTCCCAAATCTGACGTGTTGTATGTCTGTTCATCTTGCATCATAAAAACAACCCAATTTTAAACGGGTTGTTTTTATGGGATGAAAGTTCCGTTCAAAGTTCCGCTGTAACCTCTACTTCAACCTATTACGTTTCCAAATTTTTTTGTATTCTTCCCCGCATGTCTGAGAGCATGTTTTTTGTTTCCTTCCTCCGTGTCTCTTAGGATTCGGCATAAATCCAGCACCACAAACAACGCAAATCTCCATAAATCTGTGGCCACGTGTTCGATAGTACTCATCCAGTGTCACTATGTTTTTTTCGAAGGCATCAAGTAACCATAGGAGCCTCTTGGATATGCGGTAATACAAATCAGCAAGCCTTACTAACCCCTTTTGTTTCTTGTGAAGATGGATCGGGACATTTGTCCAATAGTATTCGAAAATTTCAATGTTTGGATCTGTCTGAAAGCCCTTATAGATGAATGGTTCGGCCATTCGGCGTAGTTCGTCAGATGTGACAGTTTGAGACGTTAGTGCTTCCTCAATCTGGCTTTTCTTATCCCGCTCTTCCCACGCTTTCATCATCGCTTCAAAATCATTTTGGGTGAGTCCATCAATGATTGCCTGTTCGTCAAAAGCCTTAGCTTTTTCCTTAATCAAATCGAACCAGATACGTTCACCAAGGTAGTACGTCTGTATCGCCCGATATTGTTTTTCGATCTGTGTCTGTAGAAACCCCACTTCTCTTATAATATCTTCAGACGTCCCTGAGAGTAACAGGCGATGTGATTGCTTAATTTCCACTAGTGCAAGAATCTGTTCAGGGGAATAGTAAAGCTCGGCAGGAAGCCCCAGTTCCTTCTTTGTTTTTACGAAGCCATGATTGGGTATGGAGTAGCTCTTCCATTCTCTAAATAGAGTTTCTGCAGGGGAAATGGTCTTGCAATACTCTAATGAGTCATCGTTCTTCTTCTGCGCTTCGTGACCAAAGTATCTGTAACGAAATGTCTCTCCTCGAAAACTAATCCCTCCAACGTGATAGTAGACGTTTTTTCCTCTCTCTTTGCTTGTACCTCTGTACACCTCTTTGCCATTGTCATCACGCACCTTTTCAAAAGGAACAATCGGATGAAAAACAATAACTGCTGGCGTCAGAAGATTTAACCTGTCGTAAAGCTCCAGATGCTCTTTCTGGATTCTTACCCCATGATCTCGGCAATAAGAGATGAACCTACTTACGCTCAAGAGATCTCCTTCTCTAAACGGAGGCAAAGGCGCCCTGTTTCGATGTTGCATATTCCATATTTCTGACCCTTTTTATCATGAATGAACGTCTGTGAAAATCTCGGAGAGGAAGCTTACCTAGCCGAAAAGCTGAGGTTTGGTTATACTTTCATGGTCTAGATCCAACCTCCGTATCACGAGGAGAATCTTCTCTTTAACCGGATCGCACGCTGTAAGCGGCACCGGTTAAAACAATTCTCGTACGATCCGTCGTGCGGGGGTTGGGTCTAGACACCACCGGTGTCGCTTTTGTTTTATACAATTTTACTAATCACATAATTCATAAAGAAAAGGTATGAAGATTAAACATCTAGCTCTTGCCTTGGGTATCCTAGTTCTCCCGCTCTCGGCAGTGGCTCACTCAGGAGGGACAGACTCCTCTGGCGGACATTACTGCTGGACAGACTGTGAAGCCTACGGACTCCAAGTAGGTGAATATCATTATCATGACGAGAATGATAATCCGGTTTCAACCTACGACGGTAACGACGATATTTATGATATCGGCACCGCTGAACGACTTCATGGAAACATCTTGCTCCAAGTTGAGGAACATGGTGAGGCGTGGTATGTACGTTCATCAGACTCGAAACGCTACTACATGAAAGATGGTGCTGTGGCCTATGAAATGATGCGGTTTTTTAGTCTTGGGATTACAGACGCGAATCTTGAACGTATTGCATCCGTAGAGGATACAACCGAAATGAACGACTCAGAATCGATCTGCGAAACAGATACGTTTGCCGCAGGACTCCGTGGGGAGATTCTTCTGCAAGTTGAACAGCACGGAGAGGCGTGGTATGTCGATCCCAGCAAATGTCTACGGATCTACATGGAGGACGGTGATGCGGCCTATGAGATCATGCGTTACTTAGGTCTTGGTATAACAAACGCTGACCTCGACAAGATCGCTGTTGGGACTTGGGAGACTGAGGAGGAAGAACAAGTGGAGCCGATCGAGTACTTATTTAGTGGCTATGGTTCGGATTACACAGAGATGTTTGAACTTGAAGAAGGGATAGTATTCTTTACAGCAACTCATGCAAACGGGGATTCAAACTTCATCACACACCTTCTCAATTCTGATGGGCTCACAATCGATTATCTCACAAATGAAATAGGAAAATATGAGGGGCGTGTGTTGGTTTATATCGATGAGCCAGGAGACTACTTGTTAAACATTGATGCTGATGGTAATTGGAGTTTTGAGATAACCCAGAATCAGAGTTCAGAAGTTTTGAATGTACCACTAGAGGTTGCCGGAGGCATTGAAGACTTACGAGCATTCGCTCCAGACGAATACGAATACATGACTGACGATGTTATTGGACCTATCTATCTTGAGAGCGGCTTACACACTGCCTATCTCTCTCAACTCGGAAGTTCAAACTTTGTCGTTTGGTTGGTCGATGACGAAGGAAACCAAAAGGATCTCTTGATTAATGAAATAGGAACCACATCTGCTAATGAAGCCTTTAATGTCTCTGAAAGTGGAAACTACTACTTAACGATTATTGGCGATGGTGCGTGGCACATCGAACTAGAGTAAAAAATATGCGAAACAAAAAAACTGCCATGTTTCTTTTCATGGTATCAGTAATGCTCGTAGGTGCCGGTTGTGTATCAACAACCCCCGAAGACAAGGTTGAGGCTCTACAAGCCGACAAAGCAGAATATATGGAAACTTCTGGCTACAACGAGTGCATGGTGCAACTTGATGCACGAATAGCTGCGCAAAAACAATGCGCTACAGATAAGCTTACTTCAAACGGATACACTGATGGGATTGACTGCATTCAGGAATACGAAAACCCAATCTGCGAGTTTGCTAGGTACAACGCGCAGGTTGATGCGAACAACGAATGTCTGGAAGAGTTTAGTGATCCCACGGCTCTTACAATGATAGATTGTCTTGAACTACTTACGGAATAAACCAGTCGTAGGTAACGACGATGCAGACGGTATTTTTGGAATGAAGACCTCCCCAAAAGGGAGGTTCTTTGATAACTTGGACAAGTGCTGTCGAAATATCTTCTATATGTATGCAAGACGTTTGTCTAAAAACCAAAGAAAAAATTCGTCGTATTCTCATAATTGATGAACGAAGTGGGAAGCGAACCATAGTATCTTCAGGTACTGGAACTGTTGTTCGGGGAGATGGACTGATACTCACCGCTGCACATGTATTGATGAAGGAAGTCAAACAACCGTATCTTGGGAACATAATGGTTTCACACCCTCTCCTAGGGGAGACCGAATATGAAATGGTATTGAAAACGGCTTTGAGCTTTGCCCTGCCAAAAACCGTTGGAGATTATCTCCAGTCTATCGAGTTGGATCTTATGCTAATCAAACCAAAAGTATTTCTGGGGCATGAAATTACTTTCATGCCACTTGCGGCAGAGATCGCCACGCTCGGTGAAGATGTCATTATTGCTGGTTATCCAGACGATACTGACCTACCATTTAAAATATTCGAGAGGTTAAATTTTAACAATCCTGAATTAGCAGCTGTCAGATCAGACATCCAACGAATGGAAGGTTTCTTTCGTTTGCCGCTCATGAAGCGAGCAATGATTGGGCTAGTATCGAACATTTCTTTTAAGGATATTCGTGTAAACATCACCGGTTTGAGTCTTCCTGAAAGCATAAATTTTGAAGGGGCGGTTTATTGGCTTGATAATCATCTGACATATGGAGGAAGTGGAGGTCCAGTCGTAAACAAAGATGGATCACTTGTGGGTGTGGTGACAGAGAAGGCGTTTACCGCAGATAAAGAAAAAATGATCAGAAAATCAGTTCCCTCTGGGACAGGCATGGCTTTTTCTCACCAGATGATCACATGGTTACTGCCGTATGTTTGAAGGAAATGATAGAGAATTCAAAATGATTAAAGATTTCCATATTGCCCTCAAAGACATCGAGCCCTACGTAAAGGATCCAAGATGGCTTAGGACTGGGAAAAGATTTTCGAATTTCTCTCTTCTGGTTAGAGAGGTTTGGACCAACTGGTTACTCTGCGTTGTTCTTCAAAGAATCGGCGAGCCGGATATGACATTTGCAGAAGATGATAAAGGTGATGGGATCCTAGTTTGTCGCAGAACCGGGCTTTGTATACCGACTGAGCATGTGTCGAGGTTGGATGTTCCGTTTAAAGAACCTCTTGCAGATGGAGAAGACGGTGTTATTCAAGCAATTGAGCATAAAATTGCACGCGGATCGGAGTATGCTCAAGGCAAGTATCTTATAGTATTCTTTGAAGGCGTTGGAGAATTCTATCGCAACAAAATAAGAGAACGAATTCGAGGGAAACATAACTTTCTAATGGTTTTTGGGGTCGGTCTCCTATCCATTGAACCGAGTGGTGACTATGTTTATGCGGTCACACAATTCCACGATTTGCATTCGGTTACTCATATTGTTCGAATAAAAAATGACTTCACGGATTGGCAAGTTGTTTCGTTATCGTAAACTTTTAACCCATCATAAGAGTTCGCACATCGCTTGCGATGGCCTGCCAATAAAACCGGACAGATTTTTCTGTGCGGTTTTTTTGTTACTTTATAAACCACCAACTTCAGACGGTGAGTGCATTTTGGTGATTCAGATAATTGATTACAAAGAGCTCAATGTTAGAGAG
>Ga0209417_1006626_pt1 | contig 11709 bp, 10 predicted proteins | sample RifGroF2_FD_184002 | JGI IMG/M metagenome (GOLD analysis project Ga0209417, IMG submission 184002) | Groundwater microbial communities from Rifle, Colorado, USA - Groundwater F2 (SPAdes) (version 2) | ecosystem: Environmental > Aquatic > Deep subsurface > Groundwater | place: Rifle, Colorado... | reverse complement strand
TCCAATAGAGTAACGTCTTGGCTCACATAGGCAACTTCTTTTCTAAAGGCAAATATATCAAGTCTATCATGACTAATTTCTCCATAAAATATTGTTCCCCTTGCCGGCTTCAATAAACAAAGTATGAGGTCTAAAATTGTTGACTTACCAACCCCGGAAGTACCAATAAAAGCAACGGTTTGGTAAGGTTTAATTTCAAAATTAACACCTTTAATAACTTTTTTCCCATGAGGATAACTGAAGCTGACATTTTCAAAACGAATATTCCTGTCAAATTTAAATATCTCATCCCCTGAGATTTCTTCATTTTTCTCATGATCGGCCAAACGATTAACAACGGATTTATAAGCAGGAATATGGTTATTGAGTGCAAGATAATTTTCGCACAGCGAACTAAATTGAGGAGAAAGCCTTTGAAAAACCAAAAGCACGACAAGGAGTTCAGAAAAACCCACGCGCAATAATCGATGACCCATAATCAGACAGATCAGAAAAGTAAAGGTCGCCAGAAATGTCCATGAAATTTGCAGCTGCTCCCTTAAATTCAGGATTCTTGCATTGTGCATGGCCTGGTCAATACAGCTGAACATCTTACCGAGTAACCCTTTATCAGTCATGGAGGACTTAAAAAATTTCTTATTCTGCAGAAGATTCGCCGTTAACGTGGAAAGTCTTTTAAAAATTTCATTATAATGCTCAGCAAGCGTCTGTACAGCACCTGTATTTTTTGCATTGATAAAAATGAGAAAGCCATAAACAACAAAAGCCAGCAAGGTAACTTTAAAAGATAATTTCAGAGAAAGTGCTAAAAAGATCATGAGCTGTGTCAAATAGATAACAAGCCTTTGTGAATTTAGGTGAGCAACGCTTGCCAGTTCAACCTCCCGGATAATAGCATTGTTCATTTCGCCCGACTTATCTCCGGTAAGCCATAACCAGTCCACTTTCAAATAGGAATTAAAGAGTTTTTTACGATATTCACCTGCAAGTTTTATTTGTGCAACTTGGGCAATAGTAGTAGAAACAAATACGAGAATCTGACCAAAAAGGATAAACGCAGAAGCAACGATCAAAACACTGTAAAAGGAAGGCCCTACACCAATAAAACTAAATACATAATTAAAAAACTCCATATGGCCTTGTTTTTCCGTACCGGAAACATCCGTTCTTATATACTCAAGGACAGGGATAAGCATTGGTATGCCAGTAATGCTGAAAAAACCGCTTACCAGTTGCAGAGTTATAATCCATCCTGAATAAGGAGTTGAAACAATCAGTTCAAATATATATTTAAATTTATTAAGAATCTTAAATAAATTTATCTTTAAATTATTCACAATCTTTGAATTAAAAAAGGCCATTGGTTACCAAGAGTTCAGGAAAGCCGACATGAAGCAATGGATGAAACATTATCAAACCAATCAGAAAGGCAAAAGTTAGTGAAAATGTCCAGAATATTTGCACCTGTTCCCTGAGATTCACAACCTTTATCAATCGAATGATTTCGTTAACATAGCAGAACATTTTCCCCATAAATCCTTCATGAACTAGGGACGATTTGAAAAATTTCTTATTCTGTAAATAATTGGCAGTTGAAGAAGATAGCCTCTTAAACATCTCATTATAACTTTCTGAAAGTTTCTGGATATGGTTCGCGTTCTTTGAATTGATAAAAAACAAAATCCCATACACAATAAAAGCTAACAGAGTAACGGCAAAAGATAGGTTAATAGCAAGATACAAAAAAGTGATTACCTGTATTAAACAGATAACGATTCGTTGGGAATCCAGATGGGCTACACTTGCAAGGTCAGCCTCTCGTATGATTGCATGATTCATCTCACCCGACTTATCCTTGGTAAGCCATAACCAGTTAGCATCTAAATAGGAAGAAAAGAGGGCTTCCCGATACCTTCCGGAAAGTTTCAGTTGAGCAAATCGTGCAATAATAGTTGATACAAACATCAGAAGTTGGCCGGAAATTACAAAAACGGAGGCAACAGCAAGAATGGCATAAAAGGAAGGTTCAATTCCTACGGAAATGAAAACCTTTTCAAAATATTCCAGGTAACTGTAGTTTGCGCCTTGCAGAGAATCTGTTCTGATGTACTCAAGAACTGGTATCAGCAGAGGAATGCCAGCTATGCTGAAAAACCCGCTTAATATCTGAAGAACGATAATCCATCCATAATAGGGTGTCGTAACAATGAGATTGAGCATATACGTGAGTTTATTGATTATATGAGAAGAAAACATCTTTTATGGGAAATGGTTTAATATTGTTTCTTTAACAGACCAATTTGTAACTCTTATTAATCTGAAGATACTCAATATGACGTTTCAAGGCATCGGCGGTTTCTCTACCTATCAGCTCATATTCTTCATCCGTGCCTTTTTTTGAGTAGCAAAATTGCTGAGGATAAGATATTTTAAAGCCATGGAATAACACAGCAGCCAAAAAGCAAACAAGCCTTCTTTTTCTCTCAGCGGTAGAAATATGCTTCATTCTTTGCAATTCACTATATATATCCTCAGACAAAGTATCTACGCTAGCACATCTGCGTGAAAGATCCAAAACATCATATAAATTATCAGCAAAAGTAATGACAAATTTCCCTCGTTGTATAGCTTCCCAACCAGACGTTCCAGTAATTACAGCTACCATTTCAGCATTTGAAATTAATTGGTGCATATCCGCATCTATAGGAATAAGACGAACATTAGGAAACCGTTGTATCTGTTTATAAAAATCGAACGGTCGTGCACTACATACCAGCATTGCTGGATGTTCTTTCACATATACCTTCCAATCAAATGGAATACTTTTAGCTAAAATTTCAATCAGACAAACTTGATCTATCCACATTGTTCCTTGGATTTGTGTAGAATACTCTGGATTAATATGAAGGGGATAATAAATATATCTCTGATTAAGATTTAATGGTTTAACAAAACTCGGATTTAACAATTGAAAATTTTGATATTTTTGATGTATACGGTATGAAATATTTTTCAGTAACATCCTAAAAGTATGTGAATATTTATAAATTGTTTTTCTATGTATTTTACAGCTACTCCATCTCCAAAGTTCTCCCAAAATATTCTTAACTATTGATAAAATAAACCTTACTTTATACCAGAATGAATTTAACTTTTTTATATTAAAAAATGAATGGTTTCTATCAAAATATTGTGGATTCTCAAGTTCACCTATAATTTCTTCATATAATTTTTCGGCACTTGAAAGCTCAATATCTAATTTACCTTCGTATATCTGTTGGTATGTATCCTCAATCTGAGGGAACCTTAACTGCGCATCTCCTGCAAATGCAAATATGTCTTTAATCCTCACACTAGTTGGTGCAATATATGGTATATTTCTTTCCTTACAAAGCTGTTCATAAATAAAAACACTAATATTCCCCATACAAATTGCAGGTAAAAATAAAGTAGGTTGAAAATCATCGAATATGCTCCTATACTTTTTCAACAGTCCACTAAAAACTTTCAAGATATTTTCCTGACTAATGTTTGGCTCAACAAAGGAATTGCGCCAAACCGTACCATGCATAAACTTATTCCCTAAATTTCTATCCGCTACTATTACACGCCATAAACTTTTGTATGGTAAACTCTCCTCAAATTTTTTTAATTCATCAAAATCTACTTCGCTCCTAAATGCTTCTTCTTGAATTTCTTGGTTGGAAAGAATAAATTCATACTTCACATCTTTTTGTCCAGTTAAATACTTCCAGGCTTCATTACCATGTGCCCCTAAGATTATTGCAAACGTACTTCCTGGATATAACTCATTTAGTCTCTTGGCAACCGAGTGCCACATCTTATAATTAATTGTACTAAATTCCATCAATACTTTCATTAGAATCTTTTCAGCTTAAAAAAACTATTTCTTCTTTGCTAAAATTGACATGTGCGAAGAGAGAAGATTTTCTGACAAAAACTTTTGGAAAGCCTCACTTCTACCCTCTATTCCAGAGCAGATTATTTCCTTAAGAAACGATTTATCATCAAGATTAAATTCACCTGATTCAATCTTTTTTACAACCAATTCGACATCCAAAAGTCCAGGAGTTGTTACCTCTACAGGCTCTAAACCATATTGCATTAACAGATAAATACATGACTGTATGTTAAAAAAGTTTAAGTGATTTGGAGCAATGATATTGTCATTATGTTTCCCAAGAACCATCATATCAAATCCCTTTATGTTTGGCGTTGTTAAATAGAGAAAACCTCCCTTCGCAAGCAAGCGCGTGCAAGATAAAATAAAATCCTTAGGGCAATAAAGATGTTCGATTAGCTCGAAACATGTTATCATACTCACATCTTCCAAAAAAACATCTTCGACAAGTTTTTCAACCACAGTTATTCCCTTTTTTCGACACGTTTTGGCTAAACTACTTGAAGGTTCTATTGCTATTACAGATTTAAAAATTGACAAATCAGATATGCATTCACAAAAAGTCCCAAAACCAGCACCAACATCAATTATTTTCTCTCTTGGAACATCGTATTTTTTGCACACCTCAGCAATCTTTAACGTTCTATACTTAAAAATTTCTCTTCTAGATTTCTCCGTTGCAGGAAACAAACAGCTATTATAATGTTCGTAACATTTGCTTGTTGCATAATAATTGGCAAGTAATTTTTTCGTTGGTCTGGGATTAGTAAATACCGTTTCACAATATCTGCATTTTACGAAAAAAAATCCTTTTTTATCAAACAGAAAATTATAGTCCCGACTTTCACAAGCCGGACAATCTATGGTCACGAAACCCTCTCTATGCATCAATATATTTTCAATGTCTTCTTCAAGAAGAGCACTATTTTCAATGAGCAAATCACGTGGTCTTATATCATCCTCTTTCACCTTCACCTCCAATACAAACTTCTAGGTTTTCATCGAGGCAGAGAAACACCTTTCTTGTTTATAATACACAACCCTACACCATCAATGTACTTACCTTCAAAATAATAATGCTGTTTCATTAAAGTTTCTTTTTTGAACCCTGCTTTTTTAAAGGCCTTTATTGATGCCAGGTTATTTGCATAAGCACCTGCAGTCAATTTATTAAGTTTTAATTTTTTAAAAGCATAATCTACCATTAACGTTATTGCCTCCGTAGCAAGTCCCTTTCCCCAAAATGGCTTTTCTCCAATAACTATTCCTACATCAGCAAAACCATGTCTACAATTAACCGGACCTAGCTTAATATTACCAATATGCTTACCTGATTCTTTGTGAATAATAGCCCAAAAGAAATTATTACGATTTATTTTAATTTCTCTAATATAACTTTTTAATTTTCCAATAGACCATTTTTCAAAACGACTCTCTAGGTATTGATTAACCTCTGGATCTCTCATCCAATTATAGTAACTTTTGTTCACATCTGAAATCTGGATTTCTCTTAAACAAATATTTTTCCCCTCAATAAATAAATTAGACCCGACTTTCATACAACTTCGTACAACTTTTTCATCTAAGCCTCTCTTACTGAAACTTTTCTTCCCCGAAGATAAGACTTAATCCTGACTATGTCATAATCTCTAAGGAACAGCATTTTACCTATAGCACAAGCATCTGAATCTGTCTCCTTAAATAATTCAACCATATCGTCATAACAACCTGCACCTCCAGAAGCTATCATAGGAACTGGTATAATTTCTCTTAACTTAGCATACAATTCATAATCAAATCCCAACAAAGTACCTTCTTTATCTATTGAAGTTATTAATATTTCTCCTGCTCCACATTTTATAACCTTCGCTATATATGAATAAATATCATTATCTACTTTTTGCTTTCCGGAGAATACGTAAATCTCATAATTCCCTTTTTTGTTTTTTTTAATATCGACAGAAACAACTACCGACTGAGAACCAAATTCATCAGCTAATTCTTTAATTAAATTAGGTCTAAGAACTGCATGGGTATTAATTACTATTTTATCAGCCCCTGCATTAAAACACTCCTTCGCATCTTCTATGTTTTTAATACCTCCTCCAACACCTATTGGTAACCTGCATTTGTTAATCATACCGTTTATTATTTTAGTATTTATTATCTTTCCTTTCGCTGAGGCTTCTACATCTACAACAATTATCTCATCGGCTCCCTGCGCATCGTAAATCATAGCCTGAGATATGGGGTCACCCACATCTACAAAATCTTTAAAATTCGTACCTTTTACTAATCTATTTCCTCTTAATAAAAACAAAGGAATAATTCTTCTAGATATCAAAGCATTGCCTCGACAGTATTCTTTAAAAACCTTAGGCCGTCTCCCTGACTTTTCTCTGGATGAAACTGCACGCCGACTATATTATCTTTCTTCACGGCAGAACATATCTTTAAATCACCATAATTTGTTGTAGCTATGTTGGCATCATTGTCTTCAAGCACAAAATGATAACTATGCATAAAGTAAAAAAAGTTGTTCCTCATACCTTTAAATAGTTTATCATCTGATGACTTAACTTCATCCCATCCGATATGAGGAATCCTCAGAGACTCGCAATCCATTCTCACAACTTTTCCCTTGATCCAACCAAACCCTTTATTCTCACCATTCTCATAACTTATATCTGCAAAAAGCTGCATTCCCAAACATATGCCAAGAACTGGTTTTTTCTTATTTAGCACTTCCTCGTTAATTGCATCCCAAAGGTTAAGTGCTTTTAGTCTTGATATTGCAGTGGTGAAATTGCCCACTCCTGCTAATACTATAATATTTACATCCGCTAATGCCCCGGGTTTATCAATTAAAAGAGTATCATACTTATAAAACTTAAATGCACTATATACAGACCCAACATTTCCTATACTATAATTTACAATACCTATCTTCATATTTTATTTATTTTCTCTAAACCATAAATCCTGATCCCATAGCTTATTTCCTTCCAGAAGTGTTTTGGGATTAATTGGTTTAGCAGGAGGTATAAGATGTCTTAACACTATCTCGTTAAATTCTTTTTCATTTATATCAAGGTACTCCAATAATACTCCCAGACTTTTAGGTTTTCTTCCTTCATACTTTTTTATTAGCTCCATGGCTTCTTCTCGACTCATCCTGCCATGCTTTATATCTAGCGTTGTAAGATGTGTTATCCTTGCAAATCCCCTTTTAAGGTATTTTATGTAATCTCGGACCCCTGTAAACATACACTCAATTTTTTCGTATGTTTGCCCAGGAAATCCACTTTCTATTTCATCTTCCATCCAACCAAGTTCTTTTTTAATTATTTCAACATGTTTCTTTACATCCCAAGGAATGAAATTCCCTAATGGAATACTTTTAATTCCCACCCGCTCCAACTCTTCTTTTGCAGGATAAATAAATGTTTGGAGTTCCCTTAGTTCGACTCCCATAAAACCTGCCATATCCTCAGCTCGCATCCCCATAATAATTCTTCGGTTAAATTTCCATTCATCTGTTTCTTCAATATCTTCGTACTTAAAATATGCCTCATACTCCCCGCCTCCTTCGCCCCAAATAAGGAGGGGGATCTCAAATTTTACGGCAATTTGCATGGGGTATGCAAAAACACCGGCATGGCAATGCCAGCAAAAATCCCCTTTTCTTATAAGCGCCTCCAACATCAATCTTTTCACCACCTGCCAATTGGGAGTAAAAGTTATAACGTCAACTCCCAATTCCCTAAATGTTCTTGTTCTATTTTCTATAGTCTTTGGCCTATAAAATCCGTGGTCAAAAGAAACAACCAACGGCTTAAGCCCATATTTTCTTACAATCGCCCAGAGAGTAAAAGTGCTGTCCTTCCCACCGCTAAATGGAACTATACAGTCGTAAGAATTCTTCTTATTTTTTACTTCATCAAATATCTTTAATAGCTGTTTTTCCCTTTCTTCCCAATTTACAACATTTTGCTTGGTATTCCAATTCTTGCATATGTTACACACACCATCATCATCAAAATAAATCGTTTCCCAGGTTATAGGCAAAGTACATTTAACGCATCTTTCTAATCCAATTTCCAGATTTGTATTCAAATTCCCCTCAGCAGAGGCAATACCTTTTGTTAAGTTTTCTCTGTCATCGCACATGTTAAATCCTAACACCCAGGTAAATCATAAAGATTTTATTGATTCTTCCACCCCATCCCAAAATGATATTTAGAATTTTTTTCTCTTATAGCTGGATTTAAATCTAGGATTTCAACAATCTCATCCATATGACCAAAGATATTTCTTTTTTTAAGCTCTTTAATTACAAACTCAACAATTTCAAAATCTTCTGGGTAGTCAACTGTCAGACGGTATTTTGAATAGTTTTTGCTGTTGTCGAGTTGTGCAATTTTAAAATCATTATTATATTTCCAGAAATAAAAAGTAACGTGTTCTCTATCGTGAGAATCATTAGCTTTTTCATATGCCTTTTTTAATGCCTTCATACTAAATACTTCCACATCAAAACCATCTGGATATTTACTGGTTTCCTGTGGAACTGTATTCGCAACATAATCCACTTTGGTATTCGTGTAAAATTTTATCGTATCATCTATTATTTTAGGATCAGACAATGGGCAATCAGCTGTTAACCTTACAATTATGTCTGCATTATATCTTTGGGCACATTCGTAATATCTGGAAAGCACATCATTCTCAGAACCTCTAAAACATTCAATATTATTTGTTTTACAGAATTTCTCTACAACATCATCCTTATCAAGAATACTTGTTGCCACAACAACTTTATCAAGTAGGCTAGACTTACGCACTCTTTCAACCTGGTACCCCAAAAGAGCAACACCATTTATCTTTTTCAAAATTTTACCCGGTAACCTTGTTGACCCCATTCTTGCTTGTATTATCCCAGCTATCACTAATAATTTCTTAATTAAGCCTTTTAAATCCTTCATCTCTGATAGAAGTTTCTAGCTTTTCTTTAATATTATCATGCTTGATTGCGTCCGCAAGCAGCTTAAAAACTTCATCAACATTTTTTAAGTATTCTTTTACAATATCTTCATTATGAGCATATGTAACATAAACACTATTTGCTGCGAGATACCCCTTCTTCAGCATTTCCTGCGTAAATAATGTATACAATGCGGAATTTTTATCCTCGTACTCAAGTTTAAAAGTTATTAGTGGTTTAAAATCAGTAACGTGAAGTTTTAAGCCATATTTACCCGCTAAACGTTCCCAGCCTTTTCCTATGATTTCACCAATTTTATTTAAATGTTCCCATACTTTATTTTTTGTTAATTTCTCTATTGTCGTTAAAGCTGCTACGAATCCAACCCTCTCTGTCCAGAAGGTGCTGCTGATAAAGGTCTCCTGTGCTTCATCCATGACTTCCTTTTTACCTACAATTGCAGATATTGCAAAACCATTACCCATTGATTTACCATAAACCACAATATCAGGTTTAAACCCCATTAACTTATAAATGCCTCCATCTGTCATCCTCCAACCCGAAGTTATTTCATCTGCGATTATTACTATTTTTTTTTCTTCTGCAATTCTTTGAATGTTGTCCAAAAATTCTTTTGTAGGAAAATCATATCTTGCTCCCTCAATAGCAATAACGCCAATGTCCTCTCTCTTCACAATTTCATTAAGTTCTCCAACATTATTGTACTTAAACGGGAAAACAGTATTTTTTAACCCACAGGGAACACCTTTGGGCTTAAGTCCCGGCAATAAATGATCACTTAACTTACTCTCACCATTCAGATTTGCAGCCAGATACCAATCAGTCCAACCGTGATATCCACTAAAAGCAATTTTATCCCTGCCACTATAGGCACGTGCAATTCTGACTGCAATTGCCATTGATTCCCCACCACATCTTGCAAATTTGACTCCTCCGGCAAAAGGGTTTAATTCCAGTAATTTTTCTGCCAGATAGACTTCTTCCGGTGCATTTAAGGTGGTATTAACACTATTATTCACGGCATCTTTCACTGCGTTGTTTACATCCTCATCGCAATACCCTAAGATGGCAGTCCCTATGCCCATTTGGGCCATGTCTACATACTTGTTGCCATCCAGGTCCCAGATTTCAACCCCCTTTGCCCTGCTGAAATATGTCGGCCAAATATCCGGGGCATATCTTTCCGGTCTTTTTGATAAAAGACCATTGCCACCCGGGATAGATTTAACTGCTCTGTGCCATAATCTAATTCCTGAGTTCATTTAATATCTCCCTTTGAAATTAATCAAATTTATTTCCAATTTTTAAATATATTTCCTCTTCTATTTCTGTTAATTTTGGAAATATTTCATACTCATCCAATCTTAAAAATCCATCTACACATGATACAATTAATTTTTTATCCTCTAAGATATCAACAATTTTCCCAACCCCTTGTAAAACATATTTTTCGTCTCTAATAATTGTTACTTTGTTTATTATTACATAACGATTAAATAATACTGCTTCTGCAGGGTTATAAGGCTTTGCATGAACTCTTATCATGTTTCTTATATATTCTGCCTTGTATTGCCAATCGATTGTATATTTACCAGGCTTTTTTCCATAATATGAACCTATTCCTGACTGTTTATACGGTTTTATTTCTTTGTTTAGTATTTCATAAAAATTCCTTTTGAGCATTTCTGCACCCAATTTCATAGCTCGTGTATAAAGTTCATAACCTGTTTCATTATCAAATATTTCATATCGTTCTTGAACTAAAATATCACCTGTATCCATTCCTTCATCCATATGATGTATTGTTATCCCAAAGAATTTCTCTCCATTCATAAGAGCCCACGCTGTAGGAACAGGTCCTCTATATTCCGGTAGTAAACTAGGGTGAATATTTATACAACCTATTTCTGGTATTTTAAGAAGCTCTCTATGGAAAATTTTCCTATAATATATCGAAAAAATAACATATGCATTGATTTCCTTTATTTCTTGAATAAGGGATTCAGTAATCCTATTGGGGTTTATTACTTTTAATCCTCTCTTAGTAGCTTCTTCAAGAACAGACTTATATCCATAAGTCTTATCCATAGGAAGTTCATAAGTTACAATCAATGAAATTTCAATATCTTCTCTTGTCAATAGAAAATCAATAAAATCAACTCCAATTTGTTGACAGCCAAAAAAAACAATTTTTTTCCTGTTCATTTACTATGTCTCCTTAATATTCCACATCCCTTCTCTACTTTTCTCATATGAGGTTCAGTTTCACCTAAGATTTTGTCAAGTCTTTTAATTTCCTCAATTAATTTCTTCATCTGTTCTTCGGTAATCGAAACAGGTGCATCTACGCAATTCATGTTTTCATCTATTTTATAATGTTTCTCTATGACTTGAGCGCCTGATGCGACAGCATACAGCGGCACAATTATACCGTCCGTATGGTCTGATTGCCCAATAACGCAATCAAACTTTTCCTTTAAAGTATAAATTACCGCTAAATTTGCATCCTCCTCTTTTGTAGGATAAGCTGAAATGCAGTGTAAAATTGCAAGTTTTTTTGTTTTATTATTCAAAATTTTAAAGGCTTCTTCAATTTCAGATAAATTAGCCATTCCTACCGACATTATAATTGTCTTTTTTGTATCCGCAATTTTTGATAACAGTTTATAGTTTACCACATCAAATGAAGCAACTTTATAAAGAGCACAATTTATACTTTCAAGAAAATCAACACTTTCTTCGTCAAAGGGGGTTGAGAAAAATTCAATATTATATGTCTCTG
>Ga0209417_1006622_pt1 | contig 11713 bp, 14 predicted proteins | sample RifGroF2_FD_184002 | JGI IMG/M metagenome (GOLD analysis project Ga0209417, IMG submission 184002) | Groundwater microbial communities from Rifle, Colorado, USA - Groundwater F2 (SPAdes) (version 2) | ecosystem: Environmental > Aquatic > Deep subsurface > Groundwater | place: Rifle, Colorado... | reverse complement strand
AGCATAACTTCTGTTTCCTTATTTGTTTTTGCAATAGCATACTTAACCTTATAAGCATTAGCAGGAGTAGTCAATGTCGTTGTGCTATTTACGCCACTTATAAAGTTCCCATTAATGTCCCAAAAAGTATTCGTAGTGTCAATACTACCACTTTTTGTATAAGATGTGCTTGGTTTAATAATAGACGAATAAACATCATAAGTTACAGACGATACAAAACTACCGCTTAAATTATAATACCCGTCTGCTCTATCAATTTTATTTACATTAATCAAATTCTTCCCAACACTCTTTACAATGCCCATAAATGTGGAGTGGGCGCCGTAGGAAAGCCAGTTTGGAAAACGAGTGTTACATTGATCGGCGGTTAGAGAATCAAGTCCGTGTGCTGTTAAGTCAATTGCCATATATTCCTGAACCTGCATTACTTTTCCGTTAGCAGTAGCAGCATCGGCATAAGTATCTAGCGCTATAACTCTTATATTTCCAACTAATCCAGTTAACGTAGCAATGCCGTATAATGTATATTGCTGATTTTGAACAGGTGTGTTTATTTGACCAGTTCCGCTTAATGATATACTACCGCTTGTTGTGCCATAAATTCGCAATTGCATATAACTTGATACCGTGTCTGTCGTTTTTACTTTTGCTCTAATAAATACTTTTTTACCTTCAACAAAAGGAATAGCAGTATCCTGACGAGCAAATAACTGGTTGGCACTTCCATTACCTGTTAAGCTCAAAATATTATTACTTGCCGATAATGTACCACCTAATGCTGTCCACCCTGTAGTGCCATCAGCATAGTTACCATTTTGGACAAACGGAAAAACTGTATTCCCCTGCAAAGTGACGCTAAGTTGACCTTTCTGGACTGTGGAGGGGAGGGAGATTATGGATTGGGTGACGGTGGTTTCAGCAAGGTACTTTGCAACCTCTATAGCGCTTAAGCCGGGCCCTACCAGTACAAAGTAAGTTCCGTCAAAGATTACAGCAAAGGTTGCACCAGCAGGAATGTCACCTGTGTCAAGATCTGCTAACCCGGAGGAAGTTACTTTTTTTATCGCATATGAATTGCTGCCATTATTTACAGATAAAGTGCACGCTCCCGTGTTAGCAGTGGAAACCTTAACCCGAACCATCCAGCCTGCAGCTAAAGTGGTGCTAAGGTTTAGCACATAAGTATCATCGCCGCCAGCATCTGCGCCGTAAAGCTGGGCATCGTATATGCCTTGCTCTGATGTGTTTAAATTGGTTGCGTTTAACGCAGGTGAACCTCCATTAACATAAACTTTTTTAGTATACATTATGCCCTCACAATTCTATCAGTCCGTGTGAACTGTATTTCCTCTGAGTTTGATTTAACTTTATGCCAAAGTATGCGGCTTATAAGCGTTCCAGTATCCGCTGAAGCTGTTGCTGTGCTGCCGCCAAATATTCCGATTTCCTCTATGGTTGCAACCGCCTCACTGTCCAGTACAATAAAAATACTTGTCAGTTCTCCAGTTGATGTCTTTGTTTTTGAGACTGCGGCTGTGCGGAATATCTCGGTATCAAGCACGGTGTCCGTGTTAGTTATCGCTGTGTTTCCGGTACCGAGCGCAATGTATGCAATTCCCATGTCAACCGCGTCACCGTTTAAAACTTTAATAAGCTCGTCCAGTGCGGCATCCATTATGCGGTTTTTTATGGTTTCCTCGGTTACTTCACCGGTCACTTTATCAGTAACTTTTATAGTCCATTTGCCTAAATAACCGTAATCGTCAATCATATAATGTCACCTCGTTTGCTAGTGTTCCGGGGTATAAATCATCTGCCGGGTATAAATCGTCCGCAGGATATAAAGCCGTGTAAAGATCGATATCAATTTGCCCCTGAAAACCTTGTAGTTCTGTGGTAGCGTTCAAGATAATTAATACTTCATCTTCTTTAATCAGGAAGTCTGAGGAATCTTTACGGAGTTTACGGAAGAAGTCCACCCAACTTCCGAGTGATTCACCGCTCAGGCATTTGATGTTGTAAAATACTTGATTTTGGTTTTCGGATATACTTACTGACTCAATCAAGTATTCGGCGTCAAGCCCAAGATCTGAAACGGATATCGGAATTATTTTTCCCGCCTGCTTGTAAGTCTGAGTCCGGATGGTAACTATCTGTGGAATAGAAGCGTATTTCTCCAATAATCCATCGGCATAATCCAACGCTGCGTCTCTGTCGTCTATGCTGGCAACCTCTTCAATGGCTTCATATATTCCCGTACCGCCCTCTACCGTCAACCTTTCATCTTGCGCCAATGTGTTGTCGGCTTGAACTACGATTCTAATTAAGCCCTGATATGTGACTTCCAGGACTTCTGCGCTCAAAACTGTTTCAGAATCGTCTTGGGTGATGTTTTTACTGCCATATGTCCAGTACCATTTCTTGCCTGTGTCAATGCCGTTTAGCCCGACATCACCGGAATCGACTTGGGCAGAATCAATAAAAATAGAAGGTTCTACAGCTAGAGGGAATCTCAATGTAAAGGTTTTTGATATTCCATCAGGTTTGGGGGATGGGTTTTCAAGAGTTATTACATCCGTTGTATCTCTGCCAGCTTTAATATATTGTCTGTTCCTGTATTCATCCCGGGTTTCTTCAACTTCCATATCTAAAAAGTTATCCAGAGCATCAGTAAAACCGGTGTCGGTGTAATCCTCCCGATAAAAAATGTTTAAGTTTTTATTGTAGTCAATATTCCAGTTCAGGTTTGTAGCATTTTTAATGTAGTTCAGACAATCTGTGATGGTTTTCCGGTCAAATACTGCTTTTTTTATTACCGGCCCAGTCTGTATTGTGCCAGCGGAAATACCCTCATCCGTCAAAACGGAGGTTATTATGTCGTTTACTATATAAGATACTGTCTGGTTTTCGTAGGTGGCTGCATGCCTCCTACGGTCACATATTTGGTTGTAGTCCACACAACTAACGTCGTACCGGATAATGATTGTGCCTTTGATTTTCTTCTTCCGGAAGGTGTCAATCGTGCCGGCGAAAATCCTTGTTGCACCGTCTAAAATGACAACCTCCATCCCTGTTGTTATGGTATTGGTTGTGTCCACGATAAAAGATGCTGTTGATCGAGAATTGATCTTGTCAGAAATAGAAAGAGAGCCAGAAAACCAGCTCTCTGCTACGCTGTTTATGGTCATTTCCATTATGCCATCAATCCTTCCATTCTCAGGCGTTTAACCGCCCTTTCCATCAAGCGGTCCACATCATAATCGTTGGATATGGTGTTTCCGGTGATATTTAAGCTAATCACATTCCCCCTAGTAGTTGTTTGCCCTGCCATGGTTGCATTGATGTTCATGTCTGTGCTTAAATTTGCCATAGCTGCATCTACTAATCTTTTGTTGTCTAGTATGCCTTTTGATATGCCTGCTGGAATCCATTTACCAACCTGCTCGGCCATAACTCCAGATGGAGAATGGATGTCAAGGGCATCTTTTATGCCTCTAACAATGCCTGAAGCAAAATCGCGTATTTTGTCTTTAAGCCAAGATACTGTATTGTTGATACCGTTCCAAAGTCCTTCAACTATGTTTTTGCCCACATCAAGCATTTTCCCGGGCAGGCCTAAGAAGAAGTCAACAATGTTATTTACCACTCCGGGCAGTTTTTCCTTTGCCCAGGTGTAAACATTGGATACAAACTCCCCGAATTTATCCATAACTTTTGTAAATACACTCCATATTTTGTCAGGTATCTCTTTAAAAAAATTGCTTATGTTTTCTATAAATTTGGGGACTTCTTTTGTTATCCATGCACCTAAATCTGTACCCCATTTAAAGACTGTTTCTAAAACACTAACAAGAATAGCGGCCAGTTTTTCGGGTAGTTCTGTGAAAAAATTCACTGCACTTTCTATTATTTTTGGAACGTTTTCAATAACCCAGTCAACAACATCTGCGCCCCATTTTATCAGCGTGCCTATTGCAAAACCTAAAGCATACCCAATTTTCCCAGGTAGCTCGTTAAAAAACTTTACAATATTGTCGATTATCTCTGGAATTTTCGTTGTAAAAAATTCTGCTATGCCGTTCCATAGACTTATTAAAAATGCTTTGATTTCATCCCAGTGTTTTATTATCAGCAAAGGTATACCGATGAAAGGCAAAATAATTGCAAGCATTTCCGTTCCCCAGGTTGCAAAAAATGTTTTGAGGTTTTCCCACGTAGTAGTGAAAAAATTCTTAATATTATCCCATGCTGTAACTATCCAATCTGTAACACTTGTCCACAGGTTTATAAAAAACTCCTTAATGGGTTCCCAGTTTTTTATAATCAGATATGCTGCTGCTGCCAATGCTGCGATAACGACAAGCACAATTCCCACAGGCCCGAGTAACGCGCCGAGTGCTGCAATAATACCGCCGCCGCCTGCTATCGCTGCTGAAGCTGCCGCAAATCCTGCCGTAATCCCGCTAATGGCCGTTATTACAATTCCTATTATGTGTATCACCGGCCCAATTGCTACAGCAAGACCCGCAAGACCAACAACAAATCCTTGCATTTCCGGAGACATATTGTCAAATTTTTCTATCAGCCCGGTAATAAACCCTGCAAGACTCTGTATGGCAGGTACAATTTTCTCTTCAAATACTGGAGTTAATTTTTCCAGTACCGGAAGAAAAGCCGCCCCTATTTCTGCAGTTGCATTTTTTAACACCGCCTGAATTCTCTGCATGGTATCATCGAACCTACCCAGGGCGGAAACGGTTTTATCATCCATTACCGCGCCAACGTCATGAGCTTCTTGCGCATAGCGCTTTAACTCTGTTGAACCTACCTTAATCAATGGATTCAATTCCGCTGACGATTTGCCAAATAGATTCATCGCCAAGGCATCTCTGTCGGCTTCGCTGGCTACTTTCCCAAGAGCATCAATAGATTCCGCCCATACGTCTTTTGCATTCCTTAAACTTCCATCTTGGTTTTTGTATTCTACTCCAAGCCTTTTGAATGCTTCTTCTTGGTCTTTACTTCCCTTCCTTGCCATGTCCATGTTTTTAGTCAACTTCTGCATGCTGCCGGTCATTGTCTCGACTTCAACATCGATGAAACGGGCGGCATATTGCATCTCTTGCAATGCCTGCGTTGTAATGCCAGTTTTATTTGCTAAAGTTATGAGTGCATCTGCATCTTTTCCGGCATTAATGGCTAATCCGGTTAATCCTGCGACTGCACCAAGAATAGGAAGAGTCAAACCTTTGGTGAGGGTTGAGCCTGCGGCTGATAGTTCTTTGCCTACTTTTTTCATGTCTTTGGAAACTTGTTTCATGTTTTTTTGAAACTCAGTTAAGTCTGCGCCTACTTTTACAACAAGCGAACGTATAACACTGCTCATTTAATCACTCCCCAAATTCATCAAGTGCGGCATTTATGGACTTTATTATTAAGTTGATTACATCTTGTTTGCTGTTGTCGGCGGCAGGCCTGAGGTACGGTTTTGACTGTACAGGCTTGCCTTGTATTGTTTTGTGTCCGAGTTCAACTAAATGCCCATAATTCACGCCGCCACTGCTGCCTTTTTTGCCGCCCATTTTGGCGTATTTAGGACCTACTGTAAAAACTGGCTGGTCAATTATTATTCTTGAATATTTTTTTGCTCTCATTTTTACTTGTTTAACTTCCAGTGCGGCTTTTAATTTTCCTAAATCAACGGGAACTAGGGCTTTTGCTCTTTGCAGTATTAATTCTGCAGAATCTCTGGCTGCTGCTACGACAAATGAATTAGTTTTGTCACTGTCAAGCTTTTGAAATGCGACAATTGCTTCGTCTAATCCTTTTACATTTTTTGAATAAATAGCCATTACGCCTCCACCACCTCCCCGCCGAATGCAGCGTTAAGCAGTTTGCACATTGCAATCATTTCGTCATCGGTCTGCTCATGCGGTTTACTCTGTGTAAAATATTTTTTCTTATAATCCGAAAATGTGATGAATGTTTTTTCTGTCATATGTGGGTATAACGAAAGCCACATTTGCCATATCAAAGAGTCTCGTTCTTCTTCTGAAGCGTATTTAATATATTCAAGTCCGACACTATACGGAGTTGACAGTATAAAATCTATGCTGCCGTACCGCCTTAACAGCAGGTCAATAATTTTTACTTCGCTAATTGACCCGCACGCTTGAAAAAATCTGATATGCCGTCAAGGTCTTTGAATTGCTTTATAATTTCTAATGATTCTTTTATAGGCAATTTACCGAATTTTTCACCGCTCATTCCGCAAAGTCCACCGATAAAGCTATTGATTTCATTTTGTGCAAGGTGTGCATTTTCTGCTATTTTTACAATTATCTGCACTCCGAAGCTTTGATCTGAATTTTCATCATCTTTGCTAAGAATAAAGTCTGTTTTAATTTCCAATTTCTTAAGAATCCTGCTCATTTGGAATATATCGTTTGTTATAAGCTGTCTCATAATTTTTCCTCCTTACAAATTTGTTTTAAAAGAAATGCCTTTGTTTCTTCTGGTATTTCAAAAACTCCCTTACCGTTAACCGTTACTCCTTTAGTAGGGAATTCCAGTGACAGTATCGGAACGCCTCCGGCATCGTGAGATAATCTATAACTGCTTACCCCTTTGATTTCGATGTCGTCTATAAATATTGTCGTGTTAAATCCTGGCTTAGCTTCTATTTTAAAATTTACCATAATAAATCCTCCTAAAATAAAAGGGGAGGTTATTCCTCCCCGGTGTTATGATGCTGCCCTGCTTAAGTAGATTACATAAGTTTTTGATGCCTTGTTAGACTCAGTTACCACAATCGTAATAGTAGTCACACTACCTGCTGCTCCGAGCGTAATTGCGCTTGATGCAACTCCTGTTGCCACTGTGTTTCCGTTGACCGTAATTGTTCCTGCGGCTGCTGTTGGTGTAACGGTTACACTGGTAACGCCCGTAAGCACGGTTGCTACATAGGTGTACACGCTGCCTGATGCTGCCGGGGTAATTACCGCGCTCTCACTGATTACAAAGAACGGGGTTGTCAGACCTGTAGAGGTTGCCACTGCGAATGTAGGCACTCCGGTTACCTTGATCGATGCGGTAAATGGTATGCTCCCGTCGTGTGGCGCATCTGCTATTTTTATTTTGCTTATATACCCAGTGAACGTCCATGTCGCACCGGTTGCAGCTGGAAATGTAATTACTACCGTCCTTGATGTTTTTGCAGCAGCGTCTGTTACCATAGCCTGCTGGCCTGCGGTGTCAGCGTAATCAAAAAGTCCTTCAATAGGTACTTCTCCAGCATCAGCTAGTCCTGGTAAAAATTCTTTGAATCCGCTGGTTGACTGATGCGTGGTAACGTCAACCATGTCCACAGACAATTCAACGCCTCCAATGTTTTTAAGTAGTGCAACTGTCTGGCTGTTCCATGAAAACGTTGTTCCAAATCCAATTTTTGCTCCCATATTCTTACTCCTTTTCAAATGTAATGTTATATTCAAGATCTTCTGTGAAAACTTTTACTGTGCCATCCGGACTTTTTTCAAGGCTTGACATTTCATTTTCCAGTCTTATGTGTTGAATGACTATGGTACTTAAGGTTCCGGAATAGTCGTTTAGGGCGGCTTTAAGTTGATTAGCTACTGCTCTTGCTCCGGCTTTTGTTGATGCAAATACTGTAAATTGAAAATACGGACTTTCTACTGCCAATTGCCCTGTCAAGGTGTGGTCTTTGACATCGGATATTTTTATGTAAGTGACGGCGGGAAGCGCGAAGCCTTGCGGCAATTCTTCGGGCTCTAATCTATCCGCTATCAAAGCAGTTAATCCTGCGTATGCTAAGAGATAGGTTTTGAGGGCGGTTTCAAGTTCCATATGTTATACCGCCTCCTTACATGATAAAAGCAGCTCAATATGCTGCTCTTCCGGGTCCGCTATTCCAAGTATTGCAAAATACCGGTTGCCATATTTAATTCTCATCCTTGTACTCATGTTGTTTCGGTACCGAACTTTGAACACTGCCGATGTTTCGGCATACAGCTTTTGTGCTGCGTAGTATTCTCTACTGCCTGTGGTAATGATTCCTGCCCATACCGTGGCCGAGTCTGCCCATGTGATAATAGGCTGATTAAAATCATCCCGAGCTACTGTTGGGACTTGAAGGGTGATCTGCTTGTTAAGTTCCCCCGCATTAATCATACGACACCCCGCAAATCAAAGCTCTGAGGCATATTTTGGGATAAACAAGCCATTTCCACCAAGGAAGATTTTTGCATTCATGAAGGAAGTTAAACAAGATAACCGGCCAGCCCCATCGCTTTACGCTAATGGTAAGTGTTAATCCTTTGGTTTCTTTTGAGTATTCCATTTTCCCAAGTTTCATGTATTTCGGCAATTTAGCCATCAAAACCACCCACTCTTCCTTGACCGATATATGCCGTTAACCGTTTTCATATCTTCTTCTGGAATCCCCTGATCCCTGTATTTGTTCATAAATCCAATATGCAGCAACATGGCATTTTTAAAGATTTTCGGCAACGTTGTATAACCTGCTACAAAGCGAACTCTTATGGGATTAACTGGGTAAGCAGTAAATGACGGCCAGGATATGCCGTAGGGCAAAACTATCCGTCCAATATCGCCATCAGCATCAGTAAGGTATTCCGTGGTTACGGTCATTGTGGTTTCCGTGCCCTCATAATCCTTATATTTAATACTGGTCACTGACTGCAGCGGCGGCATCGGAATTTCTATGTCCCCGCAAGGAAATGAGTCAAGCAGCAATTCCAACGTCTGTGTTGCAAAGGCTCTACGGGTTACGTCCTCGCCGTGTTCCCTGGCTGCGGTAATGTATGATTCGAGCAGGGTATCTTCTGCGGTCTCTCCTGTCTTGACTATCACATCAACACCAAAATCACAGGTTGCAACAGCTACGGTACACACTACCCGGATGTATTGTTTGCTACCGGTGTATTCTTTTTCCTGCACGGCATTGTCATTAGTTTCGGTTACCTGAGTAAATGCGCCGCCTGCCCAGTCGGTGTAAGTGACATCATCATCAGATTCCTGGATTTTAGCATCTATAGTGCCGCCTGCTCCGTTAGTGCCGGAATTAAGGTAGACTACAGATGATTTGCCCAGGACATCGGCAGAAGAACCAACCAAGCTATACGCTGCGGCTACAACATGAGCGCCTGGGACTATGCTTTGATATTTTGTGATGTTGTCGGCAAAATCGGCGCTGTCAAGGCGCAATGCCATGCGGACTTCTGCCAAGGAAACCGGTTCAGTTGCTACCGGGGTAATTATTTTGTACATGGTATCACCTGCTATCGGATATAAATTATTGTTGTGCCCTGTTTAGCATTGCCTGCGTTTTCCACAGACAAGGAGAGCTTATCGTTCGCCACACATCCCAGGCTCGATGCAAGCACCTGTTCCGTATTGGCGGTATCTCTGTTAGCTCCGGCGCCCATAAGCACATCGGTGCTGTCTTCGTCATTTATAACGATGTCGTAATTGTCTGTGGGCACATCAACTGCATCAGGTATTGTCACAAGGCGGATTATTTCGCCGGTGTATGCGTTGGAGGTAGTTTTTGAAGCTTTACCGGCATCGCCGCCGCCGTTGACACTTGTCCATTCAAATTTTACTTTTTTAACCGTGTTAAAGGTTTCCTCAGTTATTGTTACAGTTCCAAGGTCGGGCATTCAGATCACCCTTTCTTTGTCTTTTTCCCGGCTTTTTGAGCTATTACCGCTTTGGCTGTAGCCTCGTCAAGGTTATATTCCTTGCTCTTGCGTAGTGGTTTTTTGCCCATTAGCCCGTAATGTTGAACCATTTTGACTAACATATAATCAGTCCTTTCGAAAAAAAATAAGCGGGTCCGTTATGGTGCCCGCTTATTTCGCGTTTATTATGCCGCTACTACATTACCATCTGCACTGAGTGGTTTCCAGAAGCAGTAGAGAGTAACAACACCCGCTGCAAGGTTTGCATCACCATCAACAGCAATATCTTCACCATCACCTATTACACTGTAAGCCGTTGGCAAAGCCTCAAATTTACTAGGAGCATTGTCTGCCCACACCTGGTTTGCAGTCTGCATTGCAGTGCCTGCTGTGGCTGCAATCAATCCAGCCGCACTGGTTGCGGTGCCCACGCTGGTTGTGGCTGCATCGTTAGATAGAGGTGTAGTAATGTAGCCTATCACTTTACAGGCTACAAGTCCGGTAACTGTAAATGCCGTATATGAGGCAGAGGCATCATAGGTTATTTCTTTGGATACCAAATAGCCGTCTCCAAATTCTCTGATTTTGTCATACAGAGATTTGTTGGTCGGGAGAGTCGTACCGGTGCCGTTGATTATTGCACCAAGCAGAGTTGTGAGTTTTGTAATCAATGTTACATTTGCAAAATCTCCGAGGATTGCACCTAAGGTAGCAGTTCCGCCGGTATTTACAATAGTGCCGATCAATGCATTTACTGCACTGACATCATCTTTTGCTACTGCAGCCCCTGAGCCTCCAGAGAACCCACATCCTGCAACGCCATCAAATCCGGATACTGCCCAAGTTGAGCCTGTTATTGTATCGACTACGTTTTTACTCAGGTCGCTGGTGCCGCTGTTGTAGAAGTAACCTTTCACATTGATATTGTGGCAAGCATTGCCAGTGAATTCCACAATTGCGGTAGATGCCACGCCGTAGAAAGCTACTTCTGCATTGCAGGAAGTACAGCCGTCCAGGACTATTGCATTGGTTACTGCATTGCCAGCGATAAAACCGATGTAATTCAGTTTGATTTTAGCACGGTCAACACTGGTGGCTGTTATTGCTATATTAGCCTCTACTGTTGCGCTGGTGTCTCTGTACTCGATATCAATATCACAATCGTCACCGGTTACAGTGATTGCGCTGTTGAGGCCGTCAAGTGCGCCTATGACAATTATGTTTTTCAGGCATACGCTGGCTGCGCTGATTGTAATTGTTGCGGCGGCATCTGTGCCTATTGTGATTTTGGGCCTGTCGTTGCCTGCTCCGAGACCGATTATGCTTGCGCCTGCTACATCAGCGGTGATTGTTGATGCTGCTGACAGTGTTTCGGTGTGGCCGGGAGCTACATATATCACGTCGCCGTTGTTAACGGTAAGTTTGCCTATGGCATAGTCGATTGTGGAAAAGGGTGCGTCCGGATTTTGGCCGTAGCCGTCACTGTCGGATTTGGAAGCGTGTCCCGAGTCCACAAACCATACGTTTCCAGGGTGTTTATCCACATCAATTACCGAGAACATGCCGCCGGGCTGATAATTTGAAAAAATTGCATTTCTCATCTATAATTTTCCTCTCTTTCAAAAAGAATCAAGCCCGGATATACCGGGCCTGTTGATTAATCGTATATTGCTGTAGGCATAGGTTCGCCGGTATATCTGGCTTCTGACAGGATATAGAGTGCAGATCCTATCTTTGCAGCGTTTGCCTGAGCAATGTGCAGCCTTACGCAGTCAAATTCATTGTCCATGTCAAGGGTGTTTGCGTCCACTTCTATGACATACATCCTGTTTGCTACTGCGGGGATTGTAAAAGTGTCGCTTGTTACTGCGACTTCAAGCAATATGTCCTCTTCGGTTCCTGCGCCGTTAGCGGTTGCAGTATAGCCAGAAGTTCCGCCGGTAAGGGTTTCGCCATCAACTACTGCGGTGCCGTTGACTGTGTATACCAGG